>PVMK01118761.1_pt1 | contig 21863 bp, 19 predicted proteins | sample 1853481 | NCBI WGS metagenome assembly PVMK01 (sample SAMN08533507, study PRJNA380276) | Marine sediment metagenome, whole genome shotgun sequencing project.
TCCAGACCTACGGCAACATCTACACCCGTATCGGCAACCCCGCGACCGCTGCAATCGCGGATCGAAAGACCGCCCTCTAGGGTGGCATCGGAGCTCTCGCCACTGCCTCCGGTCTTACAGCGCAACTCATCGCGATCCTCACGCTCTGCCAGAAGGGCGACGAGGTCGTCGCGTCGCGCTCGCTCTATGGGGGGACGTATACGCAGTTCGACGTCACCCTGCGCCGGATGGGCATCGACGTGACGTTCGTCGACTTCTCCGACCGCGGCTCGATCGAGGCGGCGATCACCGAACGCACCCAACTCATCTATGCCGAGACGATCGGCAACCCCGGAGCGGACATCCTCGATATCGAATCTGTGGCCGCGCTGGCGCACGCCAACGATGTGCCGCTCGTGGTCGACAACACCTTCGCGACGCCGTACTTGTGTCGCCCGATCGAACACGGCGCCGACATCGTGGTCCATTCGGCCACCAAATTCATCGGCGGGCACGGGGCCGTCATTGCCGGGGTCATCGTGGAGAGCGGCCGCTTCCCCTTTGACAATGGGAGGTTCCCGATCCTCGTCGATCCCTCACCGGCCTACCACGACCTTCGCTTCTGGGAGAACTTCCGCGAGTACGCCTACCTCAGCCGGGCCCGGGTCGAGGTCCTCCGCGACGTCGGAGCATCTCTGTCGCCGTTCAACGCGTTCCTGCTGCTCGTCGGCCTCGAGACGCTGCCCCTGCGGATGGCCCGACACGTCACCAACGCGCGCCGGATCGCCGAGTTCCTCGACTCCGACCCCCGCGTGGCCTGGGTTCGCTACCCGATCTTCGCCGGCAACGAGTACACCTCCCTGGCCGAGCGCTACCTGCCGGAAGGTCCCGGCGCCGTGTTCACCTTCGGTCTCACCGGCGGCTACGACGCCGGCATCGAGTTCATCGAAAGTGTCGAGTTGGCGTCGCATCTCGCCAACGTGGGCGATGCCAAAACCCTGGTCATCCATCCCGCGTCCACGACCCACCAGCAGGTTCCCGGCGACGAGCGGGAGGCCGCGGGGGTCTCGGACGACATGATCCGGATCTCCGTCGGCATCGAAGACGCCGATGACATCCTGTGGGATCTGGACCGGGCCCTGGGTGGTGCCTCATGACCGGCGCGATCTACGAGGCGGACGCCCGAGAACGTCTGCGGATCATCCGGGAGGCGAACTCGGTCGCTCTGGTCGGGGTCTCCGCGAACCCGATTCGATCGTCGAACTTCGTCGCCAGCTACCTGATCCGTACTCCGCTCACGAGCTATCCGGTCAATCCCCGGTACGACGAGGTGCTTGGTCTTCGTTGCTATCCATCGCTCCACGACCTCCCCGAGGTACCCGACATCGTCGACATCTTCCGCCGCGAGGATCAGATCCCGGCGGTGGTCGACGAGGCCATCGAGGTCGGCGCACGCGTCGTGTGGTTCCAGCTCGGTCTTCGCAACGACGCAGCGGCAGCGAAAGCCCGCGACGCGGGCCTCGAGGTGGTGCAAGATCGCTGTCTCAAGATCGAACACGCCCGCTGGGCGGGGGGCCTCCACCTCGCCGGATTCGACACGGGCGTCATCTCGAGCAAACGCCGCCGACCGATCGGTTGACGCGCGCACCCGCCGGTCGGTATCCCCCGCCCGGAGCGAGAGCCCTTCCGTAAGTCTTGACGAACGGTAAGTCTTCACTTACTATCGCCTCATGAACCCAGACACGACGATGAAGGCGCTCTCGGTGCCGGTACGCCGTGAGCTCTTCGAGCTCATCTGCGAACGCCCGCGTTCCGTGACGGAGCTGGCAGACCTGGTGCCGGTCAGCCGGCCCGCGGTCTCGCAGCACCTCGCCGTCCTCGTCGAAGCAGGGTTGGCCCGAGCCACCTCGGTCGGAACCCGCAATCTCTACTCGGCGTCCCCGGACGCGGCATCGACGCTGCGTGCCTGGCTCGACGAGATGTGGACGGCGGCGTTCGGGACGTTCGGCGACTTCGTGACCACCGAGTCGAACAAGGAGAAGAGGAACATGAGCAAGACCATCGAGATCGATCCTGTAGCGAAGACCCTGGAGCTGGGCGTGACACCCGAACAGGCCTTCGACCTGTTCGTCGGCGGCATGGGACGCTGGTGGCCACTCGACACCCATTCGGTGTCCAGTGACGCCGCCGAGGACGTCCGCATCGACGAGCGGGTCGGCGGGGCGATCCGGGAGGTGACCCGGGACGGAGTCGAACACGAGTGGGGGGTCATCACCGCTTATGAGCCCGGCTCACGCTTCCAGTTCACCTGGTACCCCGGACTTCCGGTCGCTGCGGGCACCCACGTCGATGTTCGTTTCGACGCAACGGAATCGGGCACCAGGGTCACCTTGGTGCACAGCGGGTGGGAGGTGCGAGGAGACGACGCCAAGACGATCCGTGACAACTACGACTCAGGCTGGGATCTCGTCCTCGCCCCATACGCGGCGATCGCTGCCGAGTGAACCATGGTCGACGAGCGCGAGCGCTCGGCATCTCCGGGCACGATTCTCCCCGTTGCCGGGCTGCGCTCTAACCTCCCCGTTCATGAAGATCGTCATCGTTGGAGCAGGCGCCGTCGGCTCGTATCTCGCGGAACGGTTGTCCATCGAAGGCCAGGACGTGACGGTCATCGAATCGGACCCGGTCGTAGCGGCACGGCTCGACGCGGAGGTCGACTGTCAGGTCATCACCGGGAATGGTGCTTCCGCGAAGACGCTCGAAGAGGCGCTCCTCAGGGAGGCAGATCTGCTGATCGCGGTCAGCTCGTCGGACGCCGTCAACGTGTTGGCTTGTAACGCGGCGACCAAGCTCGGCATCGACCGGAAGGTCGCTCGCGTCGAGGATCCGGAGCTCAAGGCCGAGGTCGAAGCGCTGGGTGTCGATCTGGTCATCGATCCCGGCGAGGCGGCCGCCCGCGAGCTGCTCGTCATGGTCAGCCGCGGTGGCATCTCCGAGCTCGTGGACTTCGCCGGCGGCCGATTGGTCCTCATGGGCGCTTACATCGACGCAAGCAACCAGTTGCTTGGGATCACGTTGGCCGACCTGCGCGAACGCGTGACGGGATGGGATTGGCTCGTGGTGGCGATCATCCGCCACGGGGAAACGATGATCGCCCGCGGCGAGACGAAGCTCGAGGCCCACGACCACGTCCTGCTGATGGCGAGGGCCGACCGCACCGAGGAGGCGTACCGGTTCCTCGGTTTGACCGACAAAGCGGCTGAGAAGGTGGTCATCCTCGGCGGAACCCGGCTCGCCAGGGTCACCGCAGAACTGATGGTCGAACGCGGGATCGCCACCACGCTGATCGAACCCGATGCTTCCAAGTGCCGCGACATCGCGATCGCCGTCCCCGAAGTCCTCACGGTGTGCGGCGACCCGACCGACCCGAAGATCCTGAAGTCCGAGGGAGCGGGCAAAGCAGACTCAGTCCTGGCGCTCACCGAATGGGACGGGGACAACCTCCTCGGCTGCCTCGTCGCGCGTTCGCTTGGAGCCGGTGAGGTCATCGCCCGCTTCAACCGGACAGAACTGGTCGGCGTATTGAGCGGTATCGGACCCGACGCCACGGTGAGCTCCCGACTCTCCGCCGCCAGCGAGATCCTCCGCTTCGTACGGCGTGGAGCCATCTACTCGGTCGCCACGTTCTCCGACTCCGACGCCGAAGCCATCGAGCTCGAGGTGACCGCCCACAGCCCCGGCGTGGGCAAGACCCTCGCCGAGCTCAAGCTCCCGCGGTCCCTGATCATCGGGGGTATCCAAAGGGGTGACGAAGCGTTCATCCCGCGGGGAACCACGAAGATCCAGGTGGGTGACCATCTGATCGTCATGGCTCTCCCCGAAGGGTTCGCCGCCGCCGAAAAGCTGTCCGGTTGACGGATGTCCTGGCGAAACCTGCTCCACGTCGTCGGAGCCGTCGTCGGTGCGGTGGGCATCTCCATGGTGCCTTCCGCTCTCATCAGTGCGGTCTATCAAGAGTGGTCCGACATGCTGTGGATCACGCTCGCCGCTGCGGTCACCACGGCGATCGGCCTCCTGCTGTGGCGTGGATTCCCCCGACCGAGTGAATTGACGACCCGGGAGGCGTTCGCCTCGGTCGGGCTCGCCTGGGTCGCCATCTGCCTGATCGGGTCCCTCCCCTACTTGTTCACCGGCTCCATCACCAACATCACCGATGCTGTGTTCGAGACCACCGCCGGCTTCACCACGACCGGCTCATCTATCGTTGCCGACCCCAGCCTTCTCCCGCATGGGATCCAGTTCTGGCGTTCCTTCACCCAGTGGTTCGGCGGCATGGGGATCATCGTTCTCTCCATCGTGATCCTTCCGCTCCTCGGGATGGGAGCGGTGCAACTCGCCCGCGCCGAGTCGCCCGGCCCAACGCCGGACCGCCTGACGCCACGCTTCCGAGAAACCGCCAAGCGGCTTTGGCTGCTCTACGTCTCGTTCACCGTCGTCGAGGCGATGTTCCTCTGGGCCGGGGACATGACGCTGTTCGAAGCCTTCAACCATGCACTCACCACACTGTCGACCGGTGGTTTCAGCACCAACGCGGGATCGCTCGCAGCGTTCTCCACGTACTCGCAATGGGTGGTGGTCATCTTCATGATCGTCGCCGGTATCTCGTTCACCCTGCACTACCGGGTCGTCCGCCGGCACGGTTCCTATTGGAAGAGCCCGGAACTGCGCCTGTTCCTCACGATCATCGCCGTCGCTGCCGTGTTGATGACGATCGGCACGTGGGGCGGTGCGGTCGCCGACGTGATCCGGGACGCCGTGTTCACCTCCGCCTCGATCATCACCACCACGGGTTATGCCACCGCCGACTTCGGCCTGTGGGCGCCCGCTCTCCAGATCATGATCGTCGGCCTGATGTTCGTCGGCGGGATGGCTGGATCGACGTCGGGCTCCGTCAAGACCTACCGGCTCGAGGTGCTCTACGAGGCGTCCCGCGCCGACGTCCGCCGGCTGATCCACCCCCGCGGCGTGTTCGTGACGAGAATCGGGAGGCGCCCCATTCCCGACAGCCTCGTCGAAGCCGTCCAGACGTTCTTCCTGCTCTACATGTTCGCGTTCATGACCGGAACGTTCCTGCTGGCGATCATCGGGGCGATCGGCGATCCACCGCTCGACATCGTCTCGACTGTGTCGGCGGTGGCGTCTTCGATCGGCAACGTCGGCCCGGGCCTCGAGCAGGTCGGGCCGACGGAGAACTACCTCGGCGTTCCCGCGCTCGGCAAATGGCTACTCGGCGCGCTGATGATCGTCGGCCGGCTCGAGATCCTGCCCATCCTCATCCTCTTCAACCGCGAACTCTGGCGCCGATGAGCCCGGCGCGAAGACCGGCCCCGCCACTCCGATGAAGAGGTGGAGCGTCTCGTTGCCGTTCAGCTCCACCGCCTCGAACCGGGCTCGGAACCCGGCAGCTTCCAGGGTGGCGAGCCAGACCCGGGTGGGGAACAGCCCGAGCATGTGGCGCTCATGGACCACCGAAACCTCGTTGCCGTCGCGCAGTACGTAGACCATGTCGGTCGGGGAGACCGTGTCATTCGGGTCCGGTTCGTGCGTCCATTCGAGGTAGCGCGCCGCCCTCCCATCGCCGTCCCGGCCTCCGTGCTCGGTGCCGGGCCGGAAGGTCTCGGCGACGTCGTCCGGGACGAGGAGAGCGACGCCGCCAGGCCGGCAATGGGCTCGGGCCGTCGCGGCGACCGCCGCGAGATCCTCTTCCGTCGTGATGTAGCAGATCGCGTCGTGGATGAAGACGGCATCGAACTCACGATCCAGCCGTACCGTGCGCATGTCGCCTTCCATGTGTTCGAGCTCGGGATTGAGGGCACGGCTCACCTCCAGCATGGCCGGCGATCGGTCGACCAGCGTCATCGTGAAGTCGGCCTCGAGGTGGGAGGCGTTGTTGCCACCACCCGAACCGAGTTCGAGCACCTCGCGGACCGGGATGTGCGCCGAATCGACCAGCACGCGCGGTAGACCTCGGCTTCCTCGGCGTACTCCTCCGGAGCCGAGAGCGGCCGCCACCAAGGAGCCAGGTCTCCGTACCGGCGATTCGTGTCCTCCATACCAGGCATCGGTCGCGAGCCAGTCCTCACCGCGAGCCGGATCAAGAGCGACGGTCGCGTTCGGCTCGATCTCCCGACCACGACGCCACCAGGGCGTCGAGTTCTCGGTCCGGGAACCCGTGACGCTTCCGAAGCGGACCGCACGGCGTTCCCGAAAGCCACAGCGCGAGGGCCACCAGATCGTCGGCTCCCTGCTGCTCGCGGTAAACCTCGGCCATGAAACTGAATTCGGTCATGATGCCAACGACACTTCGGTTCGCGGTCTTCGCGTACCGGCCCTCGACCATCGCTGCGATCTCGAACTCGATGAACTCCGCAGAGACCCCGCTTGCTCGGAGCATGCGCTCCAGTGATGCAGGAAACCGCGCGAGGAACGTGGCGGCTGGTGCGAGCGGCATCAGGACCGGAAACAGCGTTCGCTCGTTGACCAGCAGGCCCACCTGTGGTTGCCAGAACAGCGCGGTTGCGTACCAGTTTCCCATCGCGGTCGCCGGCTCGAGAACGGGCGGCATGACCGGTTGTTTGACCCGGTCGAGGAGCTTCTTCGTTGCGTGGATCGTGAACACAGCAGCCAGTCTTGCACCATGCACCGGGTGATCGCGTGGTCCCGGCTTCCGGGCGACGCCGACTGGGCTCTCCGGTCCCACCGTGAGAACAAGCGCGGCAGGTCCTTAGGCTGGGACGCGACGCTCACGGTGCGATATCGAACCCTCCTTCCCGCTCTGGCGCTCGTCACCGCCGCGTGCAGCGGTGGAGGCGTATCCACGACGATGCCTCCAGCGTCACAAGCTGCAGCGAGTGACGAAGTGGATGGACAGGCGATTGCCCCTGAAGAGGGGGCGGCGCTGAGGAACCAGCTCGGTTTCGCGTTTCCCCCGGCCCCGGTGGCACCAGAGGGTTCGGCAGACGCTTCGTTGGTGATGGCGATCGACACGGTCTTCTCGAACCTCAGCAGCGGGATCGATCTGAGCGCGTTGGAACGAATCGGTGAGTCGGGCGACGCCAGGGCGGCCTGGTTGCTCTCCGACCTTCTCGCGTTCATCGGCCCCAGCGTTGAGAGGAACACCGCCATCGCCGGGTTCGAACGCCTGACGGGGACGACCCTCAGCGACGATCCGGTCGCAGGTCTTAGCATGGGGCGATCGGCGACCGATCACCTCATCGCCTGGGATCTGGCGGCGCTCCCCGGCTACGAGGTTTGGAAGGGACAGCTCTTCACCCTCATTGAGCCGAAGTGGATGCCGTTCTTCGAAGACGAAAACGCAGATATCGACTGGCGCTTCCTGCGCTGGGGCGGCGTTCCGCTCGACGATCGACCGCTCGGCGATCCCAACCCGTGCTCCCTCGGGTGCATCCCCGCGCTCGACGACCCTGCAGTAACCGACGCGGTCGGCGGAGACTGGTACCCGGACGACCGGATCGTGTTCGCCCTCACGGTCAACGGCGAGTCACGCGCCTACCCCAAGAACATCATGGAAGTACACGAGATGGTGAACGACACCTTGGGTGGTCGCAGGCTCGGCATCCCGTACTGCACGTTGTGCGGTTCGGCCCAGGCCTACCTCACCGACAGCGTCCCGCCCGGAGTCGATGTGCCGGTACTCCGGACCTCGGGTCTACTCACCAGGTCGAACAAGGTGATGTTCGACCTCAACACGTTCTCGGTGTTCGATACGTTCACCGGGATCGCCGTGTCGGGTCCCCTCCGCGATCAGGGGATCGCTCTCGAGCAGACCTCCATGGTGACCTCGACGTGGGGCGACTGGAAGCGCGAGCATCCGGACACGACCATCGTCGCTGAGGACGGCGGGATCGGCAGGACGTACGCACTCGACCCGCTCCGCGGTCGCGACGACGACGGACCTATCTTCCCGATCGGCGACGTTGATGAGCGTCTCCCCGTGCAGGAGCAGGTGTTCGGCGTCATCAGCGACGACGGAACACCCATAGCGTTTCCCGTCGCTCAGGCCCGCACCGAACTGGACGCCGGCCGACCCGTTCGGCTCCTCAGCACGATGCTCGCCACCGACGGCTCCGGCCTGCGCGCCGTTCGCGACGACGGCACCGACGTGGTCGGACACCAAGCGTTCTGGTTCGCCTGGAGCCAGTTCCATCCCGACACCTTGGTCTGGGCCCCGTCAGAGGGAACGAGCCGAGATTGATCGGGCGCTTCGGGCCATGGAGCGATGTATGGCTGAAGAGCACGGAGCAGACGAGGAGCGACGACATGAACAGGCGTACGAGCTGGGAGCAAGTCAAGGCGAACGAGCCGCTGACCGAGGCGGGGCGATCGGCAGACGAGTACGAGGATCGGATCACAGCCTTCCGAGCGTTGGTGTTCCGGCTGCGGACAGAGGCGGGACTCACCCAAGCCGAGCTGGCCAATCGCATGGGTATCACCCAATCCGCAATCGCGCGGATGGAAGGCGGTGGAACGAGACCCAACCTCGACACCCTGGAGCGCCTCGCCGCCGCCGTAGGGGGCGAACTCGTGGTCGGCGTCGGCGAACGCCTCTCCGAGAACCCCACCATCGCCAGGCTCGTCCGAGAGGGACACGCCGTCGTCTCCAGCCGCAGCTGAGCCGAATGAACAGCGCGGACGACCGTGTGCGTAACCGATCCTGAATATGCCGTTCCCGGACACTCGGAGGAACATGCGATATTGCGCCCAATTCCGTGATCTGCGTGGACCCTGAGTGAACCCCGGGTCTCGACGTTCCAACCCACTCATACGGTTGAAGTCCCGGCCGACGAGGCAATCGGCACCATGCTCTCGCCATCGCCGCAGGCGAACTCGATGAACCCGCCGTCGCAACCTGGCCCACCGAACGACTTCGCACCGAGTAGCCGTGCCGCCCGATCCGTGACGTGCCGATCCCGAGCAGTCGGTTCGCCGAGTGCTTGCATCCGGGCTTGAGTAATCGGTACTGGTAGCAACTCGGGCTGTGGTTGGCTCGTCGCACTCGGACAGTGCGCGGGATAGACTCGGCGTCGAGAGCACCCCCGCTGACTGCTGGAAGGATGTTCGTCGATGGCTGACTGCCCTGAATCTCTCGTCGGACTCAGCCTCGAGTGGATCGGCGTTCATCACTCGGAGGAGGGGGACTTCGAGGACTTGAGCACCCATACTGTCACCTACGACACGGAGACTCATGCCCACGTGACGGTTGAAGGCAAACGCGTCGGTGAGGCCGAGTACACGTTTCGGAAACTCGACGACCAGGTCGGGGTGGTCATTTATCACCCTGACCTCTATCGAGGCCGCCCGAACGTGGTTTTGCACGCCATCTTCGACTTTTCCCAAGGAACAGACAGGGCAGTGCTCGAGCACGAAGGGCGTCCCTTCGCAGTCGCTGACGGCAGGATGCGAGAGGTCCCGACTCCCCATCCTGCCGATTGACCGGGCCCGGGTCACGGTGCCGCCCCGGCACCTCTCGGTTGATTCGGGGTCGCATTGGTCAGGTCCCGGTGCCCGTGCATCCCGATCGAGGTGGTGCCTCGTGAGCATTGACGGACCTCCGGCCCTGAAACGCCGTCGATGGGTTGGTCCGTCGACCGAGTAGATGGTCCGCAATGTTGATACGACGCTGGAGGGGTTGGGCGCCTGGATTCGTTGTCGCCGTTTCCCATTCTGGATGCGCCGCGATCGGGTGAGCGCTACCGGAGACGAACGGGGAGTCGGAGCCGCTGGACAGTCGGACCTGGTGGCGACGACGGCACGGTTCGAGGGGCCCCCGGTTACCCACTCGAGGATGCCGCGGAGATCGAGGCGCCGGTTGATGGCGGGGACCGCTCCAGGATGCGGAAAACCGGCGCTTCGCGTTTCAGATTGCGCAATCACCCACAAACGATTTGAGCTCTTCTGCCCGAATTGTCTCTGGAACAGCAGTCGCGGCGACCGATCAAATTCGTTGACACACTCGCTGCAACCACGACAGCGTGCATAAATTCTTCGCCTCCAAGCCGAAGAGGATGACCGGGTCTCTTGTCGAGATCGAGATGAAGCACATCGACAATCCGGAGGCCCAACGGGAGCTGCGGGACGTGACCACCGGCGTTGCCGGCGGCGTCGGATACCCAGAACGTACGTAGCGATCACGGTTCTCGAGGTGGGTGCCGGCCGAAGGTCGAACGAAGACCGGCTCCACGCATGCCGTCGTTCGCGCCGACCCACAAGGGATTTCCGCTGTGGGCGCTCGAGGGATCAAGTGGCGTTGCAGCGTAGCGGAGAGGCGCCAAGCCCCTCAGGGGATGTTGGATAGTCCGTTGACAGATCGAAAGCCTCTGCCCGTGGAACAGTGCAACGGACGAAAGTCTGGCACGTACCAGGGGAAGGAGTCCGCATCAATCGATGGATTTGGCGGCGGCGGTGAGGTTGGCGAGCTTGGATTTCGCCGTTGCCAGGTCCAACATCCCGAGTCCGCAATCGGGTCCCGCCACGAGGCGCTCGCGGTCGATGTGCGAGAGCGCTTCATCGAGCCGATCTCGTATCTCCTCCATCGGTTCTATGCGAGTCTTGGCTATGGCGATCAGGCCAAGGATGACCGTGCTCTGCTCGAACAGCTCCAACAGACGGAGATCGAATGGGCGGTGTGCATGTTCCAACGAGATGGCATCGACCGATGCCACATCGAGCGCCTCGGCAAGTTCGAAGTAGGCGCGAGGGTCGGCTTTGAAAACCTCCTCAGTTGGCTCATCGAGGTGGCGCGGATACCCACAGCAGAGGTGAACGACGCGTTGCACCTCCGCCGGCACGCCCGCGAAGCAGCGTTCGAGATCCTCGATCCCGAAAGCCAGCGCTTCCTCGGTCTTGCGAGCGAATACCGGTTCGTCCACCTGGATGTGGCCACACCCCGCCGCGGCCAATGCCCGGATCTCAACGTTGAGAGTGTCGGCGAGGTCGCGGTTGAGACGCCGCGGGTCTCCGTAGTGCTGGTCGGCGATGGTGTCAGCGATGGTCATTGGTCCCGGGAGGGTGATCTTGATCGGCTGCGACGAGTAGGACTGCGCGACCTGGTAGTCGTACGGAAGGAATCTCTCCTTGGGCCGGACCCTATCGACGATTGTCGGCACCTCGCGCTCCCATGCCCCGGTACGAATCTCGCGTAGCTGGAGGTGCTCGAAGTCCACCCCGCTCAGGTGACGGAGGTGGTAGAAGATGTAGTGTTCTCTCCTCATCTCGCCATCGGTGGGCACGTCCACTCCAGCGTCGATCTGGGCCATTACCGCTTCCTTGGTGCCGAGGGCGAAGCGGGTCTCGAGGTCGCGGTTGTCGAAATAGAAGGCGTCGAACGTGGGTTCGTACGACCGTTGGAACCAGTCGCGAACCGACACGTAGTCCGGTTTCGGGAACGATCCGATCGTTGTTGTGGGAATCTTGGTCACGTTGTCGACGGACCATAGCCAACGCTCCCGAGTGTATGCCGGCGGTGGAAGCCTTGGCCGCCGTCACCCGGGCAAGCGTCGGTCGCAACCGTACCGGCAGGCACAGAGGGGTCCCGCGTTCGGATCAAGGAGCAGCCGAACGACGTGAACGTTCACCGAAACGCCGGGTGGGCTGCCGCGGTTTTCCGTCCAGTTCGGCACGTATGAGGGTCCTACAATCGGGTAGTGGCGACATTTGACGACGGCTTGCGGGTCGGTCCGATTCCGATCGAGGACGACGGGCCGCGGGTCCGTCTGATTCCGATCGAGGACGCTGAAAAGGTCGCCCGGATAGATTCACGGCCCGGCGATCGCGCCGACGGGGAAGCGTCGGAGCGGCCGTGGCTGTTCATCGGTCAACGGTTCGTCGAAGGATGCCCGTATCCCGACATCATGCGACGCTGACCTGCTGATCCGGACCGCACCGCACACCTCTCAGAACTGCAGCGGCGGTCGCTCGAATCGTCGCTCCGTCAGGTGGTCGAACCGCACCACTACGCCGCTCCTTGGTGAACTGAATGCACCGTGGACCGACACGTAGATCCTTTCTTCGCCGTCGATGAGAAGAGCCGTGGGAAAAGGCAACCCCTCGACCAACGTCTGCGCGGCCCCCCATCCGTCGCCCTCTGCGGCGAACCGCAGGAGTCGCCCGGTCTCGCCCTGGTACGGGCGACCTGTATCGGTCTCACTGATGAACTCGAGCACATAGAGGCGACCTTCAGAGTCGAAGGCTGCATCGATGGGCGTGGTCAGAGCGTCCACCGCCACATCGAAGGTGCCATCCGGGTGGAGCCGCAGCAGCGCTCCGTCCCCCTCGACGTGAGGAAGCTGGCTGAAGGAACTCACATAGGGAAGGCCGTCCGGTCCCCGGACGATACCCGTCAGCACTTCGTGGCCCTCCACCTCTGCGAACACCCGGATCCCGCCGTCGAGACCCGTCGCGAGTACTCGCCCGGTCGCACCGTCGCTCACGAGGAAGCCTCGCTGCTCCCTGTCGAGGATCATCGAAAAGGGATTGGAGAACACGGTTGTCTCATCGAAGAAGTCGGCGTCTGCGGTCTCATTGGCGAAAGCCAGGAAGTCGGCCACGACCTCCGGCGGGTTCTGGGACCCGGCGAGCTTCAGGAGATTGCGTGCGAAGACCCCTTCCGCCTCACCCGTCAGGAGGTAAAGGTCGCCCCCTATCTGAGCAACGTCGGCTGGTCCGGTGCTGACCCCGGTGACGCTGTAGAAGACATACGGAAGGTGATCGATGATCCGCTCCCGGCGTCCCTCGACATCCACGCAGGTGACCGATCCTGTATCCGCCCGGTTTGCGGTCGGTCCATTCCGCACCTCCTGACCTTCTGCCAACCGGCCTGCTTCGGCAACGCAGAGCGTGCCGTCAGCCTGGAGCCACAGACCTCTCGGCTCGTTCAGGTCGTCGATGATCTCGCTGTACTCCGACTCTGCCCCGCCACAGGCGGCTGTCGCTACCAGTGTGGCCAGGACCAACGCGACGAGTCGAAGCGGATGGGGCTCCAGCTAGCGACTCCCCTCAGTGTCGACCGTGTACGTCAACCGGCGACCGTGCTTCCCCGCACCGTGGCCGTAGTGGCGCCATTGGGGGAAATTGAAGTCGGAGGTGACGGAGGACGGGAGGAGCAGCACCGCCTCGAGAAAGGCCTCGAGGTCCGGCACACCGTAGAAGTTGATTTCGTAACCCCATCCCAGCAACTCTTCGAACAGCTCGAGTGCCAGGTCGTGGTCCCAGTTGATCGAGAACCGGCCTATTCCCCAGGAGGTCAGCATCTCGAGAATCTTGTGCGCCTCCGCGGGCGCGCCCGCGATCAGGGGAGACAACCAGCCGATAGGACACTGCACGATGGCACCCGGGTGCTCAGCCCGGATGCGCCGGAACCCCTCCTCGCGGGCCGTCTCGATCTCCCCGTTGAACCAGAGACGGTCTTCTGTGAATCGCTCATCGTCGACGATCTGCAACACCCGGCCCAGCACATCGCGGCCCCCTTTGAGGTCGAATTTGATGCCCTTGCCGAGCTTGGCAGCGGCGCGCACGACCTCGCTGAGAGTGAGCCATTCCTCGTCAGGCAGGGCCGGCGTGGTCTCAAACGAGTCGTGACGGCAGATGAACTCACCGGCCGAGTTCTGACGTACGTCGATTTCGGCCCAGAATACGTCGGAGGCGATGAACTGGCGCAGATTGTCTTTGTCGTTGACCCCGTGCCACACCAGTTGCACCGTTGGCGGCAGCGCCTCCTCCCCCGGCACGAGGTCCGTCAGGTGATAGTCGCTGCCCCGCAGTGTGCCCCGGGGGACCGACACACGCTGTGACTCGAATATCGTGTTGGCGTGCAAGAGGAGCATCCCGGTTTCCTTGGCCACCGGTGCCAGCGCCTTGAGCACGGCAGGCTCGTTGTCGATGACGGCGAACACGTGATACCCCTCAGCCTGGAAATGTCGCAGTCCGGTGACCTTGCTCGCCCTGACATCCTGGTCCTCAGTGCCGGGATTCATGAGGAGGAGCTCATCACTGAAGTGCACTCCGTAGGGATCACCCAGCCGGTTCAACGATTGCAACGTGGCGCCTCTCAGCTTCTCCGGCCTTCCGGTGACGAGGCCCACCGAAGTGTTGGGCTGTAGTCCGAACCATCGCATCATCGGAAAGACCCCGGGAAAGGGTCGGTGGCTTCTGAGGATTGTCCGTTCCTGCCAGCGCTCTTCGAGGTACCAATCCATCACCGCGGCGCGTTCCGAGGCGGGGACCGCGACCCGTTCCAGGAGCTGCTCAACCCGATTCTCGTGCACGGTCACATCCGCGGGCCGCAACCGTGTGAAGTAGGCCGTTCGTTGGGCCTCGTCGTAGGATTGAAGCACAGACAGCACGAGATATCGCATGTCGATGATGGTGCCGTCGATATCGGACACCAACATGAGCGGTTCACCGGGGTATTGCGTGAGAACCCGGAAGTAACAATCGGCGAGCGCCTTCATCCAGGTCATTGGTCGCGCTCCTTGGTGGCGGCCGGGGACCGGCTCCCTGCCACACCGAGTGTACGTTCCGGCCGGTTCGTCGTCACCGCAGTGACACCCATATCGATCAACTCCTCGAGGCGCTCCTCATCCTCGACGGCGAACGCCCACACACCCAACCCACTTCATCGGCAAAGCTACCAGGCCGACCCGGAGGCGGCTCGAAGGCATGGTGAGCAGGTTCCCAACGAAGAAGGGTGCTGATCGTTCGACTTCGGGAGCCGTCAGCGCCAGAGCAGCGATTGTTCGGTCTCCGGATCGAAGAATTGGGCCTTGCTCGTGTCGAGGACGAGGTCGACGGTGTCGCCGATCCTGACTTTCCTTGTCTTGTCGACCAGCACACGCGTCTCGACGCCGTTGATGTTCACCCCGACGAGGTCCTCTCGCCCGAGTGGCTCGACGACCACGACCTCAGCTATGAGCGTGAGACCTTCGGCGGCCGGAACCGAGTCGCCGGCCAGGTCAACGTCCTCCGGCCGTAACCCCATGATGACCTTGCCGTTGGCTACTGCGGCTTTCTCTGCCCGGTCACCGGGGAGTACGAGGTCGATCGATCCGCTCTTCGCCCGGAAGTCGCCATTGGTGCGCACGATCTCGACGTCGAAGAAGTTCATAGGCGGGTTTCCCACGAACGCCGCGACGAACAACGTCTTTGGGCGGTCGTAGAGAGCTTCGGGGATGTCGTATGCCTGGAGGACACCCTTGGACATCACCGCGATCCTGTCGGCCATCGTCATTGCCTCCACTTGGTCGTGGGTCACGTAGATGGAGGTGATGCCCAAATCGCCCTGGAGTCGCTTGATCTCTCCACGCATTGTCAGTCGGAGACGGGCGTCGAGATTCGAGAGCGGCTCGTCGAAGAGCAGAAGCTGTGGCTCCTTCACCAAGGCGCGCCCCAGGGCCACACGCTGTTGCTGCCCGCCCGAGAGTTGAGCGATCTTGCGATCCAGCAGATCCCCGATGCCCATCATGTCGGCTACCCGTTGGACCCGTTGCCGGATCGCATCCTTGTTCACCTTGCTCAATCTGAGCGGGTAGCTGATGTTGCCGAACACCGTCATGTGGGGGTAGAGCGCGTAGCTCTGGAACACCATCCCGATCCCGCGATCCTTGGGGGCGACCTCGTTGACGACGTGGCCGTCGAAGGAGATGGTCCCTCCGGTGGGTTTGTAGATCCCGGCCACCATGAGCAGCGTTGTCGTCTTCCCGCACCCGGAAGGTCCGAGGAACGCCACCAGCTCACCGTCGCCGATCTCGAGGGTGATGCGATCGGCGCCGATCACGCCATCCCAGCTCTTGCTCAGGTTCTCGAGTTCGACCCTCATGTCGGTTCCCCTTTTCGTTCCTGGTGAGACATCACGAGCCTTTCGAGCCGCCGGCGTAGATATTCAGCAGCAACTCTTGGGTGAAGATGAAGAAGATGACCAACGGCAGCATCATGAAGAGCCCGACGGCCGCTATCTCGTTCCAGTTCACCGGTGCGGTATCACTGATGAGCTGGTTCAGGAACACCGGCATGTTGGCGACCTTGGTGCCGATCGTGAACGTGAACGGCACGAGGTAGGCGTTCCAGCCCACGATGAAGGTGAACAGAGAGAGCGCCGCGAGGCCGGGACGCACCTGGGGCAGCATGATCTGCCACCACACGCGGAATCGAGATGCTCCGTCGATCATCGCAGCCCGTTCCATGTCCCAGGGAAGGTTGTCGAAAAAGCCCTTCATCAGCCAGATGCCGAGCGGGAGCTCGAGAGCGACCATCACCAGCGCGACCCCACCCACCGTGTTGAAGCCGATGTAGTTCCCGATGATGGGGATGGCTCCCAGCCAGCGCAGCACGAAGAATATGGCGATGAGCAGCATCTCGGCCTTGAACGCGTGAAGCACCAGCGTCATCGACAGGAAGGTCTTGCGACCGGCGAACTTCATGCGTGACAGCGCGTAGCCACCGGCTGTCGATGCGATGCCGACGCCGATCACCATCGCCACCGCGATGAGGAGCGAATTCAACATGGCATTCCAAATGGCGCCTTCGGCGACGAAATCCCAGTTGTCCAGCGTGAGACCGCCGATGCCTCCTTCGGCGTTGCGGGGCAAGAGGCCGCGGGTGCGGGTCGAAAGAGAGGCAATGATCAACCAGGCGTAGCCGATGAGAATCGGAATGATCGACAGGATGAGGAAGGCGTACGCAAAGATGCGACCCCTCTTCTCGCGGGCCTTGGGGAGTGGGCCGGCAGCGTGGGTCGGTGGTGCAACCTCAGTGGTGGTCATGGTTCACAGGTTCTCGACCCTTGGCTCTTCGATGAGCTCGCTGAACCGGAACAGCTTCACGTAGACGGCGGCGAGCAGCAGCGCCACCGTGACGAGGACGATCGCCCATGTCGCGCCGTAGCCCCATTGACTGTTCCCGAAATAGGTGGCGAAGGCGCGTTTGTACGCCGTCAGAGCCCACACTTCGGTGGTGAATAGGCCGGGGCCACCCTCGGTCAGCAGCAGGATGTACTCGAACGAGGTGAGCAGCGACAGCGTTTGATACGTCGCGACAAAAAGCAGCGGCCATTTGATGAGGGGGAGTTTGATGTCTCGGATGATCCTCCACGTTGATGCCCCATCGACCTTGGCCGCAGTCAGGAGATCCTTGGGAATGGACTCGAGCGCCGACGTGAAGATGATCATTCCGAAAGAGGCGCCAACGAACCCGTTGGTGAGGATGACAAAGGTCCAGGGATTCCCACCCAGATAGAGGTTTCCGCCCGACGCGCCGAGAAACTCGGGGACGATCTGGTTGTAGATGCCGAACGGAGACGCCTGACCGATCCGTTGCCACATCAGGATGTAGACGACCGACGGTGTCAGACGGGGCAGCAGCCACACGAGCCGGAAGAAGAGCCCTGACCGCCGGGGGATGCTGGTCGTCACGAGCGCCAGCACCAGAGCGAGACCGAGGTTGAACAAGGCCAGCGTCGCGAAGAGGTAGAAGACGGTGTTGCGAGCGATCTTGGGAAAGAACGGGTCGGTGAAGAGCCGCTCGTAGTTGTCGAATCCGATGAAGTTCCACGGCTGGGTGAAGTTGGCGCTGGAGAGGTCGGTGAAGCTGAGGATGAGCAGGAGGATGCCGGGAACGATGAAGAAGGCGACGACCAGCGCCACGGCTGGTCCCATGAACCCGTAGGCGGACGCCATGGAGCGCACGCGCCGACCGAGTGAGCTGCGCTGCGGAGCCGGTGCGCCAACTGCGGCCCTGGCCAGGGCTTCGGCTTCCGTTTCGACTTCTTGCTCGAACTGCTGCGTCACCCGACCGTCACCTCTCAGCGAAGCCGAAGGGAGGGGTGGGGGAGGGAAAGAGCCCTCCCCCACTTCCGACCATCCGTGGAGCTACTTGATGATCACGTTGTCGCCGAGCTCGTTCTGGAGCTGGTCGACAACGACCTCGACTGCTCCCGCCGGGTCCAGGTCGCCGGACTCAACCGCGTTGATTCCGAGGAAGTACCCCTCAGACCAAGCGCTGAAGAACGGGCTGTTCGGCAGGAAGGTCGTGTACTCGAGGATCGAAGCCACCTCACTGAGGAACACCGAACTCGTATATGGCTCGTAGTCCGCCTGCGACTTCAGGATTCCCAGGTGACCGCTCGCCACCGCGTAGTCGGTGTTGAGTTCCTTGGTCGTCGCCTTGGAGATCACCATCAGGGCGAGATCAGGGTGCTCCGCCTGAGAACTCACCATGTAGATGAGCGGATGTGTCAGGCTGATCGGTGTGTTGGTTCCCCCGGCAAGTGCGGGGATAGGACCGAAACCGACGTTCTCGAAGAGATATTCTTCACCGCCGAGATCGGCAATGTAGTTGACGGCCCAGTCGGCCCACTGCCATGAGCCACCGTACCAGAAGAGGACGCCACCCTCCGCCACCACGGTGTTCCAGCTCGTCCAGTCACCGTCGAGACGGGTATCGACCAGGATGTCACGGCCAACAGCGTCGCCCACGATCTCGTAGACCTTCTGCGCGGCTGCGGTGTCGTAGATCAGGGCACCACTGTCGTCCAAGAGCTCGCCGCCTGCCGCGTAGTAGTAGTACAGAAAATCGGGGCCGTTCACGGGGCGATGCCACCAGCCGTTGCCCGGATCCACCACACCGGCAGCCACGGCGGCCTCTGCGGTGTCGAACATGTCCTCCCAGGTGAAATCGCCACTCGCCAGCCGATCCGGCAAGCTGTCGATCTCGTCCTGGGTCCAGCCCAGCTCGGCAAGGAGATCCTTGCGATAGTACAGCGGTCGAGCCTCAGCATCCTGGGGAACGCCGTAGCGGAGCCCGTTCAACTCGGTCGACGCCCACAACGAGTCGATCACGTCATCGAACTCCGGATAGTCACCCAGCAGGTCGGTCACGTCGGAGATGATGCCAGACGACGCCCATGTGCCGACGTCCTCATGGCCGGACACGATGATGTCGGGCGCTTCATCCGCGTCCGAGGCCAGCTCGAACTCGGTCTTGTAGTCACCCCAATCGGCATTGTCCTGAATGATCTGGACTTCGACACGACGATCGTCGCCCGCTTCGGCCAGCGCAGCGTTGGCGTCGACGACGCCCCTCAAGAGGTTGTTACAGCGCCCGTCCTCGGTGGGTGGGTTCGCCTTGCATCGGGCCACGATGGTGACGAGCTCGCCCTCAGCAGGCACCTCCACTTCCACGATCGAGGTGATCGTCTCGCCGGGTACCTCCACCGTGACGGTGACCGTCTCCGGTGGCGCATCGGCTGCGTCGTCGTCGCTCGAGCAGGCAGTCGCGACGAGTGTGAACGCCATCCCCAGCAGAATCAGTGTCGGAAAGCGCTTCTTTCTCCAGTTCATCGGCAACTCCGTTTCATTAGCTACTCCTCACATCAGCGGAAACCGCGAAAGCGGGGGACGGTCGCAGCGAAGACGTGGAGCCGCTCGACAGAAGAACCGCTTCCCTCCCCGTGACCTCAGCGCGGCCGGGTAGGAGAGTCATCGCTGACCCTAGAGCGAACGTTCCTATCGCGCAACCGGGTGTCGTTGCGCAGCGGGGCCCTGTCGGGCGCCCAGCGTGGAGCCCGGGAAATGGCGACAGTGCCCCGCCCTCAGGAGGCGGATCAGAACCCGGCGATGCGGATCACTTCGCCGACGATCACCGTCGGCCCACCCGGCCCGGGGATCGGCCTACCCGGGGTGCCCTGGCCCGTCGATACGTAGAGGGCGCCGTCGTCGCCGAGAGTGATGTTGGTAGGAGCGTCCAGGTCTCCGGCGAGAACGCGAGGCGGTCTACCGTCTCCCGGATAGACTTTGACTTGGCCGCTGAATCTCAGGTAGCCGCCGTGCCGGGGAATGGCATCGGGGTCGTGCAGGTCGGCCCCGTCGGCGAACAGCTCTGCGTGCCCGGCAGCCATCTCAACAACGAAGACATTGCCGAGCTCGTCGATGGCGACATCCACGGCGGTGGTGAGGCCAGCGATCTCATCGACGACCCGGCCCGTGAGCGGGTTGAGGCGCACCACCTTGGCGTCGCCCGGGACAAATGGGATGAAACTGCCGTCGTTGGCCTGTGCGACACCCGAGAAGAGCGCGACCAGGATTTGGCCATTGCGAGGATCGACGGCGAGACCCGCAGGCACCGCCTGCTGCCCGCTGTCGAGGGTGGAGAATGCTGCGACCTCGCGCCGGTCGCCCACCTCCAGCGACACCTCGATGAGCTGGTTGAGCGTGCTCTCGGTCGCGAAGACGGTGCGGCCATCGAGAGCCAAGCCGATCCCCGTCATGTTGCTGCGGGCGGAGAGATTGCGACCCATCGATCCTTCGGGGCTGATCTCCGACAGGGCGAACTCATCGAAACCGCCGTCGACCGAGAGGAACACGCGACCATCGCCATGCACCGCGACGTCGCTCGGGCCGCTCACCTCGTCGCGGCCCGTCGCGTAGACGTTCATGGCGTTGTAGCTGGCGAGATGCGCGAACCACGGCTCGGTTTCGCCCGGATCTGTGAAGTCGCCGTCGCCATTGCGGTCGATGAACCTGGTGAGCTTGCCAGATCGCTGCCTGACGTCGGCGGCATCGTCACCCGACCCGGCCTCTGCCACCAAGAGCCCACCTTCTGCGTCGAGCGCGACGCCACGGGGGTTTTCGAGATCGGTGAGGATCACCTCGACCGTGACCGTGTCGAGCGAATCCAAGGACCGAGATGTCGTGCAGGCAGCCAATGCCACACAGCACAGTGCCAGAGCGACGGTGGCACGAACCGGATCGGCCATCGTGCGCGGCGTTGTCGGGATAGAAGGAGCAGAGCCACCCGTCGCAGCGGTCGATCGATCGCCGTCCTCGATGAAGTCAACGCTTCTCCGGTCAACGCGCAAGCACCACCACCGTCTTCGCTGCCTTGTCGTGGAGTCCTCGACGACGGCTGTCGAAAAGCAGCCAGCCGTAGATGACCATGGCGATGATGCTGACTCCCGGAAGAAACACGAACACGCCGGGCACCACCCAACGCAGTGAGGACGGGCCCAGACCGGGGATCTCGGCCGTGCGCTCGACCACCACTCTCGTGCCGATCAACATCTTCCCCGGCGTCTGGCCGCGGGACACCGTGAAGCCGACGTAATACGCGGCGGCGACCAACCCCTGGACGATCCTGACACCAAAGGGGAGAAGCAGACCATCGCCTGTGCCGAGATCGACTGGGAGCACCGCTACCAGGATGAGGGCGATCACGACTATGACCATCCAATCGATGGCGAACCCCACCAAACGCCGCCAAGGTTCAGCGATCTCTTGGTCTGCGATGGGGCTGTGGATGTGAGGTTCGGTCATGTCACGCCGGATTCAGACCGGAGATGGGCGACGGCGTCGCCGCCGGAGGCGAGGATTTTCGCGACCCGACCACCGGGTCCAACGCTCACCGCGCCTCACCATGAGGTTGCAGCCGTGCGCCTTCGCACTCTCGAGCAACTCCGCGAAAGCTGCCGGGTCGGCGCGGTGCTGGCGGTGCCGGGCCGCTGTCCTCCATGAAGCGGTGGGCATCCTGGAGGTGGTGATCCGGTCGGATTCGACGCTCTCATCGATCTCGATGTCGGTTGGAGTCTCGATGCTCAAAGACCATATCGCAGCGGACGAACGGGTGGGCGGGAGCGGCGCCTCGAAGGCGGATCGCTCGGCCGGATCAACCATTGTCGATATCGGCGTGAAAGTCGCCGAAACCACCACAGAACGCGAGAACCGCCGATTCATGCGACAGCCCCGCTGCAAGGGCTTTCAGGTTGTGGAGCTGAGGGGATTTGAACCCCTGACCCCTTGCATGCCATGCATAATCGGGGG
>PVMK01114407.1_pt1 | contig 21853 bp, 34 predicted proteins | sample 1853481 | NCBI WGS metagenome assembly PVMK01 (sample SAMN08533507, study PRJNA380276) | Marine sediment metagenome, whole genome shotgun sequencing project.
TTTGTGAAAAAGTGCGTAGAGAATTTAGCAACTAGTAAAATAACTGGGAGGGAAGAAGACATCCACTTAGAACTAGACGAAAGTATGAAACTGATAGATATCCCAAATGAACCTATCAATGGAGCTCAAGTTACAATTACAAGACACACTACGTGGAAAAAATAGTAAGACAGCTTTGAAATCAGTTGATTTTGTTAATTTGGCAACAGGAGATGCTAAAGTAAAGAAATCAAAGATTCTCAAAGTGTTAGATAATGCTACAAACAATGATTACAAAAGACGTGGCATCATTACAAAAGGGTGCAATATTAGAAATACAAGAAGGAAAGTGTAGAGTAGTTTCCAGACCAGGACAAAACGGAATAGTTAACGCAATTTTACTAAAGGAATAAAATGAAAGATTACGAACACATCGTAATCTGGTTGGATTATTTTAACAAGAATTTAAAAAAATCTAAAGGGAAGAAGGCAGGATTAGAAAAATGTGTTTTTGATCCTTCATTAAAAGAATTGCTGGATGCAACAAAAGCAGCAGGGATTTGAAATTACAGAATCTGATGACAAAGTACGATTTCCTAAAAGACCGTTTGTTAGATCAGGATATGTTGTTTTACCAAAAGGATCCCCAAAAACAAAAATTCTTGACAAAATTTCTGAAAAACTAATTTCTAAAAAGGTCCAAACAATCAAAATAAAATCAAATCTAGCTCTTAGCTAAAGTAAAGTTGACAGAAGTCTATGATAAGAATATCACATTAGTGTTTTTAATTGCAGGAGGTAGGAGAAATAATGCACCTAGCCGGTAGCGGCAGGGTAATCATTCAACTATCAAACAAATTAGTTGAAGGACAAATACTCTGTGACGAAAAAGGAACTAGAGTTGCAAAAGTAATGGAATTGATTGGTCCAGTTAGTAGACCATTTGCATCTGCAACTCCTTTAACAAATAACATCAAAAAATACATTGGCAAAAGTGTTTTTGCATCTGAAGAACCTCCTGTTAGTACACCAAAAAAATTTAGGAGAAGAAAAAAATGAACATACTAGAAACCCAAAACTGTCCTGAATGTAAATCAACATTAGTTGATGACATAGCAGAATGGTGAAATAATCTGTTCTGGTTGCGGCGTTGTAGTCGCTGATCAGATTGCAGATTTTGGTCCAGAAACAATTAGTTCGAATCTTGAAGACAAGATGAAGCTAGCAAGAGCAACCGGACAAACAACTTATTCTCAACATGACTTGGGAATAACAACTGAGATTTCAATTAGTGCAAAGGACTTTAGTGGAAAAACAATAAACCACGAAGTTGCAAATCAAATGCACAATCTCAGAAAATGGCAACAAAGAATTCGAGTTTCCTCACCAAGAGAAAGAAGACTTGCAAATGTTTTAGCAAAAATGGGCGAAACATGTGACGGTCTTAATCTTTCAAAGAACGTGTTGGAAACTGCTTCTATGATATACAGAAACTTGGATGGACATGTTGATGTAAAGGGAAAATCAGTAGTTAGCATTACAGCTGCTACAATTTACATGGCATGCAAGCAATGTGCAGTAGTAAGATCATTAGAAGAAATTTGTCGAGGAATTTGTCCATGCAAAAGATGTCAAATCAAAAACAAAACTTGCAGCAAGATACTATAGAACCATGGTAATGGAAATGGGACAATGTAGTAGCCCCAGTTGTAACCATGGACAAATACATCTCAAAGATAGCAAATATGACACAAACTGAGGTTAGAGTTGAAAGACTAGCCTTGGAAATTGCAGAAAAAACCAAAGACAGCACATTTCAGATGGAAAGGCACCAAACGGAATTGCAGCAGCATATCTGTATGTTGCATCAGTCCTACTTGGACAAAACGTACTTCAAAGAGACGTTTCAAGTGTTGCAGGAGTCACAGAAGTTACTATCAGAAATAGATGTAAAGAGATTCTAACATGCTACAAACTCAAAATTACTTTGAGACCAACTCTGGCCTAAACTATACCCCCCCTTTTTTATTTTATTATCAAAAATTTCCGTTAGGATTAGCTAAATTTCGTCTGCATTATATAGCGATATAAAATACAGCGCAACATGGCACGTATTAGAAATCATAGACCTTCATGTATCAAGAGAGGGTAAAGAGATTCTCAAAGGTGTTAATCTAAAGACAGGTCCTGGAGAAGTACATGCCATTATGGGACCAAATGGTTCAGGAAAAAGTACACTAGCATACACATTACTTGGACATCCAAAATATCAAAGTTACACAAGGAGATATTTTGATTGATGGTGAAAGCATTTTAGATTTAAAGGCAGATGAAAGAGCAAAGAAAGGATTATTCTTAGGATTTCAATATCCAACAGAAGTTTCGGGTGTAGGGATTTTCTCACTTTCTTAGAACAGCTTACAACTCTTTAAGTAAAGCACTAGAAGGAGATGACAGAGAAGTCTTCATCACAGTAAGAGAATTTCAAAAATATCTAAAAGAAAATTTAGCCAAAGTAGGGATTAAAAGAAGAATTTCTATCAAGATATCTTAACGAAGGATTCTCTGGAGGAGAAAAGAAACGTGCCGAAGTTTTACAAATGGCAGTGCTAAAACCAAAAATTGCAATTTTAGATGAACCAGATTCAGGTTTAGATATTGATGCAGTTCAAGCAGTAGCAAAAGCAATCAGTCAAGTTTCAGGTAAAGAGGCAACAACAATAATTATTACCCACTATGCTAGAATTTTAAAATTCTTAGACAAACTAGACTATGTGCATGTGTTTGCCGAAGGAAAAATCATGAAGACAGGTGATGCAACCCTTGCAGATAAACTAGAAGCAGAGGGGTTACGAGTGGGTCGTAAAACAAGCAGCCTAATCAAATTTAAACAGAACATTTTTTCAAAAAACTATTGATTTACAAAGTTAAAGTAGAATTTGCTAAAGAATTTCTAGAAATTAAAGACAATCAAATCAACATTGGAATAAAATCAAAACCAGTCAAAGGAGAAGCGAATAAAGAAATCATCAAAAAACTGGCAAAACATTTTGGAATATCAACTACACTTGTACAGATAAAAACAGGCCACAAATCTGCACAGAAAATTGTAGAAATTCTATAATAGAGAATCTAGTTTTTTGTTTAAATAGGGTTTCAAAATTGGAGAAAACATGTCAGAAGACAATGATCAATATTATTTCAATTTCTCATTTTTCAAAGTTGATCCTAAATGGAGATGGATGGCAGACTTGGCAAAAGAAGAATCTGCAAAAGAAGTTGAAAATATAATTAAAAACTCAGGAATAATGTATAGAACGTATTCAAATCTAGGATTAAGAGATGATACAGACTTTTTGTTTTGGTTTGCAGCAAAGACAGTTGAAGAAATTCAAGTAGTTATTGAGAAATTATACAAAACAGTATTTGGAAAATACATCATCCCATCCATCACATACTTGTCATGTACACGACCATCACTATATGTACAAGAACAAAAACCGCTTGGTTTTCTAGCAGGAACAGAACCAAAAAAACACGTTATAGTTTATCCATTTACAAAAACAAGAGAATGGTATCTATTACCAAAAGAAAAACGCCAAGAAATAATGGATGAACATATTGCAGTAAGTAAGAAATATCCACAAATTATACTAAACACCACATATTCATTTGGAATTCATGATGAAGATTTTCTTTTAGCATTTGAGGTAGATGATATTAGAGATTTTCAAGATCTCATCATGGATTTGAGAGAAACTCAAGTATCCACATATGTAAAAAATGACATTCCAATGATTGTATGTGTCAAAAAGGATATTATTCCTCTAATAACAAGTATGGGTTAGATTTATCACAAAATTATTCCAACACCAATGAAAGTATTTTCCTAATAAAACTCAAAAATCAATGATAAAAATCTTGGATAAACATAAATGATGAAATTTCAAATTGGAAAACAGAAAAATGAATTACAATAAACTAGGAAAAACAGATATCAAAGTTTCAGAAGTTGGATTTGGCGCATGGGCTATTGCTCTTGACTGGTGGGGAAAGAAAATTGAAGAAGACGAAGCAAAAAGAATGCTCAAAAAAGCATACGATGTTGGAATTAATTTCTTTGAAACAGGTGACTTGTATGGTAAAGGAAAAAGTGAGAGACTAATTGGTGAAGTTTTCAAAGATATGAGAGATGAAATCGTTATTTCTACAAAATATGGGTATGATTTTTCAGGAGTTGATCAAATTGGACACAGTGAGCTTCCACAGAAATTTGATGAAGATTTTACAAGAATTGCATTAAGAAACAGTTTGGAGAGATTACAAACTGATCATCTCGATATGTATGGTTTGCATAATCCAAAACTATCCCACATTAGAGATGATTCAATTTTTAATGTACTTGATAGTTTTGTTGCAGATGAATCAATCAAAACATATCAAGTTGCTTTAGGTCCTGCAATTGGTTGGACACAAGAAGGTCTAGAAGCAATGGATAAACCAAATGTTAGTGCAGTTCAAACAGTTTACAACATCTTAGAACAAACACCTGGAAATGAATTGATGAGAAAAGCTGAGGAAAAAAATGTTGGAATTCTAGTAAGAGTCCCAGAAGCATCAGGAATTTTAACAGGAAAAGTTAATGCAAACACAAAGTTTGATGAAAATGATCACAGATCAGTAAGAAAACTAGAATGGATCAAGGCATCATTGAAAAAAGTTGAACAGCTAAAACCAATTGCAGATAGATATGGACTAAACATTACAGAATTTGCAATGAAATTTATGATGACAAAGAAAGGATTTGCAACAGTACTTCCAACAATGATTAGTGAAGAAGAAGTAATCAATTATGCGGAAATGGCAGATGGAAAATACATTTCAGACTCAGATATGAAAGAGATTGATGAATTGTACAACACATGGCCGTCCTATGAATTAAAAGCAACACCTCAAGCAAATTAATCAATAAATGGTCATCCCAATAGATTCACAAAAAACGCTAGAAGTTATTGAAAGAATGAAGCTTGCAAAAATTGGCAAGTATGATAAATGGGAGAAAATTATTAAAAAAATTAAAAATGAACAATCGCTAACCACGGGAGAACTTGAATACTATACAAATTTGACAAGAATTTACAAAAATTCAAACATTACTAGTCGAAGTAAGATATACCATACAAAACTATCAGAGCAGGATGAAAAACCACCATGCAAAGTATGTGGTGATAATTCCTTATACTATTGCAACATGAATGACCAATATTTTTGTACAATACATGTAGTTGGACATGATGAGAACGAATTCTAAGAAGCAGGTATAGTCTCTTCGAATGAAAAAGATTTTTCTACGAAATATTCAACTCTAATTTTTTTGAATTCACGACAACTAAAGAGAATTTGGTATTCAGGAACATTGATTTGTTCTTCGATTGTCTTTGCCATTTCATGTGCCTCATCATGAGTTTTGCAATGAATCATTGAAAAAACATTGTATGGCCAATCAGAATATGTAGGTCGCTCATAGCAATGACTTACTTGAGGAAATGCTCCTAACTTTTCACCAACTTCAGTTATTCTATCTTCAGGAACTTTCCAAACTATCATTCCATTTGCAGTAAATCCAACTTGTCTATGTCTCAAGATTGCTGCAAATCTCCTCATAATTCCATTGTCCTCATAATGTTTCATTTTTTCAAACAATTCATTTTCAGTAATTCCAAGATTCTTTGCAGCCTTTACAAATGGTTCATCAATAATCTCCATGTCTTTTTGTAATTCACGGATAAAGTTTTTGTCGTCTTCAGTGGGTTCAAATTTTATATTTTTAATTTCTTTTTTTGCTTCAGTGGGTGCAATCTCGTGTTTCTTTTCATCTACCATATCTAGTTTTACACCAATCTTGAATAGTTGTAAAGTAGGAAGCATCCTTACTTTTTTGATTCCCTTTAGAACGTTAAACTTGTCAACTTCAGTCTTCAAATCTGTACCAGGTGGAACAGCCAAAGTAAACCAAAGATTGAACTGATGTTCACGCTCATAATTATGGCTTACACCAGGATGACGATTAATTTGACTTGCAACATATTCTAGTTTATCATGTTCAATCTCCATTGCAACTAGAGAGCTTGTATAACCAAGCTTTCGAGTATCAAAAATTGCACTTAGTTGTCTCAGAACGCCAACTTCTTTCAGATCATTCAGACGTTCTTTGATAATTTCAGGAGTAGTGTCGAATTTTTTAGCAATAGCATCAAAAGGTCTTGTTACAAGTGGAAACGTCCATTGAATTTCATTGAGAAGTTCTTTATCTAATTCATCCATAGATGTCAATATGTCAATCACTTGTATATTCAATTAAAAATGTAGCTGGTATTTTACGCGTTGATTTTTAATACATAAATAGAAACTCTAGTCCTTTTGATCGTTGATAGTTGATCTAAATCTTCAGGGTAAGACAGTAATTGTCATAGGAGGAGGAAATGAGGCACAAAAAAGAATCAATTCATTACTAAAACAAGATTGTGAAATTCTAGTAATTAGTGATTCTGTTAACTCAGAGATTAACAAATTAGCAAAAGCAAAAAAAATTAAATTGAAAAAACAAAAAATTCATGATACGAAATTTATTTCAAAATTCAAACCAAACATAGTAATTACAACTACCAATAACAAAAATCTTAATCAAAAAATCATCAATAGTGCAAAAAGAAGTAAAATTATTGTGTATAGTTCTGATAATCCAGATGACAGTGACTTTTCAAATCCTGCAATAATTGATTTTGAAAATATGATTCAAATTGCAATTTTTACAGGTGGTCGTAGTCCAGCGATGTCAAAGAAGATTAGAATTCAATCAGAGAAAATATTTAAAAAAATTATTACAAAAGAAGACATTGCTCAAATCAAAATTCAAAAGATCGCAAGAAAACTAGCAAAAGAAAGTATACACACACAAACTCAACGAAAAAAATATCTCCACAGCATAATGGTTGATAATAAAATTGAACAGTTAATAAAAGACGGGCAGCTAAAAAAAGCTGAAAGGCAAGCCATTACAATGTTGAGGAATTGGAAATGAATCAAAATATCATCAATGCACGTGTAACTTTTCGTAATTCACCAATACATATTCTTGAAAAGTTTACAATGAAAGATATGGATATTGCATATGAACAATTCAAAATGCATTCAGGACTAGATGAATGTGTTATTATTCAAACATGTAACAGAATTGAATTATTTGGTAAATCAAAAACATATGATCTAGATAAAATTAAGAAAACATGGGCATCACTAACTGGACTTGATGAAGAGATATTTAATGAAAATATGGAGTTTGTTGAAAATCAAGAGGCAATACATCATCTGTTAAAATTAACATCAGGATTAGACTCTATGGTATTAGGAGAAGAACAAATTCTAGGTCAGATAAAAAATTCCATTACTTCGGCTAGAAAGATAAAGGCATCAGGACAACATCTTAACACTTTATTTGATAAAGCAATTAGAGTTGGAACTAGAATTAGAAACTCTAGTGGAATAGGTCGTGGTGGAATTTCAGTGGGATCCATGGCAGTAAAACTTGCAGAAGAAAACATTGATGAATTAAAGACAAAGAGAATTCTATTGATTGGAACTGGAGAAGTATCCACATTAGTTGCAAAATCATTACAAAGAAGAGGATATGCATTTGATGTTACAAGTAGAACCGTTGGAAGATCACAGGCATTTTGTGAGACAATGGGTGGAGTACCAATCAAATTTGAAGAAGTTCTTTCAGGATTTGAAAATTATAACGTAATATTTGTTGCAACAACTGCACCATATTTTCTTGTAACACATGAAAAAATCATGGACGCTATGAAAGACAAGGACAAAGGGATGATGATTTTAGATTTATCAAATCCAAGAACAGTAGATGAAAAAGTTGCAACTATTGGTGGTGTAAAACTGATGAATCTTGATCAAATTGCAGAGATGGTTGAAAAGAACATGAATTCACGATTAAACAAGGTAAAAACCATTGAAAATATAATTAACGAAGAAGTAACTGTATTAGAAGCCTCAATGAAAAGACTAGAAGCAGAACCACTTGTAAAAGAAGTATTCAAGAACATAGAGTATCTTAGAGAAAAAGAATTACAAAAAGCACTTCAGATGCTAGGTGAAAAAGATGAAGAGAAAATCAAGATAATTGATGAATTAACAAAAGCAGTTGTTGAAAGCATTGTATCTACGCCAATGAATAATATCAGAAAAGCATCAGAGCAAGGCAAGCCTGAAGTAGTAGAATTAGCAAGCAAACTGTTTGACTATAAAAAACAGAACCAAACAGACTAAGATTATATTTTACCCAAAGAGAATTTCTGATATGTCATTTCCATCTAGACGTCTTCGCAGACTAAGAACATCAGAGAAAATGAGAGAATTAGTTCAGCAAACCACTCTTTCTTCAAAAGATTTCATTTGTCCAGTATTTGTTCAAGAAGATCTAAAGACCAGAATCAAGATAGAATCAATGTCAGAAATGGAGCGACTTCCATTAAATGACATTAATGATGAAGTAGGAACCATAAGTGATTTAGGAATTCCTGCAATCATGCTTTTTGGAATTCCAACTAAAAAAGATGAAGCAGGATCTTCTGCATTTGATGATAATGGAATTGTTCAAAAAGCAATTACACAAATCAGGAAAAATTTTGGAGACAAAATTGTAATAATGGCTGATGTCTGTCTCTGTCAGTTTACATCTACAGGGCATTGTGGAATTATTCAAGGAGATAAAGTTGATAATGATACTAGTCTTGATACACTTTCAAAGATTGCCGTTAGTCAAGCAAAGGCAGGAGTTGATACGGTATCACCATCTGCAATGATGGATGGTCAAGTTGCTGCAATAAGAAAAGCACTTGATGAAAATGGATTCACAGATGTTTCAATAATGTCACATTCAGCTAAACATCGTTCAAACTTTTATGCGCCATTTAGAGACGCTGCAGAATGTGCACCAAAGTTTGGAGACAGAAAGACATACCAAGTTCCATATACAAACGCAAGAGAAGCAATGCTTGAAGTTGAAACAGACATCAATGAAGGAGTAGATATTGTAATGATAAAGCCCGCACTAGCGTACTTGGATTTAATAGCAGAGACAAGAAGAAAATTCAATATTCCTGTTGCAGCGTATAGTGTTTCTGGAGAATATGCATTAGTAAAAGCTGCATCACAGTTAGGTTACGTAAATGAAAAAGACATTACAGAAGAGATCCTATATTCTATTAAAAGAGCAGGAGCTGATATGATAGTAACATATTTTGCAAAATCAGCTTCAAAGTTTCTTCAAGAATCATGAGAGACGACCAACGATACGAGATTCAAAGAGCATTTGATCAATTACCACACGTTGTAGGCTCAGCTTGGGCAGTAATTTGGTTTAGAATGAAAGGAATCAAAAAACCAACAAGAGATGAATACCGAGTGAAAGTTTTAGAATATTTTAAGATGGTAGAACCAGTCTTTGAGTCTTATCCAAAAGATGCAGAATTTACAGAAATTTGCGAGTACATTGAATTTAGAAAAATAGATGCATATAAAAAAATAATGTCAGGAGAAAATGAAGAGACTGAAAGACGATATGATAGATATGTGGATTATGGTTAAAGTTCCTGTTTTAGTTGATTCAGAAATTCTTTTAGTATTCTAGTTCTCTTCTTTGCTTCTGCTTTTCCAGATTTTGTATTCATTAACGATTCTAGTTTGAATAATTTTGCAAAGAAATGATCAACTGTCCAGGTATGATCATCAGGAGTTCTTTTTTTGTGCAGAAAGGATGATCAATGTTATAAAATGGTCTTTTTAGTAATCCTCCAGTAGCAAAAACTCGTGCAATCCCTATTGCCCCTAATGCATCTAGTCTATCTGCATCCTGAAGTATTTTTCCCTTCAATAGTTTTAGGGAATTTTATTTTGTGAAAAACTATGATCACGAATTGCATCAGAAATTATTATAATTTCTTCTTTAGAAAAATCAAGTTTTTCAAGTATCTGTTTTGATTTTTTTGCACTCTCAATTGATGATGTTTTTGATCGTTTATCGGATTTTGGATAAGAAACTATATCATGTAGTAAAGCAGCACTTAGAACCAGTTTTTCATTTGCTTTTTCTTTTTTACAGATTTTTTGAGCATTTTTGTATACTCTCATTGTATGCTCAAAATCATGTGCAGAATCGTTTTCCATTCTTTTTTTTACTACGTTCTTCAAGGAATCAATAACTTTCATTTAGAATCTCCACAGTTTTGGTTTGACAAACTTTATTTTTCGCTGAGTAATTAAAATGGTCCAATTTATTGATGCAAAAATTACTACAACTCCAATTCCAACACCGTCAATTAATAAAATTCCAGTTAGACGGTCTTCGAAGATTTCCAGAAAAGGTGCCAAAACTGCATTTCCAAAATATATCATTACAATATAAGAAATGATTCTGCCAAACCAAAATCCTATGTAGATTCCAATACTCTTGGCACGCATTAATCCATATGTGATAAACAACATGTTACTGGGAAGCGGAGTAGCACCAAATAGGAAAGAGGCTATAACATAACCATATTTTTTATTATTTAGATAATCACCAATTATATCAAGATTAGATTTTTGCTCTTCTGCAACAAATCGTCTAAAATATCCACTAATCTTTTTTAGAAAAAATCTACCAATAGTAGCTCCAGTTGCACCCACTACAGCAAGAAGAATAACATTCAAGGTAGGATCAAGAAGATAAAATGATGTCAAGATTATCCAGCTTGGTGGCATCAAAATTGGTGAAGCGTTTACTCCTATCAAAACTAGAAAAATTCCGAAGTACGAATATTGCCCAAAAATTTCAAAAATATCCAACATCTTTCTAAGATAATGTTACTTTTTGTTTCTAAATCCTTGGATTAAGAGACAATATGAAAAAAATTCATTATGATCTAAAAAATTAAAAAAATTACATGTTTTTTGAATCAATGATCATGAATTGTATGAAAGTGGATCAATTATGCAATATCTTTATAAGGAATTTGTGCGTATATATAAGCATGTCAGAAGTGGTTTGGAAATGTTATAGATGTAATCTATCATTCAAGGACGAAGGTGTGGCTGAAATACATAAGCAAATTTCCAGTCATTCAGTTTCCAAAGTATAGACAATAGTGACATAATTACAAATTTTCTCAATATCGCATATTTGATTAAAATATAATGCAGAGGGTGGGATTCGAACCCACGAACTCCTAAGAGAAGGGATTTCCTATTTGAGGATCTTGAGTCCCTCTCGGTTGACCGGGCTTCGATACCTCTGCAATGAGATTGAATAATGACCGATATTTTTCAATTACTAATTTGGTAATTTAGAAAAATGATCCATTGTTTTGTGGATTTTTTTAACAAAGCTTATAATTGTACCAATTTGATTCAAAAATACATGGCAGAATCAGTACCAATTTCGGAAGCAAAAAAAATGCGAAGCGGAGTGAATGTTGAAGCTGAAATTATTAGCAAGCCAGAAGCACGAACTGTGAATCTTAAAAGTGGAGGAACAGTAGATGTTTGTGACGCAATAATAGCTAATGAAGACAAATCAGAGGAAAACAAAATGAAGCTCACATTGTGGGGAGATGATATCAAACTTTTCGAAGTAGGAGATAACGTAGTAATTGAAAATGGATATACCAATGAGTTCAAAGGAGAAGTTTCTTTAACAAAAGGTAAATTCGGCACTATGAGAAAAGCATAACCTAAAGTTATTAAAATTCTAAACTATTTTTATTTTCTAAAAGTTAACGTCTAGTTTTCTTTTTAGCTGCTTTTCTCTTTGCAGGTCTTTTCTTTGCTGCTTTCTTTTTAGCTGCTTTTCTCTTTGCAGGTCTTTTCTTTGCTGCTTTCTTTTTAGTTGCTGCACGCTTCTTTGCAGCTACTGCTCTTTTGGCTGCAGCACGTTTCTTTGCAGCTGTTATTCTTTTAGCTAATGCTGCTTTAGCTGCTTTACGTCTCTTTGCTAAAACTTCTTGGAATTTCACAGACACTTTTTCTAAGGCCTTTTTAGCAGAATTCTCTGCGTTGGTTCGTCGCTCTAATTCTTTTGCAAACTTTACAGCAGATTTATGACTAGATGTAATAGTTTCACGCAAAGAGGGTTTTGATTTGTATTGTTTTTTTATTTTTGAAGTAATCTTTGATTTAATGTCAGTATATTTGGTAGCATCATCTAAAATCTTTTTTGCAGTTTTTTGTCTACTTTTAATCTCAAAAACCAATTCTTGAACATGATCATTTAAAGATCGTAATCTAAACTCCGCATTCTGCTTTTCTTCAGGGTTTTCTGAGAATTCAATCTCTTGTTCAGTTTGTTCAATTGTCTCTTTTTCTCGTGTCAATCGTTCCTCGGCTGCCGCCACTAGTCTTTCAATGCTTTCTAATTGAGAGGTTTTCCGAGTAAGGACTTCAGACGTATCAGAAACATCTTCACGTTCAGATTCTATTTTTCTATCTATAGAATTTAGACCAGAAGAAGAACGTCTTTCAATTGAACGTATTTCTTTTAGTTGTTTTTCAGCTTTTTGTCTAAGCTTTGTTGCTTCCTGTTTCTTTTGACGTAGTTGAACTACAAGTTTTTCTAATGATGCCACGATTGAATCAAAACAAGAGAGCCGGTTAAATTGTTAATATGATTAGGATTTGACTTAGCAGTAAAGAAAATTAACCAATCATGATCGCATAAATCATTTTTTAAAAAATATTAGTTAAGAAAATACAGTAAAACTATGGAATTTCATCCAAAAGATTTGCCAATATCAAAGACATATGATCTAAAAGATGAAAAAGACGCATCAAAGGCAGTTGAAGATATGGTAAAACTTGGATTTAAAAATAGAAAAGAGGGATTCAAGGTTTTGATGCCAAAAGAATCGAAACTTGCAAAAAGAATTGGATATACAGTTACTACAGGAGTAACAGAAGGACTAAGAAAAACAAATGAAATTAGAGATATCAAATATTGGACTTATCATCATGATAAAGATCATTATGCAATAGTTTTGATTAGCAATACTTCATTGGAAGAATTAGGTTTTTGATTTATCAAAAAGTTTGTAAAGTTTTGTTCGCTTGGCCAATACTCCAGCAAGCATTATTCCAATAATGGTACCACCAATTACATCCATTGGATAATGTTGTAAAACATAGATCCTGCTAATTGAAATCATAACAGGATAAAGAAATAGTAAGTATGCACCTCTAGGGAATCGTTCAGATAGTGCGTAACCCAAAATTATTCCAAATATCACAGATCTGGCTGCATGGCCAGAAGGAAATGAGGCATCAAATCCACCCTCACAGAATAATGCGTATGTGTCACGACTAATTTCTACAGGGAATGGAGTACCAACATAGTCAAAATCAGGTCTGTCTCTATCAATTCCACATTTGATGTATCCGGTAAGTAATGTTGAAATCACAATTAGAATCATCAGAGTAATTCCAATTCTTCTGGGTTTTTGGAATTACTAACATCAGAATACCAAATGCCAGCATCCACAAAACTTCACCACTTTCTGTGACATACTGCATAATGGTATCTAATGTTGGATTTCCAACATTTTCAGAGAAAAACAAAACTACACTTTGATCAAAACTATCAGTAACCCCAAAGTATACCAAAGAAGAGAGAATAAGAAACAAAATTGTTAGTAATACAAAAGAACGTGACCTAATATCAAAAATCCAATTTTGCAATTAATTAAACCTCAAGGTCGTATCTTTTAATTTTTATCAATACATAAGTTTTGGAAGTGTAAATCACTGTTTAGAAATTAGATTTGGTAAAATAATTCTGATCGGCTCAAAGAATTTAACCAAGTGCATAATAGAAAAATCGTGAAGGTGCTCACACTAGATGATTTTGACCTAAAAGGTAAGACTGTTTTTTTGAGAGTCGACATGAATTGCCCAATAGATCCAGAAACAATGGAAATTTTAGGTACTAAAAGAATTGAAGAGGTTACTGAAACTTTAGAGGCATTAAAAGACGCCAGAGTAGTTATTGCATCCCACCAAGGCAGAGTTGGAAATAAGGATTATACTGGAATGGACAAACACGCAAAAGTTCTTGAAAAATTAATGAACAAAAAAATAAAATATGTTGAAGATACAATTGGTGAAGCTGCGCAAAATGCAATCAAGAATCTAAAAGATGGAGATATTCTACTTTTAGATAATCTTAGATTATGTGCTGAAGAAAATTATGAATTCAAACCAAAAAATGCTGCAAAAACAATTATGGTTAGTCGTTTATCCAAATTATTTGATCTTTGTGTGTTAGATTCATTTCCAAGTGCTCATAGATCACATCCATCAATTATTGGGTTTCCACAAGTTTTACCTGCATGCGCAGGAAGAATTGTAGAAAAAGAAGTTAGAAACCTAGATGAGATAATGACTGTTGCCAAGGCACCACATGTGATTGTACTTGGAGGCTCAAAAATAGTAGATAGACTTGAGGCAATCAAGTTATTGATTCAAAATGGTCGTGCGGACCACATTCTATTAACAGGTTTAATTGGAAATGTGTTTATGCGTGCACAAGGCAGAATCAAATCTTCTCTTGGAATTAAAAGAGAAGATGAGGTAGTAGCAAAAGCACATTCTTTGATTGGTGAATATCCTGATGTTTTTGCCACACCAGTAGATATCGCAATTGACAAAGATGGAGAAAGAGTTGAGATGGATGTAAGGGAGATGGGCAAGGGTGATAAAATTTATGATTTAGGCCCAAAGACTGTAGAGTATTATTCAAAATTGATTTCAGGTGCAGGAACTGTATTTATCAGTGGACCAGCAGGATTTTTTGAAAAAGAGAATTTCAGTTATGGAACAAAAGAATTACTCAAATCAGTTGCAAACTCAATGGCTACAACAATTGTCAGTGGTGGGCACTTGACAACTGCACTAAAAGAACAAGGATTATCAGAGAAAATTAATCATATCAGTACTGCAGGTGGAGCATTGGTACTTTATCTTACAGGAGAAAAGTTACCAATGATTCAAGCACTTGAAGATGCTGCAATAAAATACAGATCTAAATAGAAGATTTGCAAGAAGGGTTGGGGCATATTCTTTTTTCAGATACACCAAGATAGATGTCCAGATTACAAGCATCACAGTGAAGTTTGTTAGCAGGATCAAATAGTTTTAGCCAAATCGTAGTAAAATTCTGTGCAATGTTTCTTGCAAGTCCAGAATCACAAATTTCATTGAAAAATGATTCAACATCATCAATTATCCAGGAGGGATCAATGTCACTGTTTTCTTTGAGAATTTCAAAAATTTCATCATTTGTAAATTTAGTGTCAACATCATTGAATTTTTCAAAAATTATTTTTCTTATTTGAAGTATTATTGGGGTTTCAGGAACAAAATCACTCATACTAGTAGAGATTTGCTGCATCTTCTTTTAAGCTATCGACATCTTGAGAATTATCAAGATGGTCTGCAAGATACGTGTAAAGAGCAGATTTGAGTACCTTAAGTGAGAGTAATGCACATTTTATTCTAACAGCTTGTAGATGTTCAAGTCCCAACTCACTCAATATATCATTTTTCTCAATTTTTCTTACCTCATCAAGAGTTTTACCTTTTGTAATTTCAGTTAAGACTGAAGAGCAAGCCATACAAATTGCACAACCTTTTCCAGAAAATTTAATATCAGTAACTTTGTTATCATCAATTTTCAATCCAATATCAATACTATCACCACATAATGGATTTGAATCATGGAATATTACATCAGTAGTTTTGAAGAATGAATCTTCATGCGCTCTCTGTTCTGTAGTTTCGTAGTTTGTAGGATTTCTTGAATAATCAACTATTATCTCATGGTAAATGTCTGCATTACCACTCATAATTTGAACACCTTTGCTACTTTATTTAATGAACTCACAAGAGCATCAACATCTTCTTTGGTATTGTAAATGTAAAAGCTTGCCCTTGATGTTGCAGCAACATTTAGTCTCTCCATCAAGACTTGTGCACAATGGTGACCAGAACGAACAGCTATTCCCTCCCCATCAATAATTTGTGCAACATCATGAGGATGGACATCTGCAAAATTAAATGATATAACCCCACCACGTTTTGAAATATCTTTTGTACCATAGATATGAATTCCTTTAACTGCAGATAATTTTTCTATAGCATATTTTGTAAGCTCTACTTCATGTTCTCGTACATTATCCATTCCAATCTTTGTAAGATAATCAATGGCTGCCCCAAATCCTATAACATCAGCAATGTTTGGAGTGCCTGCTTCAAATTTGTATGGTAAATCATTCCATGTAGTTTCATACTTGTGAACTTCTCTAATCATATCACCACCACCCTGAAATGGAATCATAGTTTCTAGAACAGATGTTCTAGCCCACAAAACACCAATTCCTGTAGGGCCTAGCATTTTGTGCCCAGAAAATGCAAAAAAGTCACATCCTAGTTTTTCAATGTCAACTTTCATGTGAGGTACTGCCTGAGCAGCGTCAATTAGTGTAAGAACACCTGCTGCCTTGCATTTTTCAATAATCTTTTGGACATCAGTAATGGTTCCAAGAACATTTGACATTAAACTAAAAGTTACAAGTTTGACTTTACCTGTTGCAAGATATTTATCAAGATCATCTAAAATTAACTCTCCGTCATCATCCATTCCAATGTATTCTAATTTAGCACCTTTCTCTTGTGTGAGTAATTGCCATGGTACAATGTTGCTGTGGTGTTCATATTCAGTAGTAACAATAATGTCACCTTCTTTGATGTGTGGTCTACCCCACGAATACGCAACAAGATTAATTGCCTCAGTGGTTCCACGAACAAAGATAATCTCCCGACGATCTTTAATGTTGATAAAATCAGCAATTTTATCTCGGGTTGCCTCATATGCCTCAGTTGCTTCCTCAGCTATAGAATATACTGCTCTGTGAATGTTGGAATTATAATTTCTGTAATAATCAGTAATAGAATCAATTACTTGATTTGGTTTTTGTGTTGTTGATGCATTATCAAGATATACTAGACGTTTGTTATCTCTAACAGTTCGTTTAAGAATTGGAAAATCTTTTCTCAAATTTTCAAAAGATGTTTGTGTGCTTTGCATATTTTAAACCTCTACGTAAACCTCGTTGTATCTATTTTAACATTGTACACTTTGAGTGGTGTTTCTGCAGGAAGATTTTGTGGCTTCTCCATCTCTCTAAATTAAAAACAGAAAGATGTAGTGGACATCGTACTCCTTCTTCACTGAGAAATCCAGTAGAAAGATCTGCATTTGCATGAGTGCAGATAAGATCAGTTGCACTAATTTTGCCCTTTAGATTAGCTAGAAGAATTTTCTTATCATTAACAGTTAATCCAAAAAGCTGGCCTTCTTTTACCTGCTCCAAATTACAAGCCTTTATCCATTCAGACAGAAAAATCACCTATACTTGTAGTGTTGTTCTATTTCGGCGTCTTCGTTGTAGCGTGTCTCCTCAATTTCTACAAACTTTGCTAATTCCTCATCTGTGTTAATTGATAGTTCCTTGTTTTCCCATTTAGATTCAATTAGATATGCAATCCATGCTCGTACTTGGAAAGACATCTTTCTTGATAATGGTTCTAAGAATCCTTCAATAATTGTCCTTTCGGCTTCACTATAGCTTAGACATCTTGTGTTAAGATAGAAGAGTTGTTCTTCATCTATTTGGGCAACAGATGCAGAGTGAGTAGCTTTGACATCATTAGTTAGAATCTCTAATCCAGGGATAGAGTCAGACTTTGCATCTTTATCAAGTAGAATAGAGCGACCAGACAAAAATGAATTTGATTTTGTTGCATTTTCTTTAATTCGAATCATTCCTTTGAAAAGAGATTTTGATTTGTTTCGAAGAATTGATTTCTCTACAACACGTCCTTCAGTTGCTCTACCTTCATGAGTCACATTAGTTTGAATATCAAATGATTGTTCATTATTTCCAAAGATAACTTCAGAGTCATTACATGATGAACCAGATCCATTTAGAAAATACTCAATTTTGTATCGAGATAACAATGCGCCAAACAAACCAGAATACCAATTAATCTTTGCATCTTGAGCCAAGTCAGTTCTTCTTGTGCAGAAACTAACTGAGCTTTGATCCATCATCTGTAAAGTAGTGATATCTAATTGTGCATTAGGTGCAAGAGTTGTATTTAGTAATTCAAGATATGCTTGTTGTTTTTCTGCTTTTGGGGAGTATAATTCCTGAACAATTGTTGCTTTACATCCCTCATCTGCAAAAATAATATTTCTAGAGATAGTAGATATTCCATCGTCTGACAAACAAGATAAGATATGAATTGGTTTTTCTAGTTGCAGATTTTCGTGGAATATGAATGAAAACCCCAGCATTAAATGCAGCATTGTTTAGTGCAGTAAATTTATCCTCATTGGAATTTGATGCTTCTAGTGCTTTTTTTACTAAATCAAAATTGTTTTGAATTGCATCTTCTAGAGAAGAGATTACAAGTCCTTTTGATTTTAATTCATCAGAGATATTGATTCTGTAGGTGTTGGTTCCAATTTGAATAATACATGTTTCATTTTCTACTCTCCAAGTCTTTTTTGAAGAAAACTAGGAACAGTATCTGTAGTGGATATAGATAGTGAAACTTGTTGTGGATCCATTTTTTGTGCATCAGTGTATTTGTTGTATAGTGGGAGATACTTTCAATTGGAAGTTTCTCATATACAGATAAGGAATTTTGTCTGTATTCTTTTAGCCAATCAGGTTCGTTTCTTGATGAAGAAATCTCATCGATATGACTAGTGCTAAGTTTTGAAAGAGTTTCTTGAGACATGAGTTAATCAAAGATTGGGAGTTATCCCACAGAGTCATCCATTTCTAGTTTAATGAGTCTGTTTAGTTCTACAGCATATTCCATTGGTAATTCTTTTGTAAATGGGTTCCATGAATCCATTAACAATTAGTGTTAATGCTTCTTCTTCGTTAAATCCTCTGCTCATAAGATAGAAAATTTGTTCATCACCAATTTTTCCAACTGTTGCTTCGTGAGTGATTGTTGCATCTTCTTGATTGATTTCCATGTATGGATAGGTTTCAGTTTTTGATGTATCATCTAAGAGCAATGCATCACATCTTACAGTGGCTTTAACATTTGTAGCACCTTTTGCTACATGAAGTAATCCTCTGTAAGTAGAACGCCCATCTAGTCTGCTAACTGATTTTGATGTGATTTTAGATGTTGTGTTTGGTGCAAGATGAACCATTTTTGCGCCTGTATCTTGGTGTTGTCCTTTACCAGCAAAGGCAATTGATAGTGTTTCACCATATGCTCTCTCACCCATTAGATAGATTCCAGGATACTTCATTGTTAATTTACTTCCAATGTTTCCATCAATCCATTCAACTGTTGCACCTTCATATGCATAAGCTCGTTTTGTTACAAGATTGTAAACATCGCTACTCCAGTTTTGGATTGTTGTGTATCTTAGTTTTGCATCTTTGTGTGCAATTAGTTCTACAACAGCACATGAAGTGATTCTGAAGAATAAACAGGAGCAGTACAACCTTCAATGTAATGTACTTCTGCACCTTCATCTACAATGATTAGTGTTCTTTCAAACTGACCAATGTTTTCTGCATTAATTCTAAAGTATGCTTGTAAAGGCATATCGACTTTGACACCAGGTGGAATGTAGATAAATGAACCACCACTCCAAACTGCACTGTTTAGTGCTGCAAATTTGTTATCCTCTGGAGGAATAATTTTAGCAAAGTATTTCTTGAAAAGTTCTGGATGTTCTTTGAGAGCTGCATCAGTATCCAAAAATAGAACTCCTTGTTTTGCCAAGTCTTCCCTTAAACTGTGATATACAACTTCAGATTCATATTGTGCACCAACACCTGCTAAGAATTTCTTCTCTGCTTCTGGAATTCCAAGCTTTTCAAAAGTATTTTTTACTTTTTCTGGAACATCATCCCAGTTCTTTTCTACTTTGTCTGTTGCTTTCATGTAATAATAGATATTTTGGAAATCAATAGAACTAAGATCACCACCCCAAGTTGGCATTGGTTTTTGCATAAAAATTTCAAAAGAACGTAATCTAAAATCAAGCATCCATTGTGGTTCGTCTTTTAGTTTACTAATTTCAATTACAGTATCTTTAGAGAGACCTTTCTTGCTTAAGTGAACATACATTTCTGTAGAGTCTTTAAAATCATATTTTGAATAATCCATGTCAAGATTTTCAGTGGCCATACAAAAAATAACCCCGTTATATTATAAATACATGAGGAAAAATAGGCAGAGCTAAATAGCTTGAGCTAAATTTTGAGTGTAACCAAACTGAAGAAAAGAATTTAGAATAAAACAAGACAAAACAAACAGTGAAACTAGAAACTATCAATTTAGCAGATGATCTAAAAATCTGCAGAATTCTAAATGGAATGTGGCAAGTATCTGGAACTCATGGACAGATTGACAAACAAATGGCAATCAAATCAATGATAGAGTATCACAATAATGGATTTACTACATGGGATTTGGCAGACATTTACGGACCAGCAGAATCATTCATTGGTGAATTTAGAAAAAAAATAAACTCTGAACAAATAGCAAACACCCAAGCACTAACAAAGTTTGTTCCAAATCCGGGGCCAATGTCAAAAAGTATTGTAGAGCATTACATTGATCAGTCTTTGCAAAAAATGAATACAGACACTTTAGATTTAGTACAATTTCACTGGTGGGATTACAATGATCTTAGTTACATGGATGCAATTGAGCATTTGTTTTCACTAAAAGAAAAACAAAAAATAAAACACGTTGGACTGACAAACTTTGATACAGAGAGAGTCAAAATAATGACTGAGAAAGGGTTTACACCAATTACAAACCAAGTACAATATTCTATACTAGATCAAAGAGCAGAAAAACTCATGGTACCATTTTGTCAAAAACATGAAATCAAAATATTAGCATATGGAACATTACTGGGAGGATTTTTCTCTGAAAAATATCTCAAAGCAGATGAACCAACTAGGGCAGACCTTGACACTGCAAGTCTTCAAAAATATTATAACATGATTCAAGAATGGGGAGGATGGGAATTATTCCAAGAATTACTAGATATATTAGATACATTTCAAAAAAACATGATTGCAGCATTGCAAATGTTGCTACAAAATTCATCCTAGATAGACCAGCAGTTGCAGGAGTAATTATTGGTGCAAGGCTAGGAATTTCAGAGCACATTGAAGACAATTCCAAGCATTTGATGTAAAGTTGATTCAGATGATTTATCTGCAATATCTTCAGTCACAACAAAGGCAAACAATCTCTTTGAGATAATTGGTGATTGTGGTGGCGAGTATAGGTGATCAAATTATGCAACAGTCAAAGTATTTTTCATTGCATCAAATGCGCCTGCAACAGTATGAACTTCGGCAACAGTATTTTTTACATTGAATTTTTTTAACTCATCGGAAGTAAATGGTCCAATAGAGACTACAGATATTTTTACAAGATTATCAAGCAATGTTTCTGTATCATAATCCTTTGACATTATATCAAAGAATCCTCTAACTGATGATGCACTGGTAAACACTACACCATCAATTTTATTCTGAGAAAACAATTCTCGAAATCCATTCCATTGTGTTGTATCTCTAAAAGCACAGACATCATACAAGTGAATTTCCAACACATCAATTCCAATTTTATTTAACAGTTCTTTTAGAAATGGAGTTGATGCACCACTACGTGGAACAATTACTTTTTTTCCAACTGCATGTAAAGTAGT
>PVMK01167012.1_pt1 | contig 21851 bp, 17 predicted proteins | sample 1853481 | NCBI WGS metagenome assembly PVMK01 (sample SAMN08533507, study PRJNA380276) | Marine sediment metagenome, whole genome shotgun sequencing project.
CCTCCTTTTCTCGGGTTTTTGCCTGTGCCCGGCTTGATCTGGTTTTTTGCCAAGACTTATGCGCTGATCTTTGTGACTATTTGGGTGCGCTGGACGTTCCCGCGCTTACGTTTCGATCAACTCATGAACTTCTGTTGGAAGATCATGATTCCGGCGGCACTGCTTCATTTGGTCGTCTATGCCGGGATCATCAAGATTGTGCGTTAGAGGTTTGGCCGGTTATGCCGGTTTAGCCGGTTGCTCGGTGAGCTCGAGAAGATGGAGATATACTGGCTTAACCGGCAAAACTGGCGAACAGACTAAACCAGATTTGCAGGGCGGTATAACAAATAGATAACTGACTGGAGTTTAATCTTTCATGGGTATGATCAAAGACATTGTGGAAGGCGGCTGGAGCTTGATCGCAGGCATGTGGGTCACCATCCGACGCATCTACCGGCCTGTGGTTACGGTTCAATATCCCCGCGAATGTCTAGACATGAGCCCAGCTTACCGCGGGCACATTGAGTTTGAGCAGTTTCCCGAAACCGGTAGCCATAATTGCGTTGCCTGCGGGACCTGCATGCGATTTTGCCCCACCAATGTGATCAAGGTCCAAGGGGAAAAGACTCATACTCACAGCGAGAAACGAGCCAGCCTCTATTTTATTGATTTTTCTCACTGCAGCCTTTGTGGTCTGTGCGTGGTCAACTGTCCCACCCAAACACTGAAGTTTTCCGGAGAATATGAATTGGCGCATTATAGCCGTTGGGATGGGGTGATAGACCTTATCCAACGGTTGGAGGAGTCGGCATGAACTCGGTTCAGAGCCTCATTCAACCACAAGTACTAGCCCAGATAGGATTCGCCGGGATCGTGGCACTTACCCTTACCGGGGCGCTCATAGCAGTTTTTCCCCGAAATATTCTGTACAACATCTTGGGCCTTATTGTTTGTCTCACCGGGGTAGCAGGAATTTTCGTCTACCTGGGAAGCCCTTTTATCGCTCTGATGGAGCTCCTCATCTACGTGGGTGCAATCTGTATTTCCATTATTTTTGCTATCATGCTGTCCAGACCGCTCCACCTGAGTCTACCCAAACGGCGTTTGCCTAAAGTAGGCCTTGCTCTGGGAGTAGGCGCGGCGGTGTTCATCATGCTGAGTGCAATCATCAGCCGCACCGAATGGCAGCCGGCCGCGACGCGCAGCAGCGATTGGTCCGTCGCCACTTTGGGCGCATACCTGCTTACCCGCTACGATCTGGTTTTCGAAGTAATTTCTCTGGTGCTGTTGGTTGCCATCCTTGGTGCCATCATCATCTCAGGTTATGCTCGCAGGAGTCCGTCGTGAACAGTCTTACCACCTATCTTTTTTTGGCAGCTTTGCTCTTTAGCTTGGGGATCTTCGGGGTGTTTCAGCGCCGTTCCCTCATTGGCATGCTCATCGCTATAGAACTCATGCTGAATGGTGCCAGCATCAACTTTATGGCCTTTAACCGATTCCTGGCACCTGATCCCATTGTCGGTCAGATATATACCCTGTTCATTATGGGCATTGCCGCTGCTGAGGCGGCCATCGCCCTGAGCATTATAGTGGCAGTATTCCGCAGACTTGGTTCCATTAATATCGAGCGGGCCCAAGAACTACGAGGCTAACCATGACCTCTTCCTGGTTCCAAGATCCAACTTTGCTGGCAGCCATGCTGGGAGCGCTGCTGCCCTTTGTTAGTTTTGTTCTGATAATGGTCTTTACCCGGCCATACCCGAAGCTGTCGGCAACAATCTCAGTTGCGGCCGTCAGTGTATCCGTCATCTGTGCCCTTTTCCTTCTCGGCCGCCATTGGCATCTGGAACATCCTATCCAATACACCACCAAATGGCTGGTCTCTGGAGAACTGTACGTTCCCTTTGGATTCATGCTGGATCAACTCAGTCTGCTGATGCTCACCATTGTTGCGGTTATCAGCTTCCTGGTGCAGGTCTACTCTTTGGGCTACATGGCTGGGGACCCGGGATTTTCCCGCTACTATGCCTTTCAGTCTCTGTTCGCCTGGGCCATGATGACCATGACCATCGCCCCCACCATGCTCCAATTCTACATTTTCTGGGAGCTGGTGGGCCTGGCCTCCTACCTGTTGATCGGTTTTTACTATGAGAAGTTCAGCGCTTCCGAGGCGGGGAAAAAGGCGTTCGTCATGACTCGTGTGGGAGATATCGCCTTCTTCCTCGGGATTCTGCTGGTGCTGCTCAATTTCGGCAACCTGAATATCCTGGACATGAACTCGGTTGATGTAACCGCGCGCATGTCACCGGCACTGATAACCCTTTGTGCTATTCTGATCTTCGGTGGCGTTGCCGGCAAGAGCGCCCAGTTCCCCCTGCTCACCTGGCTGCCTGATGCCATGGAGGGTCCCACCCCGGTGAGCGCCTTGCTCCACTCGGCCACCATGGTAGCGGCAGGGGTTTACATGTTCGCCCGAATTTTTCCCTTTTTCAGTAAGTCGGCCACCGCCATGACCCTCTTCCTGGCCATCGGCACCATCACCATGCTGCTGGCCTCAACCATGGCCATGGTGACCAGGGACATCAAGCAGGTCTGGGCCTACTCCACCATCAGCCAGCTCGGTTTCATGGTGATGGGACTGGCGGCAGGCAGCTACTTCGCCGGGATTTTTCATCTTACCACCCATGCCGGCTTCAAGGCCCTGCTCTTCCTGTGCTCGGGAGTTTTGATCCACGAGTATGAAACCAATGACTTTTTCGAAATAGGTAAATACGGAGGGCGTGGTCTTAAAGTGCCAATTGTGTGCATGACCGTGGCCGCGGCGGCCTTATCAGGATTGCCGCCCCTTTCCGGCTTCTTCAGTAAAGAAGCGATCATGGGGGGACTGGCCGACCTTCCTAATCCCATCTGGCTCTGGGCTGGGCTTTTGGGTGCCTTTTTAACCGCCTATTATTCATTCCGGCTGATTTTTGCCATTCTCTTTCCGAAGAAAATCGAAGAAGTCCAGCACGTGGAGCATGGCGGTCATGGTCATGGCGAGGACCACCACCATGCTGGTCTCTACTGGGTGATGGCCTGGCCCCTGATTATTCTGGCCGCGGTTACTGTTTTGCTAGGTTTTTTCCAGACCCCGCTGGAGAATTTCCTGGTGGCCCATCACGGTGGTGCTGAGGGCCACGGCGGCGGTCACCACGCCTGGCTCCTCTATGTGGCAGTGGGTCTCGCCCTTTCGGGAGTGGGTCTGGCCTGGCTGGAGTTTGGGCGTAAAGGGGCTTCCCAGGTAGGTTTTGTGGAGCGGATGGAGCCTGTTAAGACGCTTTTTGCCGAACGTTGGTACATTGACCATTTTTATCGCTTGTTTCTCGATTATGTCATCTATGGAATTTTCTCCAACCTGTTTACCAGAAACGACCGCCAGGTGATCGATGGCGGTATCGACGGTATTGGCAGGGCTACTGTTGGCGGGGGCAGGATGCTTTCCTTTCTGCAGTCGGGAATGCTCCAGTACAACTTGATGGTGATGTTCGCCGTTTTGGCCCTGGTGGCACTTTACTTCTTCTTTTAGGGTGAAGAGCACATGAGTATGGAGTTTGCCAATTTTCCTTATCTTTCCGCCATCCTTTTCAGTTGTGTGGTGGGCCTGCTGGTGATCCTTGTTATCCCCGCTGAGCGCAAAATGCTGATCAAGTGGGTCAGTTTGGTCTTTTCAGGGATTCCCATGGTGCTCTCCATCTATCTCTTTTTCGCTTATGACAAAGCCCAGGGAGGTCTCCAGTTCGTGGAGAAGGTGCTATGGGTCGACTCCATGGGCATTTACTACTTCAACGCGGCGGATGGTTTCAATCTGCCCATGCTCATGCTCACCGGGATTGTCCTCTTTACCGGGGTACTCACCATGTGGGAGTTGGAGCTCAGGGTCAAAGAGTTCTTCGCTTTCACCTTCCTGCTGGTGGCAGGCGTCTTCGGTGTTTTCATGAGCATGGATCTCTTTTTCATCTTTATCTGGTACGATGTCTCCCTCTTTCCCATGTACCCGCTCATTGCCATCTGGGGCAGTACCCGTAAAGAATACGGCGCTATGAAGCTGACCATCTATCTGCTGGCCGGAAGTGCGCTGATTCTGCCAGCCATCCTCTATCTTTTTGTGAATTCCGGTTTGAATACTTTTGACATTGTGGCCCTTATGCAGCCGGGTGTCTTCACCCCATTTCAACAGAAATTTGCCTTTATCCTGCTCTATCTGGGTTTCGGCATCCTGGCGGGTGTCTGGCCCTTCCACACCTGGTCGCCGGTGGGACATGTGGCCGCGCCCACTTCGGTGAGCATGATTCACGCGGGCGTGCTCATGAAGCTCGGCGCTTTCGGGGTTTTGCGAGTAGCCATATTCCTCTGCCCGGAGGGCTGGCAGTACTGGGCCCAACTCATGGCGGTGCTGGCAACCTGCGGCATTGTCTACGGCGTTTTTGTGGGTTTGGCCCAAACGGATCTCAAGTATGTAATCGGCTACTCCAGTGTCTCCCATATGGGCATTGTCGGCCTCGGTCTGGCTACTGTTACCGTAGATGGGCTTAATGGTGCGGTGTTTCAAATGTTCGCCCATGGAATTATGACTGCACTCCTCTTCTCTTCGGTGGGCTACATCTATGAAAAGACCCACACCAAGATGATTCCTGAGCTGGGTGGCATGAGTAAGATAATGCCCGTGGCCTCGGGCTATTTCATCCTGGCAGCGCTGGCAGGTATAGGTGTTCCCTGTCTGGCCAGCTTCTGGGCGGAACTGCTGGTCTTCATCTCTGCCTTTAAGACCTACCCGGTTCGGGGCGCACTGGCCATCTGCGCTCTGGTGGTGGGAGCCTTGTTCATGTTGCGGGTGGTACAGCGAACGTTTTATGGCGAGAAAAATGAGCAATTTGAGCATCTACCCGACCTGACGTTTGTTCCCGGTATTCCCAGGATGATCCTGGCGGCGGTAATTGTACTCTTCGGCCTGTTTCCGTCGGTAATGCTTGATGTGATCCAGGTGGCTTCAGTTCCCTTTATCAACGGGTTGCCATGATGAACTTATGGACTCTTTTCATTCCTGAGCTTTACTGTTTGCTGATGGCTGTCGTCTTTTTCGGCCTGGCCATGTCGGCAACCCCCAACCCCAGGCGTGATTATTTTGCGGCGCTCTTCATGGCCGGCGTGGGGGTGGTGGTAGCTCTGGCCTGCGTCAGGCTGGAAGGAACCCTCTTTTTCGAGGCCTACCGGGTGGACCTCTTTTCTCAGGTCTTCAAGGTCATGCTGGCCATGGGCTTCTTTCTGGTAGTCTGCCTGTGCACCGAACTCAATGGCATTGAGGAGCGACATCATCCAGAGTTCTACCTTTTCCTTAGCACCTGCACCCTGGCGATGATGATGCTGGTAAGCAGCGTCGAGCTGCTGACCATCTATGTTGCCCTGGAACTCTCCAGCTATTCGCTTTACATTCTGGTCCCCCTACGCAGGGGGGACGGCATTGATGTGGAGGCCGGTATCAAGTACCTCATGGTGGGGGCCTGCGCTTCGGCGGTGATGCTCTTCGGCCTTTCCTATATTTTTGGGGTGACCCATACCACCTATCTGGTGGAAATTGTCCAGGTGCTTCCCAGTGTTATTGGCACACCTGCGGCAATCCTTGGCCTGCTTCTTATGCTGTGTGGCTTCTTCTTCAAGTTAGCCGTATTCCCGTTTCATTTTTGGGCGCCGGACGTGTATCAAGGAGCCGCCAACCAGGTGACTGCCTACATTGCGACGGCTTCCAAAGTGGCGGCCGTGGCCATCATCATGAGGGTGGTGGCCTTGAGCGGGGGCAACAGCAAATATCTTGTGGATGTGCTGGTGACCCTCTCCATTGCCTCCATGACCCTGGGCAATCTGGTGGCCATTGTGCAAAAAGACATGAAGCGGCTGTTGGCATATTCCAGCATCTCCCATGCCGGCTACGTGCTCATCGGGATTCTCAGCATGAGTGCTAGCGGATATGCCAGTGCTATCTTCTATGCCCTGGCTTACCTGGTTATGAACCTTTGCTGCTTCCTGGTGGTGGTGAAGGTGGCCCATGACGGCAGTGATTTAAAGATCGCCCAGTTGGCAGGGCTGCATCGCCGCTCCCCCCTGTTGGCCATGGCTCTGATGCTGGCTGTTTTCGGACTAGCCGGCATTCCTCCTACCATCGGCTTTACCGGCAAATTTTTGGTGTTCGCCGCAGCCATGGAGAAGGGCTACGTCACCCTGGTTATTATTGCCATGATCAATGCCACCATTTCTCTTTATTATTATATCCTGGTGGTGAAAGCAGCCTATCTAATGGAGTCCGATGAGGAGTTGCCCGTGCTTCCTGTTTCCATACCAACGAAAGTACTCACCGTGGCGCTGGTGACCGTAATGGTGGTATTTGGTGTATTCCCGCACCATTTGCTTGAGGTGGCCAGAGCAGCCGCCCGTATGTTGATGTGAGCATATGAATAAATGAGCTGAAGTACCTGAAATGTCCAAAATGTCTACAGTGAACTAGAGCGAGTCGGAATGGAACCTCAAATCCAAAATTTTTGCCGAACCGATGAACAGCGGCCATGTGTCACCATCTGTGCGGGATCGGCTGACTGCACCTGTGATTGTGAAAAAGTCCGGAAGGTGCTGGAAGAGGAGATTGCCGCCAGGAACTTAGGATTGACCGTTGGCACCATGAAAGTTGGCTGCAATGGAGACTGTCCTCATGGGGTTCTGGTGGGCTTTCCGCAAAAGGGTTTTTTCTACGAGCAGGTTGATACAAAGCAGGCCAAAGAGGTGGTGAGCGGAACATTGGTGCAAGGGCACATCCTTTTCGATCTGCTCCATATCGATCCTTTGAAAGCAACCTCCGGGAAAATTCTCTATGACCGCTCGGGGTTCATAGCGACAATTGATGATAGTTTCTGCATGATTCAGGTAGCCAAGTACTTCCTCGATTTTGAAAAGGATGTTTCCTGCGGCAAATGCGTACCCTGTCGGGTTGGCTCTGTTGAGCTCCGAGAAATTCTGCAGCGTATTATTCAGGGAAAGGGAGAGCCAGAGGATCTGCAACAGCTTGATCTGGTCTGCCGTGTCATGCAGGATGCGCCCTATTGTGACTTTGCCAGAACTACCAGTGACCCAGTGGTAACCATTCTCAAGCACTTCCGCTCAGAGTTCGAAAAGCACATCGACCAAGGGGTGTGTTCGGCTGGAGAGTGCGAAGCCCTAGGCAAGGAAGCCGAAGAGAAGGAAACTGAAGAGGGCGGGGAGTAAGCACGCACCTTGAAAATTCTGTGGGTTTGTATTGAGAGGTATGGGGCGAGTTCATTCTCGCCTTTTTTTGTGTTCCATCCGTAGTCCGTGGTGGCTCACTCTGTTCGCCGCAAAGCGCATAGAGCATAGCGTTCTTAAGATAGTACGCTTTGCGCTATGCGAGTTTAGGCAACGGACCACTGACAACGGACAAAGGACTTCCCGGTTACATCTCGATTCCGAAGAAGTTACCCATGAGGAAATTGAGCCTCTTGCGTAAGACCGCATAAGAGTAATGCCTGGTTGCTACTTCATAATTGTATTCTACGATTTGCTGACGCCGTTGAGGATTTTCCAGAATTTCGCGAACTGCCTGCACCACCTTTTTTGTTAAGAACCCATCCATTACCACCAGGTCAAAGGCCTGCGGCTCGATATCCCTGACAAAAACGCCATAGCGATTTACCAGTAAGGGCTTGTGGAAGTAAATTGCTTCCAGGAAGGCGTTGCCAAAACCCTCATAGAGGCTTGGATAGGTAATGAAATCCGCATGTGGATATACATCCCAAAGAGTGTATTGTCTCTCACCACTTGCATTAATGCTCCGCTTGTCGGCCACCCGGGTGGCAATTAAACGAAGGTCTACACCATCCTCCCGGGCATGATTACTGAGCCAGTCAGCGTAATCGTAACCTTCGTCACCAGCCTCGTGTGAAATGACTAGTTTGTATCTCGGATCTTGTAAGCGCTTGACCAACTCTATGGCATGCTCGATTCCCTTGCGCTGGACAATACGAGTGGGTTGCAGGATCATCACGTCACCTTCCTCCAGACCAATTTCCTGGCGCAAGTTGCCATTGTACTCATGGTCATCCTGAGGCGGATTTTCGAAATCCAAGACGTTAGGGATAACAATGGAGGAGATTCCGGTGCGCAGGGCGAGTTCCTCCTGGGCGACGGAGTTGATCACCACATGCCGTATATTGGGAAGGTTGGGCGGGAAAGCCATTTGGAGGTAGTCGTGAACACCCGTGACCGAGAATCGTACCCGTTCCCAATAGAAGTCGTGGTGGTGGGCGATGGTAGGCATTTCAGTTTCGGCGGCAACCTCAGTGATTGCCAGTCCCAAGGCAATGTGCATGGGAATGGTCAGAGAGTTCTGGGCGATGAGCACATCTATGTGGAACTTTTCAATGAACTCGTAGAGGCGCACTTTCAGGAGGCTGCGAAGGGCATGGACCATGTCTGTTACCACAGCCTTTCGCCCTTTTCTACCAAAAGCTTTTTCCTGAACCCATTTCACCGTATCGTGCTCGAAATGAGCCTCCTCAACTAAGAGGCTCCTTTCCTGGTTTCTGTCGAGTTCCCCAGCAAACCAGTAACAACGATGGCCACTGGCCTCCAACACTTCTGCCCATTTGGCCGATTCCAGTGAAACGCCGTCATTTCCTGCGAAACGAGTTGAGACGAAGCCCATGTTCTTTCCCATCTCGGCCTCCTGAAAGTACTATCAAGACCTGCTGGCAATGCAGGCAGGGATTGTGGCAAAAAAACCTGTAACATGCAAGTCAAAGTTCAAGATTTATGCCACCTCGCATAGCGCATCCTTCGACCGGCTCAGGAAAGGCAGAGCATAGCGCAGGAAAGAAACGACGCGGGGACGCGGAGAAACGGCGACGCGGCGAGGAGGTCAGAGGGCTCTTTGTCAGTTGTCCGTTGCGAGTAAAGCATAGAGTATATGGTAGATTGCAGATGTGAAATTTGAGATTTGAAATGCGAAATGACGATTGAGTTCCTATCAGCTCCTGACACCTGAAACCTGAAACCTGACACCCTGAGACTTGGCGCTATGCGCTTTGCGCTTTCTCTTATATTGCCAACCGGTTGATATTATTATAATGTAACCAAGGAGGAAAAAGTAGTTCATGCCAATTCCCGACACTTTGGTCATCATTCACTATCACCTGTTACCGGGAGGGGTTTGCTCGGCCATCAAAAACAGTGTTTTTGCTCTAAGCCGATCAGGATGGTTTGCGCATCGGACCCTGCGAGTTCTGACTGGCAGGACGGACGGGGTGGAAGAATTCGCAGAATATCTGAACCGAATGGATATTCAGGTTGAAGTTGAGGTGGATGCGAGACTGGACTACAGTGATAGAGTATGGTCTGAACGCGATGACTTCTGGGACGATGCTTCAGCTCTGGCAACCTGGCTTCTCCGACAAGGTCGGGGAACCTCTTTATTTTGGGCGCATAACCCCACTCTCGGCAAGAATGGACTGCTAACTGCTGGTCTTATGCTTGCGGGGCAACAGGCTGAGGCCACGGGTTCCCCGCATCGGTTTCTCTACCACATCCATGATTTTGCTGAGTGCGGTAGGCTGTGGAACCTCATGAACTTGCGGCGGTGTTGGGGTAGCGGTGGTCTGGAGGATTTTTATCCCGTTGCCAATAATATTGGCTATGCGGTTCTCAATAGTGCGGATTCCCTAAGATTGGTCCAAGCCGGAATACCAAAGGACCGAATTTTCTACCTTCCTAACGCGGTGGCTTCCATACGGGCTGAGAAGAAGAAAACAAAAGAATCAATAGCGGTGGAACTGCAGCGCTATGCTCATGACCGTGGGTATCGGTTTGAACCTGAACGGCAGTGGTGGACTTTGCCTATACGGCTTATTCGGCGTAAGAATGTAGTGGAAGCGCTGCTCCTGGCTGCAACTGCAGACGATCCGCCTCAGCTGCTTGTTACTTTGGATGCCAACTCAGAGCCGGAACGTCCCTATGCCGAGGCCGTAAAAGACCTGTTTAGAAGACAAAATCATGCTGCGGTTGTTGGATTCGGCCATGAACTGGTGGGGAGCGCCTTTGGTTTTGATGACCTTCTGCTGGCCTCGGATGTGGTGGTCACCACTTCGCTGTTGGAGGGGTTTGGTTTCACCTTTCTGGAGGGAGCCAGCCGGGGCATCCCTTTGGTGGGAAGGAATCTCAATGAGCTAACCTCAGACTTTACCGAAGCCGGGTTTCCGGGGGACTCGCTTTATGAGCAGTTTTTGGTGCCAGTCGACAGGGAAACGAGAGAAGAGATGATTAGCAAAGGGTGCCAATTCGCTCAGAAACAAGGCCGGCTGTTGGGAGTCAACAACTCCACCATTGATAGATTTGCTGATGAAGTGAAGGTAATCTTTTCTGATGATACAGTAGATTTCGGCTTTCTAGAGCTCGATCAGCAGCTTGGCCTCATTGACTGCCTTCGAGAAAACGCTTTCGTACAGGAACTGCGGTCTTTGAATCCGGCAGCCGCTGAGCCAGCAATTTTCCCTAATGATTTCAACAAACGAGTGGAGGAGCAATTTGGATTGCAGCCCCACGCCACAAAGTTTGCAGCTGCAGTAGAGGGGTTATTTGGCCAGACATTTGAAGAGGCAAACACTGAAAAGATCAGTAATAAATTGCTGGACCTCTATTTTCTTCCGAGGTTCCATCGTCCCCTCATAGGAGGTTGGTAGTGCAAAATTGGCTTTCAATCCTACAAGAATTTCCTGTGCCGGAACCTGCGGTCACCGTGTCAGGAGGGGATGTTCCTCCTTTGGAGCCACTTCCAAGGGTCATTTTGTTTGACGTCTACGGTACGCTGGTATGTCCTCATTTGGGTGATCTTGATGACCAGGCTCAGCTGGTTTCCAGTGAGGATAGTTTTGTGGCAACCGCTGAACGCTTTGGCTTTGCCAAAAATGTGGGTATCGACTGGCATCGGTGGTTTTTTGAGGCAATTGCTTCAGAGCACAAGGAACTGAAGAAGCAGGGCATCTCTCCGGCAGAGGTTCAAGTAGATCAAATCTGGGCTGACATGATTGGAATGGTGGGGGGAAACTCGACGGGCAGCCAACCCCGGATGTTTGCAGCCTACCGTGAGATGTTGGCAAATCCGGTCCGGGCTTTCTCTGGAGCGGTTGAGGCTTTGAGAAAATTGAAAGAAAGAGGGGTAGGGCTGGGAATAGTATCCAATTCACAATTTTACACCATGCCCATACTCGGACTAACCCTGGGAATCAACCCAGATGAGTTCTTCGATCCAAAACTAACCTTCCTCTCTTTTCGCCTTGGCTTCTCCAAGCCCTCCCCATATTTTTTCCGTCTGGTTAGAACAACGGTACTGCACTTGGGTCTCAGGCCTGAGGAGGTTCTGGTGGTTGGCAATGACCGTGAAAATGATGTACTGGCGGCGGAGGCACATGGTTTGCAAGCATTACTCTTCTACGGCAATGACCAAAGTGTGCGTTTGGGCAAGGGTGGTCTTGCAGGAACAGTGATTACCAACTACCAGACGTTACTTACTGCATGTGGGCTGTGAGGAGCCTGACATGGGCAAGAACATTGGCTTCATATCCACCCGGTTTGCGGGAACAGATGGTGTTTCGTTGGAAGCGGCCAAGTGGGCCCAACTTCTCTGGGAGAGGAAACACGCTTCCTACTGGTTTGCCGGGGAGCTGGACCGTGATCCCAGTTCGAGTATGCTGGTGCCCGAGGCCTTTTTTGACCATGAAGAGGTCCGCTGGATCAACGAGCACGTCTTTGGAGTCAAACATAGGACTTCAGAGACCAGCGGTCATATCCATGCCATGCGGAATTATCTCAAGGGGAGGCTTTACGAATTCATCGAAAAATTCGACATCGACATCATTATTCCCCAAAATGTTTTGAGTATCCCCATGCATATCCCCCTGGGATTGGCGGTTACCGAGTTGATTGCCGAAACCGGCATCCCTGCCATTGCCCATCACCACGATTTTTTCTGGGAGAGGCTTCGCTTCTCGCTGAACGCAGCGCAGGATTATTTACAGATGGCATTTCCCCCCAAACTGCCAAGCATCCAGCACGTGGTGATCAGTAGTCTGGCACAAGAAGAATTGGCCTTGCGGACCGGAATTTCAGCTACCGCTATTCCAAATGTGCTGGATTTTGAACATGAGCCGCAAGTGGATCTCGAGTATAGCAAGAATTTCCGTCAGGAAATCGGTCTAGAGGAAGGTGACGTCCTCATTTTGCAGCCCACCAGGATAGTACAGAGAAAAGGCATCGAACATGCCATCGAGTTGGTGAGCCAGCTAGGAGATCCGAAATACAAGTTGGTTATCTCTCATGAGGCTGGTGACGAGGGATATGACTACGCCACTTTCGTAGCAGATCATGCCCGAGATCATAACGTGGACCTAAAGCTGGTTTCCTGCCACATTGGAGATACTCGTGGCGTCAATGAAAAAGGGGAGAAGCTTTATACGCTGTGGGACGTATATCCGCACGCCGACTTTGTCACCTATACCAGCCTGTATGAAGGCTTCGGCAACGCCTTTCTGGAAGCTGCCTACTTTCGAAAGCCCATATTGATCAATCGCTATGAGGTTTTTGTTCGGGATATTGAACCGCAGGGTTTTGACCTGATCGTCATGGATGGGTTTATTACAGCTCGAGTGGTCAATCAGGTACGAGAAGTGTTGGAGTCACCGCAGAGACGGGAGCGCCTAGTAAATCACAACTACGAGGTGGCAACCAGGCACTATTCCTACCTTGTGCTGCGCAAAAGACTAGCCTTTCTAATTGCTAATTTCTTTGGAATCGAAATTTAGCATGGAGCATAGAGCATGGGGCATGGAGAGCTCTGAATGCCTAAAATGTCTAAAGTGCCTAAAGTGAACTAAAATGATCTAAAGCCTGAAATCCCAAATTCCAAGCACCAAATTACAAATAAATCTCAAATTCCAATATTCAATGACCCAAACATATTTGGGCTTCTCTTTTTTTAAGATGATATGAAAGTTTGAAATTTTGAATTTCGGTCATTGTTATTTGTTTGTTATTTGGGTTTTGTGATTTGTAATTTCCATGTTTAAATCTACAATCTACAATCTTCAATTCCTGCATTCCCCAAAACGGTTATGCCCTTGTGTGCCAGCACTTAATCTAGTAAGCTTGAACTCTATTAACCTGCCCATCAACTCGATGCATCACCTGCCCGAAAGGAGGAACGATGTCGTTTTTTGCCCAGAAACATACGAAAATCACCGCCTTCCATCTCGTGAGTCCTCATCCTGAGGACATGACCGAAAAACTCCTGTTCCACTCCAAGTGGAAGAAAGCCGTGCTTGTGGTGCCGGCTCTTGTCACCGAATTCACCGAGGAAGAAAATCTCCCGGTGTTTGAAAACATTGTCAAGCACCTCTCGACAGTGGAATATCTATCACATATTATTTTCGGCCTGGATGGTGCCAGCAACGAAGAAGCGAATATGCTGGCGGAGATCTTGAAATCGCACGGCCTGACAAACTTTCTTATACAGCACAACAACGGTTCAGGTTTCGCTTCAATTTATAAAAAACTCTCGGAGGCAGGTTTTGGACTCGACGAGCCGGGCAAGGGCAGGAATGTGTTTCTCTCGTTTGGTATCGCTCTGGCCTTGGGTGCTCAGTGCATCGGAGTGATTGACGCCGATATTAGAACGTTTGACCAGAAGATGATTGACCGGCTTTTCTATCCGGTCGTAGTGTTGAACTACCAGTTTTCGAAGGCGTTTTATGCCAGACTCAGACATGACCGGCTCTACGGCCGGGCCAAAAGGTTGCTGCTCGATCCTCTGCTTATCGCGCTCAAGAGAAAATTCACCGACACGCAGGAGGACAAGGTTCTGAGGATCGTAGATTTTCTCCTCAATTTCCACTATCAGTTGTCAGGCGAGGTGGCCTTTGAAAACAGCTTGATGAGGCGGATGCACTTTGCCACCAACTGGGGCGTGGAAATCTTTACACTCATTGAGGTCTATCGCAAGGCGAACACCATTGCCCAAGTGGAGGTCCTCGATGGCCCCTATGATCACAAACACCAACCCATATCGGTAGAGGACAGCAGTCGTGGAATCCACAAGATGGGAGTTGATATTGTCACTACCCTTCTAAGCGCGCTCGTCATTGAAGAGGGGTTAGAGATTTCCGATCATTTCATTCGGGATCTCACCCTCACTTACTTGGATGTGGCCGACCAACTCATCAAGATGTACGCAGACAACGCCGCCTTTTCAGGATTGAGATACGATCGCAACGCGGAAGAACATGTGGTGCGCACTGTTTTCAAGGACGCCATTCTTTTGGCCGGAGATCTCCTGCTCTCGCCCTACCGGCTGACTGAACGCTTTCTAAGCTTTGTCACAGCGAACGAAGAGTTCAAACCTTTCATAGAAAGAGGGCTTGCCCAGGCCATAGGTGAAACGGGAGTGAAGTTGAGGGAACAACTCTATGAAACGCCTCAGACTGTGTCATGGGATAGGGTCAACATGAGGTTGCCCCAAATAATGTACGAACTCATCGACGTTATTGAGCAGGAAAAGATGAAGTATCAGTGAGTGCAGATTCTGGCGAGTAATCACTGTTTGGATTTTTCTTGTTGCACGCCGTAGGCTTTGAGCTTGCGGTGCAAGTGGCTCCTCTCGATACCGATGGCCACCGCAGTCTTTGAGATGTTCCACTTATGTTCCTCTAGTTTTTTTCGCAAGTACTCTTTTTCGAATTGAATTTTAGCCGTCTTAAAGTTGGGCTGATCCAAGGCGTTACTGGTGCTGACCTGCTCAAAACACTGGTGGAAAGAGGCAGGGATGTGGTGCGGTTCTATGACCTCTTCTGGCACCAAGATTACCAGACGCTCTATGAAATTCTTCAGCTCTCTGACGTTGCCAGGCCATGGATATTTCTGCAAGACGGGCAAGACATCATCGCCGATTCGTTTCTTGGTCAAACTGCCTTCTTGAGCAAATTCCTCCAAAAAATCTTCAACCAGCAAGGGGATGTCCTCCGCACGATCTCTTAGTGGAGGTACCTGGACGGGGATGACGTGCAAGCGATAGTAGAGATCCTCCCGAAACCATCCCTCGTCGATCTCCCGCTTCAGATCTTTGTTGGTGGCAGCTATGATTCGAACATCCACCTGGATGATCTTGCTGCCCCCCACACGCTCGAAGCGTTGCTCTTCCAGAATTCGCAAAATTTTCGCTTGGGTTTTCAGGCTCATGTCGCCAATTTCGTCCAGAAAAAGGGTGCCATGATTAGCCAAATCAAAGCGTCCCCGCCGCCGCTCATTGGCGCCGGTGAAAGCGCCTCGCTCGTGCCCAAAGAGCTCGCTTTCAATAAGATCCTCAGGGATTGCAGCGCAGTTGACCTCGACCAAAGGACGCGTATTTCTGGGGCTGAGATGATGGATGGCCCTCGCCACCAGCTCCTTTCCGGTGCCGTTCTCACCTGTTATCAACACTGTGGCGTGAGTCGGAGCTACGCGTTCGATTGTTTCTTGAAGTTGACGGATAGCGGCAGTATTCCCGGTGATTTTGTTCGGGATTCTCGCCTTTTGGCGCAAAATGATGTTGTCATCGCTGAGTTGGCGGAAATTTATGGCGTTCTGAATGGTGACCAGGGTTCTTTCCAAGGAAAGGGGCTTTTCGATAAAATCGTAAGCCCCGAGCTTGGTAGCGGTTACCGCTGTCTCAATGCTACCGTGACCAGATATCATGATAACCTGGAGCCCCGGGTGGAGAGAGCGCACACGCTTGAGTGTCTCTATGCCATCGATTCCTGGCATCCAAATGTCTAGGAGAATCAAATCCGGCCTCTCCTCTTCCATGGATTTCAGTGCTTCATTGCCATCACTCGCACAAATAACCTTGTAGCCCTCGTCTTCCAAAACCCCTTCCAGGGAAGTACGGATGCTCGGCTCGTCATCCACAATCATGATTGTCTTCGTCATAATTCCACTTTCTCGTCGCTAGATGCTCGTTGCTGGATACTGAAATCAACCAAATTCCGTCACAAGTTTCCCGGACTTACGGCTGCCGCCGGGCAATTCAATGACGATGGTTGTTCCGCGCGGTTGATTGTCGCGAACACGGATGAAACCGTGATGGTCTGCAATGATATTGCTTACTATGGCGAGACCGAGTCCAGAGCCCTTGGCTTTGGTAGAAAAATAGGGTTCAAACATACCTATCTTGTCTTTGGCAGGGATGCCCGGGCCGTTGTCTGAGACCTCGAGACGGGCAATTTTCAGAATCTCATCGAAGGAGAGGTTAACGCTGATTTCGCCGTTGCCATCCACGGCAGTCACGGCGTTATCTAGCAGGTTAATCATAACCCTTTTCATCTGCTCGCGATCCAGATCCAGCAAGGGAAGGGGATTCTGTTGTTCGAAAGCAAAGCTTGTTGAGGGATGACTCTCGCGAAAGAGTGATATGGTTTCCTCAACGATCTCCGGCAAGTCGTTGGGCGAAAGACTAGCAGCCGGCATTCTGGCGAAGTTGGAAAATTCGTTGACCAACAACTTCAGTTCATCCACCTGATTAATAATAGTACGGGTGCACTCATCAAACACCTTGCCGTCCTCGGCAAACCTTCGAAGATATTTCCTCCGTAACCGCTGGGCTGAAAGTTGAATGGGAGTCAGAGGATTTTTAATTTCATGGGCGATACGTCTTGCTACCTCCCGCCATGCTGCCATACGTTGTGCCTTCTCCAGTTCGGTGAGGTCGTCGAACACCACGACGATACCCATGTACTGTCCCTCCTCATCGTGGAGGATTGAGACAGTAACCAGAAGGGTCATGAGGCGGTTCCCCACCAAAGAGCTAACCTGTCTTTGCATGGTGGGTTGCTTGGTTATCTGGTGCATTTCAGTGAATTTGCCGGCTATCTCCATGTGGTTCGTTTGGAGCACCTCAGAGTAGTGACGGTGCAGTACATCTTCGGCCTGGAGGCCAAACATGGACTCCGCGGATTTGTTGATAGTTCGTAGGTGTCCCTCGCCATCAACCGAGACTACACCCGCGGCCACATTGCCGAGAACGATTTCCATGTACCTACGTCTTCTCTCATTCTCCTCGCTGGTGAGCTTTAGTTCCAAGTTGGTTTCTTCAAGGGCTGCCTGGCTGGCCTGGAGATCGAGAGTCATTCTGTTAAAGGAATTGACCAGGGTGCCGATCTCATCGTCAGAATCCTGGTCAACGTGAACGTCCAGATCTCCATCGGCAATACGCCTGGTGCCCTCAGCCAGTTCTTGAATAGGCACGGTAATGCTTTTGGCTAGATAAAAGCCGAACCAAGTGGAACAAAAGAGAATCAGCAAGGTCACAATGGAGAGCATGATCAGGTGACTGATCTTAATAGGCTTTTTCAGCATCTTCATCTGCTGGTAGTTTTCAAATCCCCGAGTGATTTCAGCCATACTGGTCATGAAATCTTTCGGCAATAATTGGCCAACAATCAAAAGACCAGCCATTTGTTTGGTGTCGGTTGGGGTGTAAACAGGAGTCAGGGTCCAGATCAGATCACCCGCGGTTGAGGGGGTGATGTGGTGCAGAGATCGGCGATTGGTGGCTACCTGCTGAATCACATCCTGCATGGGCTGGTCCAGAACGATGGGCGGTGATTCGCTTTGGGGATCCCATGCCAAAGGTTTGAGATTATTGGAATAAATGGCGATATTGTGGAGGCGATGTTCGCGACGTGCCTCCCGGATGAGATTCAGCAGTTGCTGGCGCTTGATATGGTCTAGTAAGTCACCTTTGGAAACGGTCTCACCTATCTGGTTGCCGACGGTGGAACCTGAGTTGATGGCCTTTTGGTAGAAAGACTTTCCTAACTCAAGTGACGTTTTCAGAGACTGCTCCACCTGTATGTTGTACCAGTATTCCATGCTGGTAGAGATGAACTGACTGGCCAAGCCAAAAAGAATGATGGTTGGAAACAAAGACAAGGTGAAGAAGGTGATCACCAGTTTGGTGCGAAGTCGGTGTCCAAATATGTTGCGTTTGCGCTCGAAGATGAGTTTGACCACATTGCGTGTAACCAGATAAACAAGGAGCAGCAAGAGGATGACATTAATGTTCATCAAAGCAAAAATTATGACGTTGCTGCCCATGGGGAGTTTGCTGCCAAACTGGAGGAAGTGACTCTCAAGGTAGGTAAGGAGAACTATCAGTACCAGAGAGACGATAATGATGGTTCGCTCTCGCCTCCGGCGACGCTGTTCCCTGGTGCGATCTGGTTTTTGCGGAGAAATCATGGTTTCCTAAATTATAAAAACCTTGCTCAGTAAATAAAGTCAACAGTGTACCAGTCGGTTTCAAAATCCCACAGTGATACGAAGAATAATACATAGTGGAGATAAAGGGGCAGACGAACCTTTTCCAACTCGGCCTTCACACGCAATTGATACTTACCCCTTTCTTGAAGTTCCTTCAAGGGTACAACCCTAATGTTCCTGATTTCCGCCATGGCCTTCTTGGCTGTTTCAAAGTCTTTGACTACAAGCTCAGTGTCGCCCTCTTCCGAACGCCTGACCCGAAATTCGTTTTTCAAGCTGTCATATTTTATGGTGTGCTCTAAGGTGATGGAGGCAATGGAGGCGTCAAGCCAGAGCGCCCGGGTTCTGTAAAGTTTGATGACGATAGTAAAAGTTGTGGGAATGCCGTTGAGTATCGCTTCTTCCATCTCTCGGGTAAAAGAGCCCTGTATGTCAAAAAATATAAGAAGGTCCTCCTGGGTGTTGGTAACAATAATGTCTGAGAGTGTGGCCTCTGCAGCCTGAAGCGGGGAAGGGAACGAGAGTAGGAAGCAGAAAAGCAGTAGTAGGGTAAACGGCTCTAGATTGCGCCGGAATGTGGACATGGCAAGCCAGTTCTGTGTCCGCAGACAAAGAAGGTTAGAATTGGCCTAGGCGGAGTGCCCCTATCCCAGATTACAGCCTGAGACATCTTATTTTATCACAATGGTTGCCACTTCGCAGATTCAGGCCAAACGCACCACGGGAAATCCCATTTGAACTTCCCCAGGTCTCTCCGAGCAGTTTCTACGTTATAATCAATTAACCTGGAATGCTATCCGAAAGAAGCATAAAATGCAAGGGGTTTCGGGTAGGTAGGGGCAGCTTAGACCGTGGCTGGTTGGGGAAAAGCGAAGGTTGGGACCAAGATATGACGGGCTTCGCAAGCATGTTCGTCGGAAAACTTAACCATTTTCCAGCATTTTTTTCTCTTACGTAATTCAGTGAGAAAAATATGGTTTAGTGTGTGTCCTGATTTATTAATAACAAAGTGTCCGATAATCGGCATGCCCATCAAGTGGAGGTCACCAATCAGGTCAAGTATTTTGTGGCGGACAAATTCGTCTTCGTAACGGAGGCCGTCGGTGTTGATCACCCGAAAATCGTCGAGCACGATAGCGTTGTGTAAAGAACCCCCCTGAGCGAAGCCATTATTCTTTAGGGTCTCAACGTCCTTAAGGAAACCGAAGGTGCGAGCGCGGCTAATTTCCTTCATAAAGCCGGGGCCACAAAAGCGCAGGACATACGTTTGCTTGGAAAGCAGGGGATGATCAAAATCGATGGCATAGGTTATTTTCAACTCGCGGCAAGGATAGACGCTGATATTCTTGTCTCCGCTCTTGAGGGTGAAAGGTTGCTTGATTAAGAAGAACTTCTTAACTTCGTCTTGTAGCTTAATACCAACGCTTTTCAAGAGGTACATGAAGGGCCCGGCGCTACCGTCCATAATGGGGACTTCGGGACCGTCCAACTCCACCAAGGCGTTGTCTATTCCCATGCCGGCGAAGGCTGACATGAGGTGCTCCACGGTAGAAACGATGTGACCGTTCAGACCAACGGTTGTTGCTAACCTGGTGTCCACTACGTTTTCGAGACTAGCGATTATGTGGGGGGATCCCACGAGATCACTTCGACAGAAGCGAATGCCACTGTTGGGCGGCAGTGGCTTGATGGACATTGTGACTTTTTTTCCAGTGTGGAGGCCGATTCCGGTACAACCGATTTCACCGTGAACAGTACGCTGGTGCAGGGGCATGAAGAGTTCTCCTCAAAGGTGAAGATAGAAATAGAGCAATAAGCGTGCCGATGGTCGACGGATGGTGCTAGAACAACCGGTCAAAAAACTCCAATGGTGATAACTGCCTTAAATCTCACAAAATTTTTGTTAAATGCTGGTATATGCCACCACCTCTTTTGTATTCTAAAGCTTCACACAGAACAGAGACCGCTGCGTTAGTGTTGCGGAAAGGATACAGTTCATCCAGGTCGCTATGGGATTTTTGCTACTATATCAATCAAGACAAGCAAACACAACCATTTTCCCGCCCAATTTTCCATTAAAATTCAGAACCTAGCAACTTCTTTCCAGCCCTGAGGGCATACTTGTATGCAAGGTCTGGTCGCAAGACTGAATCACAGCACAATAAAAAAGGCAGAGCCACAGCTGGCTCTGCCTCGTGCGATTAACTGGCTTATGATAATTATAGCTTTGCAGTTAGAACCGTTTGCTCAGCGTCTGTAGTCGACTTAACATCCAGCTCCAGATAGGGTGCCGTTTATGAGGTTTGGTAGATCTCCCCCACTTCTTAGGAACAACAGAAGAACCTGCACCTTTCTCCAGACGTCCCGAAGTGCCTTCCAAGGCTATAGTATACTCGCCTAAAAACCTTTTGCCTCTGAAAAACCTGGGTTGTCCGGCGACAAGGACGTGGTATTGACCAGTTGCAGGCAAGGTCGCAAATATTTTGTTTGGCAGTCGACTACAGACCATCTTATAAAACCTAGTACCTACTATATTGTCCTTCAGTTTCAGAGTAGCGCGGTTGCCGCCATTGTTCTTCCCACCTAGTTTTGCATTTAGCGTAACAGTCACCCTCTCACCTTTTGTGCCATGGAAGGTGTATATGTCCTTATCAATACCCCAGGGGCGATTCTTGGAACCTAAAACGGAGCTAATCTCCGTAACGTTTTTTGTGCTCTGCAATACGGTGATCTTAACTTCGTCCGGAAGGCTGTCTGCCCTGCCATCGTTGACCACAAGCTCAAATATCAGGGTCTCATTTCCAACTGACCAGGCAGGCACCGTGAAGGTCGGGTCTGCTTTGTCAGGATCGTCGAGGGAAACCTCTGGACCACCAATCTGCATCCAGGCGTAACTCAGATCATCATCATCGGGGTCATAACTCTCAGATCCCACCAAAGTAACTAAAGAACCTTCTTCAACCTCCTGATCCTCCCCCACAATGGCCACAGGAGGTTGATTTTCCGGAGTTAGGGTGAAAACATAGGCAGAGCCTGAGAGATCTCCTTCTTTATGGGCACCCACCACCACAGTATCGCCACTTATGGCCACTGCCCAGCCGAACTCTTCTTTTCCAACAGCGTCAGCGGGGATGAGTTTTTCCTCTTCCTCCCACTTAGAACCGTTAAACCTGAACACGTAGGCCGAGCCAGCATCTACGAGGAGATTGCCGTCCACGTCCAGGTCATTTCTATAAGCTCCAACCACCGCAGTGTTTCCGCTCAGGGCTACTCTGGTGCCAAAGTAGGCTTTTTCAAAAAGTCCAGAACCGGTGAACTTGTCTTCTTGCAACCAGGTTCCGGCATTACGACGAAACACATAGGCCGCGCCTGAATCGGCTTCACCGTCGTCGTGACGTGGTGCCCCGACGAGAATGGTGTCACCCTCGATAGCTACTGAATAGCCAAACTGGTCGTTATAGGCAAGGTTTTCTGCAAAAAGTTCAGTTTCT
>PVMK01118198.1_pt1 | contig 21848 bp, 28 predicted proteins | sample 1853481 | NCBI WGS metagenome assembly PVMK01 (sample SAMN08533507, study PRJNA380276) | Marine sediment metagenome, whole genome shotgun sequencing project.
CAGGTTCTTTTGAATGGGCAGAGGGTCAGGTCTTTAATTTTAGCGTTACAATAATATAAATAGTGGGCTATTAAGGAACTGGATTCCTCGAATTAAAAAATCCCCCCTCGCCCCCCCCTTTCTAAAGTGGGGGATGAATGGTCGGAGAATTACATTATTATTTTACTATCTCTGTCCCGATTCCTGTTTCAGTAAATATTTCCAGGAGAATGGCATGGGGGATCCTGCCGTCAATTATATGTGTCTTTTTGACTTTGCCTTTGACAGCATTCTCACATGCATGAACTTTTGGAAGCATACCGTCTGAAATAGTCCCGTTTTTAATCAGTGTCTTTACCTCTTTAAGATTCAGAGTTGGGATTAATTTTTTCTTTTTATCCTTGACACCTGTAACGTCCGTAAGCAAAATCAATTTTTCAGCCTTCAGTGCCGAAGCGATAGCACCGGCAACGTAATCAGCGTTGATGTTAAGAGTTTCCATTTTTTTACCGGAGCTGACAGGGGCTATTACCGGGATAAAACCACTTTCATCCATTGATGTGAGAATCTTGGGGTTGATCTTTTCCACTTCACCAACAAGGCCAAGGTCAATGATTTCAGGCACTCCTGTTTCAGGTGACATCTTCCTGATAATTTTCTTCCGGGCCTTTATAAGATTGGCATCTTTACCGCTCAGGCCTATTGCCTTTCCCCCGTGGCTATTTATCAGTGTGACGATCTGCTTGTTTATAAGACCGCCGAGGACCATTTCAACTATGTCAATGGTCTCTTCATCTGTAACGCGATGCCCATGAACAAAGGTTGGTGTCTTGCCCATCTTCTCCATTATCCTGTTTATCTTGGGACCGCCGCCATGCACTATGACCGGTTTGATTCCTATCAAATTCAGGAGTACAATGTCTTTGGCAAAGGCATCCTTGAGCTTGGCGTCTACCATCGCAGCCCCGCCATATTTAATTACAAAAGTCTTTCCTGAAAACTTTCGTATGTATGGCAGAGATTCTATAAGTACACTGGCTTTTTCTATCGATTTTTTCATGACTATATTTTCATTATACTTAATTGAACAGTTTTTAAAATCCGGATTTCTTAAGAATGTCCCATAAGTTCATCGATTTTTGCACCAATGTCATCTTCTTTCATTATTGCGGTGCCCACAAGTATTGCGTCAACTCTTGTCGATTCTATTGACTCAACGTCGGTTCTTGTATTGATTCCGCTTTCACTTACAACAATTTTATCTTCCGGGATATCTTTCAATAGCTCAAAAGTTATATCCAGACTGATATCAAGTGTTGACAGATTTCTGTTATTCACGCCTAAAATATCGATGTCGCAATAAAGGGCTGAGTCAAGTTCCTTCAAGTTATGAACTTCCACAAGACAGTCAAGGGATATTTCTTTTGCCAGGCCGTATAAATCGCTTAACTGGGACCTTTCAAGGGCAGCGGTTATCAATAAAATAGCATCTGCGTTATTTGCCCTTGCCTCATATACCTGATACTCATCAAATATAAAGTCTTTTCTGAGCAGAGGTTTTTCTGTCTTTTCTCTCGTCTCGTTAAGTAATGCGAGGCTGCCTCCAAAAAATTGACTTTCGGTGAGAACTGAGATTGCAGAAACTTCTCTGGCATTAAAGACAGACACTATTTCAGCCAGATTGAAGTCAGCCCTGATCAATCCCTTAGAGGGTGAGGTCTTTTTGAGTTCAGCAATCAGGTTGACCGGTCCGCTATCCCGTTTTATTGCCTGCTTGAATGAGCTGGTCGTCTCGATGTCCTCTGCTTTTGCCTTTAACTCGGCCAGGGGGATGCTGCTCTTTGAAGCTTCTAACTCCAGCCTCTTGTTTCTTAAAATTTCCTGAAGTACGCTCATCTGGAAGATTTTATAGTAAGACATAGGGTTTTTCAAGGCAACAAAATTAATAATCTGTTCTTGAAGGGGTCTGTTTGACTTTTGGATTTAAGCGTTTCTAAAATAATGCCTATGGTAATCGAGTGTATAAAGGAAGGTATCAAACTTACGAACAGGAACTTACAGCTTATATTGGTTCGAATAGCTGTTGCGGTTATTAACATTGCTGCGCTTTTAATTTTTGTCGGTGTTCCCATCGTAGTTGCTATAGCATACCTGGGTTTTGATTTTGCAAATGCCGGGGACCTGCTGCCGGAGTTTCTTGGTGATCCATTTGAGGTTGTGTCGAAATATATTGGACTGACCATTCTTTTTGTAGTTTCGCTGATTGTTTATATAATGTTTTCGTCCACTCTGTTTTTATATGCCCTGGGCGGCACACTCGGTACGCTTAAAAATTCTGTTGTAAACAGCCGCTACAGGTTCAGTCTTGCATTATTTTTCCGGGAAGCTAACAGGAACTTTTCAAGACTGTTATGGCTGCTGTCACTGGTGTCTTTTGTCATTATTGCTGCATTGATTCTGTTGACAATCATGGGTGGCATTGTTTTCGCTGTTAATCATTCTGTATCAGGAGCCGAGAGCATGCTCGAAACATTCCTTAATTCATTTATGATTGTTTTCATAACAATAATAGCTGTAATTATTTTTCTGGTTGCTATTGTATTTGCCATATATTCGATTGTTATTTCGATTATAGAAGGAAAAGGTGCAGTTGATACTGTAAAGAAGACGTTTGAATTCCTGGGGCAGAATCCGCATGCGATTTTATTTTACCTTGTGCTGTTATCGGTCATAATTACAGTGAGTCTTATCTTTTACGGATTTCAGATTCCGGTCAGGCTGGTGCCACTAATGTTGCCTTTTTTTGATATTTTCTTTTATATAATAAATGCGTTTTTCCATGGTTATCTTGTGCTTATCATGTGGAGTTCTCTGACGGTTTACTATGTGAAAAAAACTGATTACCCTGTCGATGACACCGGATATGAAATTTAAAATCTAGTTTCTTCAGCGTACAAAATTCCACTTTTCAGTAGAATATTTGTTCTGCTCAAGTTCCTTTGCAAGGCCCAATTCAAATTTTGACGGATTGTCCGAGACAAGCTTTACGCCAAGTTCTTTTTCGAATGCTTCTTTCAGGGATAATATTAACTGACTTTGAGATAAATCAGGGGAGTATTCTGTAATGGACCCTATGTCATTGAAGTCTGCATCATCATTGCAGACTAAAACGTTATGCATTTCTTTCGCGTTGAAACTCATGAGAATTGACCCATGCTGCAAAAACCCATCTTTGTAGCGTTTTTGTGCACTGCCTATAATCTTTTTCCCGTTTACTTTTATTTCACCGAATGACATTGATTTAAAACATGCGGGATTTTTATTGCTTGAGTTATGTTTTTTTCTTCCAGACATATGCGCCTCGATTCCGTTCTGCTTTAATCCACGTAACAGCGCATTACTTATGACAGTGTAAGTTTTTATCAGGCTGTTATTAAAAAGATATGTATTGGATAATGAGGACAGACTGTACGTAAGTTCAGCATCGTGCAGAATAGCCCTTCCCCCGGTCAGTCTCCTGACAACAGGATAACCCTTTTTTGAGCAATACCGGGTATCAATATCTGATGTCTTCTGGAAATAACCTATACTTATGGATGGTCTGTCCCATTCGTACAATCTCAGAGTGGGAGGTGACAGCTTCCTCCTTACAGCCTCAGATATGGCTTCATCAATGGCCATGTTATAAAAGGCATGGCCCGGCCCCTGAATAATGATCCGCATGAACCTCATGGTCAAATCAGGAGTCTTAAACAATCATACGTCTGACCCCTGTCCTTTATTTTTGCAGAATGATTCTGCGCTTTATGAGGGAAATCTCTTTTATAGAACCTTCGAATAACTTTTGCTCGCCAAAGAGGCTTTTCATGAATATCTTTCCCCCTTCGGGTTTCAGTATGTCCACATTTTCGAGGTAAAGTTCTTCAGCGCCGTCTGTTTCTATATATGCATTGACTTCACACATTTTCGATCAACTCCTTTTTTATTTGATCAGTTCCATATTATAAACAACTGTTAAAAATGGCTGGATGCAGCAACAGGAAATTTTGATGAAAGTAGTTTCCTGGAGAGCAGGTAAGTTAGATGCCTGTCAATTACGACCGAAAGTTCGGAGATAGTTTCATTATTAGGTTTGAGGCGATTTGAAATATTGATTGGCCATTTAATTGTATGTGAATAAAAATGAATAACCCTGTTATTAATCCGGATGAACGGCTTACCTGCCCCTGAAGGACTTATTGCACATTTCTTGCAGAGCGTTGTGCCTGAATCAGGATAGAAATCCAGACTATCACTGCCGCACCTGCCGCAGTTGTTTAACTTTGGGGCATACCCTATCATCGCAAGCAGCCTGATTTGAGTGATAATATGTAGTGAACTTGCTGCTTCCTGATCGGATGATCTTATGAGATCAAGGGTATTGAGGAAAAATAAAAATAAACGTTTATTGGGAATAGTTGCCGGAGTCAGTGAAATTATTATTTCAATAAGTTTTGAAACATTAACAAAATTCTGATAATTCTCCCGGATCTGATAGAATGAATTGATAATATCAGCCTGGGTAATTTTAGATATTGCAGACTGCTCTTTTCCCCATAAAGAGATTTGTGAATGAGTAAGAGGCTCCAGACTGCTTCCGAATCTGCTTTTTATCTTTCTTGGACTTTTGGCGAACGCCTTTATTATTCCCTTATCAGCGGTGAGGTAGGTAACAATAAGGTCGGCTTCACCGTATTTTTGTGATTTAAGGACTATGCCTTCTGTTTTTGTCAGCACTTTGGTTGTAATGCTGGCTACATTATATTTCCAAAATCTTCAGGTTTAAGTTTTTCCAACCATTCCTCAAGCTCATCGTTGTTCTTATGCTCTATCACGCTTTCATCCACAAAAATCGGGGCATTAATCCTTATCGCAACCGCTATTGCATCGCTGGGTCTTGAGTCGATAGGTGTTTCTGTTCCGTCGCCTTTATCTATATAAATTCCGGCATAATAAGTGTTGTCTACTATTTCTGTAATTACAACCTTTGTCACTTTCATTTTCGTTCCATGCACGACATTCTTTATGAGATCGTGTGTCAGGGGACGCGGGGTAACAATTTTCCCGAGAGCAAGTGCGATAGAATCTGCTTCAGGTTTCCCTATCCATATAGGCAGTGTATTACCGCCTTCTATTTCCTTAAGAAGAAGGATATACATATTACTTCTCGGGTCAAATAACAACCCTTCTATTTTCATCTGTTTCACCACTCTATCACCTTTAATCTGATTAGATAATGTAAGTATGATACCTCATTGTACAGTCTTTTTTCTATGTAACATATAGCTACTTGAGCTTGGATACCTGCTTTGCTGGATGAATAATACGGATTAGACCTTAGGAAAATCTTAAAATTTTATTCTGAAGGCCTATTGTAATTTTGAGAGAGATTCTTCGATACGGTCAAGTCCCTTTTTGATATTATCCATGGATGTGGCATATGAGAGCCTGATATATTTATCGTCACCAAATGCCGAACCTGGGACCATTGCTACCTTTGCCTGCTCAAGAAAGTATGTTGAGAGTTCAAGGGAGTTGTCTATCGAAGAATCATTGAACTTTTTCCCAAAGTGTGCGGATATATTCGGGAAGGCATAAAATGCCCCGACCGGGGTCTGGCATGTTACACCATCCATATTATTTAATCTTTCAACCATATACTTCCTTCTTTTATCGAATTCGGCCATCATGGCGGGCAGAAAATCCTGAGAGCCTGTGAGGGCTTCAACTGCCGCTTTCTGGGATATTGATGTGGGGTTTGAGGTGGACTGACTCTGAATATTTGTCATTGCTTTGGTAATGTCTTTAGGGCCTCCGGTAAATCCAATCCTCCAGCCTGTCATAGAGTGTGATTTTGATAATCCGTTTACAACGACAGTTCGCTGCTTTATCTCTTCGCCCAGAGAGGCTATGCTGATATGTCTGAATCCATCATAGACCAGTTTTTCATAGATTTCATCAGAGATTATATATAAATTATGTTTAACCGCTATCTCTGCGATTTTCTCAAGGCTTTCTTTGTCATAACCAAGACCTGTTGGATTCGATGGACTGTTTAGCACGATCGCCTTGGTCTTATCAGATAAACTCTTCATAAGTCTGTCCGGTTCTATCTTGAAGGAACTGCTCTCATCCGTCTCGACAATAACCGGTGTTGCATCGTTTAACAATATCTGGTCAGGATAAGAAACCCAGTATGGAGAAGGTATGATCACTTCGTCGCCTTTTTCGAAAAGGGCCTCTGCAATATTATAAAGACTGTGTTTTGCACCGCACGAGACAAGGATTTCTTCCTTTTCATAAGAGAGATTATTATCAGACTTGAATTTTTCTATAATTGCGTTTTTTAAATCATCTATGCCGCTGACAGGAGTATATTTAGTAAACCCGTCCTTAATAGCTTTTATCGCGGCTTCCTTAATGTTTTCGGGAGTATCAAAGTCAGGTTCTCCGACTCCAAAATTTATAATATCTTCTCCTGCTGCCTTAAGGGCCTTTGCCTTGGCATTCATGGCAAGAGTTGGTGAAGGCTTTATTGACTGTGTTCTTTCAGCAAGTTTCATAACATTACCTTATGTACTGTTAAATTTTTATTTTTGTTAACGTTGATGGTTTACAGGTTCGCATCTGTCTTAAAACATCCTTGCGTGTTGCTACCGCAGTTCCCATTTTTCCTACTACTACTCCCGCTGCATGATTAGCGATTATGGCAGAGTCCTTAAGTGGTGCTCCTGCTGCACGGCAGAGTGTCAGCGCTGCTATAACCGTATCGCCCGCACCACTGACATCATATACTTCCTGTGCACACGTGGGTATATGACTAATCTTGCGTCCTTTTTCAAAGAGGGTCATTCCCTCATCTCCTCTTGTTATGATTAATGAATTACATTGCAGTTTTTTCATCAAAATATTTCCTGCAGAGAGCAATGTTTTCTCATCTGTTATATCGATACCGGATGCAAAAGAAGCCTCATTTATATTAGGAGTCAGGAGGTCAACTCCTTTGTAATAATCAAAGTGTCCAATCTTGGGGTCAACAGAGATAAAGATCCTGGGTCCGGCGAGTTTTAAAAGTGTTTTTATCAGTTTTTTTGTTATCAATCCCTTGCAGTAATCCGATATAATTATGCCTTTAATCCGGGGCAGGCAGGACTTTACATATTCAATTATCATAGACAGAGTTGAACTGGAGATGTCTGTCTTCTCTTCTCTGTCGAATCGAACGACCTGCTGGCTGTGGGCTATTACTCTGGTCTTGACGGTTGTTGGTCTGTTTTCATCTAAAACTATGCCGTCTGTGTTGAATCCCGTCTCATTCAGCTTGTTTATCAATACCTTCCCTGTTTCATCTCTGCCGGTTGTTCCAGTTATAAACACCTTGCCGCCGAGGGATAATACGTTATGCGCAACATTGGCAGCGCCGCCAAGGAGCAGATTTTCCTCTGTCACCTCTACAACCGGAACAGGGGCTTCAGGGGAAATCCTCTTTACCTTGCCCCAAATATACCGGTCAACCATAAGGTCACCAATAACAAGTATTCCTGTTTTGTCGAATTTACTGAAGAGTTTTTTCATGTTTTGGAATTTATCAAAATAAATTTAGCATTAAAGATTGAAGTTTAGCAACCAGCTGATACTTACGTGTTACTGATATTGTGAATACTGCACCTTTATGACATAATAATCCGGTGAATTTGAAGCTCAAAAAAACTACCCTGTTACTGGTGTTTTTCTTGCTGGTATCATGCGCAGGATCGCGTCAGGCAACAAAATCCGACATCCCGGAGAAAGCATATTTCCACTATATCCTTGCGGTTGAGGCCCGTATGTCGAACAATTGGGAGGAAGAATTAAGAAACCTGAAACTCGCACTGAAAGAGGACCCTGGTTCAGCATATTTAAGAATCGAGATCAGTCAGGTCTACGTAAAATTAAAACGAATAGAAGATGCAATTCAGATTGCTGAGGATGTGGCGGATGAGTTTTCTGATTATGAACCCGCATTGTCATTACTTGCCACATTGTATACCAATGTAAAGAACTATCCTAAGGCAATTGATATATACAAACGTATGTTAAAAATTACTCCTGAAAGCATTCCGGTTTATCTGCATCTTTCATATCTTTATACACTTGATTCAAAAATGAATAAGGCTATCGAAACCTGAAGAGGGCTATTGTTCTGGAACCGTACAATATGATGGCAAGATATTACCTCGGGAAAATTTATGTTGAAACAAAAGAATTCGAAAAGGCTATCAAGGAGATTGAAAAGGCTGTTGAGATTCATCCGTCTCTGTGGGATGGATTCTACTGGCTTGGTATTGCCTATGAGTCTACCGGGAATCAGGACAGTGCTATTTCGAATTATGAGAAGTCTATCGAGTTAAACGTGCACAATACAGATGCGCGGAAAAGGGTTACCGGCCTTTATCTTAAAAAGGGAGCGATTGACAAAGTCATAGAGCAGCTTTCTGCTGTTGCCAGTATGGAGCCTGACAATATGAATGTTATCGGAGCTCTTGTCAATATGTACATCGACAATGATCAGTTTGATGAAGCTGAAACGGAAATCCGGAAAGTTATTACTGCAGAGCCTGATAATTTAGGCGCAATATCTTTGCTGGGCAGGGTTCTCGGTGTGATGAAGAGATATGATGAGGCTATAGAGCAGTTTGAAATACTATTAGACCTGAAGCCTGAAAATCTAAAAGTATATTTATATATGGGTCGACTGCACATGGAAAATCTAGATTATGAAAAGGCTGAAGACATATTAAAGAGGGCCCTTGTTATTCAAACTGAAGATGATGAACTCAATTTTACGCTGGCTGTGGTATACGAAAAAAAGAAACAGTTTGATGAAATGTATTTTTATTTAAAAAAGACGTTGCAAATCAATCCCAAAAATGTTCAGGCACTAAATTATCTGGGATACTCTTATGCAGACAGGGGGATCAACCTTGACGAAGCACTGGATTTAATCAAAAAGGCTATTGCGCTGGACCCTGAACAGGGATACATAATTGACAGCCTCGGATGGGTTTATTTTAAAAAAGGAATGTATGATGAAGCCTTGCGGGCAGTTAAAAAAGCATCTGAGATAGAAAAGGACGATCCTGTAGTTTTTGAACATCTGGGTGATATTTATATGAAAATGAATGACAGCGCGCGCGCGCTTGATGCATGGGGAAAATCGCTTAAGTTTCATGAAAAAGAAAAGGGACTTAAGGAGAGAGTAGAAAAGAAAATAAATGATATCACGGAGTGATCAGAGGTCAGAAATCAAAGAAATCTGACCGCATATTACTTGACATAATCTTATCCCCTGCCCGTTAACATATCAAATATGCTTACGATTAATACCCCGGCAAAGATCAACTGGTTTCTGAAAATTTATGGCCTTCGCAATGATGGATACCATGAAATTCAGAGCCTTATTCAGAAGATAACTCTCTATGATTCGCTTACATTTTCTCTGTCGGATGATATGACCCTTAACAGCGATTCCGGGATTCCCTGTAAGGACAATCTTGTCTATAAAGCTGCGGTGTTGCTTAAAAACGCATATAATATTAAGGCAGGGATTAAAATAGATCTTGATAAAAAGATACCTTTAGGTGCAGGGCTTGGGGGAGGGAGCAGTGATGCGGCAGCAGCGCTCATTGGACTGAATGAAATCTGGTCTCTGGGATGTTCTAATGATGATCTGTCTAAAGTTGCTGAACAGCTTGGCTCTGATGTTCCTTTTTTTCTGCATGGTTCTCTGTCCAGAGTATATGGAAGGGGGGAAAAGATATCTTCTCAAAAGGCAGGAAAGAAATTGCATTTATTACTGGTGAAACCACCTGTTTCGATCTCAACTGCATGGGCATACAGCCGATTTTCTGTTTATCTGTCACCTGTTAAGGATGAGGATCTAATGAGTGGGGACCGAGAAGGAATCAGTCAGGAGCAGAGGGAGGAATCTGATTTAAAGTTGACAAAAAAAGCCGGAAAAGTAAATAATATTGAGCATTTTTGCCGCAATTTCGAAAAATTTGATCTCGATAGATTATCTGATGCCGTATATAATGATCTTGAGTTAGTTACCGCGAAGGAATTCCCAGTTATAGCCGAGATTAAGGACAAATTGCGCAACAGAGGGGCGGTTTTCGCTTTGATGAGCGGTAGTGGGCCTACAGTATACGGAGTATTTGAGTCAAGAAGCGAGGCTGAAAAGGCTTCTGATTCATTTAGTGGTTTCTGGACAGCGGTTGCTGAAACGATAACAGACTGAGTTAAGAGTCTGTAGTTAAGCGATCAGGCAGAAATTTGGATCATAACTAATAACTCTGTATTCTTAACTTTAATATAGAGTTTGGGGCGTCGACAAGTGGCAAGTCACATGGTTTTGGTCCATGCATCCGGAGGTTCGAATCCTCCCGCCCCAGCCAGTTAAATATTGTATGGCAGTTAATTTTTAACACCAGGAGGTATGATGCCGGAAGGGATGAAGTTATTTACAGGCAATTCTAACAGGACATTAGTTGAAGAAATTGCAGGAGTGCTGAATATGCCGGTAGGCGATGCAACAGTTTCTCAGTTCAGCGACGGCGAGATACTGGTGCAGATTAATGAAAATGTAAGAGGATCGGATGTATTTGTTGTCCAGTCCACCTGCACTCCTGTCAACAGGAATCTTATGGAACTGCTTATAATGATCGATGCACTAAAGCGTGCTTCTGCCGGAAGAATTACTGCTGTCATTCCTTATTATGGATACGCGAGACAGGACAGGAAGGCAGCGCCCAGGGTGCCAATTTCAGCAAGGCTTGTGGCTGATTTACTGTCTGCTGTTGGAATTCACAGAGTCCTTACGATTGATTTGCATGCAGGACAGATACAGGGATTTTTTAATATTCCTGTTGATCATCTTTATGCTGCTCCTGTGCTTGCGCAGTATGTGAAGAAGAATTATTCAAATGACGTGGTAGTTGTTTCACCTGATGCCGGAGGTGTTGAAAGGGCAAGGGCATTTGCTAAAAGAATTGATGCTTCTCTGGCTATTATCGATAAACGAAGAGAAGGGGCAAATGTTTCCCAGGTAATGAATGTCATAGGAGATGTCAAAGGTAAAGATGCCATTCTCTTTGATGATATGATAGACACGGCAGGTACTATTACTCATGCGTCTTCGGCCATTAAGGAAAACGGCGCTAAACGTGTAGTAGCAGCGTGTGCACATGCTGTTCTATCCGGTCCGGCACTGGACAGGATTAATGAATCAGCCCTTGAAGAAGTTATTGTTACGAATACAATACCGATGGACAGAAATACTGAAAAATGCAAAAAGCTCACTGTGCTTTCTGTAGCAGAGTTGCTTGGAGATGCAATGCAGCGTATTCATGAGGAGACATCAGTAAGCTCATTATTTGAATAGGGTTTTAATAACTGTACTGATTTCAGCGATAACTGAAAACATATAATCAGCAATATAACGAATAACGAACAACGTTTTTTCGGAATAAACCGGAGGTAATTTAAGAACATGGAGAAGATATTAGTAAAAGCGGATCAAAGGACCGAGAAGGGCAAAGGCGGAGCCAGGAGTTTGAGAAGACAAGGAATATTGCCTGCTGTTGTTTATGGAGAAGGAAGGGAGTCTTCCCCGATAAAAATCGAGAGCAGGCAGATGGAAAAGCTTATAATGTCAGGCGTTGGAGAACATGCACTTATCACGATCGAAATGAAGGATAAAAAAGGCAAGAAAGCGGAACATCCTGTCCTTGTTAAGGAGTATCAGACTGATCCGGTCACTGATGAGTTATTGCATATTGATTTTATCAAAGTCTCGCTTAAAAAAGTCGTAACCGTCACAGTACCGCTGTTTATGACAAAGGAGCCTGTAGGGGTGAAAATGGGCGGTATTTTACAAAACCTAATCAGGGAGATTGAAGTTGAATGCCTGCCCACCCAGATTCCCGATAAAATAGAATTTGATGCAGAGTCTATTGATATTGGCAATTCTATTCATGTGAGTGATGTTACACCACCAGAGGGAGTGAAAATAATAACTGATCTTGCTGCAGTTATACTGACAGTCAGCGCACCTAAGATTGAAGAAGAGGTTGTTGAAGAAGTTGCTGAGGAAGAGGGAGCAGAGCCGGAATTGGTGAAGGGTAAAGGCAAGGAAGAGGAAGAGGGAGAGGAGCAGTCGAAACCGGAACAAGAAGCAAAAGAAAAGTAGACTATTGTCATGTGGCTTGTGGCTGGCCTTGGAAATCCAGATGAAAAGTATGCTGACACAAGGCACAATGTCGGCTTCATGGTTATTAATGCGCTGGCAGCCCGGTTTTCTATTCCATTAAAACAAAAGACAACAAATTTTATATTTGGAAGAGGCTTTATTGAGGATGAAAAGGCGATCCTTATAAAGCCTCTTACTTTTATGAACAGAAGCGGTATTGCTGTCAGAGAAGCATTATTTAAATTCGATGAAATTGAAAACCTGCTTGTAGTGCATGATGATCTTGATCTTGATGTTGGTGTTCTCAGGATAAGAAAGACAGGATCTTCCGGCGGGCATAACGGAATCCAGTCGATCATAGAATGTTTAAATTCAAAAGATTTCCCGAGACTGAAAATCGGCATTGGCCGTTCAGAAAGGATTTCAGCCGAGAGATATGTTCTTCGCTCTTTTAATAAGCGGGAGAAGGTTGTTATTGAGGAGACGATATATAACGCGGCTGATGCGATCGAGATTTTAATTAATCAGGGAATTTCAAAGGCCCAGAATCAGTTCAATAAAGTATAACTCATAATATTTATGGCATTCAATTAACGTGCCTGTTAATTACTTCTTTTAAATCAATATATTCACAATCAATCCTTGATTAAACGCCTGAAGGATTTAAGAAACTTATACTTCCTATAAGTATTTCTTATTGGATAAGTAAGGGGATTTATGTTAAAAAATTGAAAATTAACTCCTTAATTAGGACTGTATCTATGCAAGGCTGGTATCGGTGATTTTTATAATTGGATTTATAATTGGTGGTTTTTTTGGTATAACACTGATGTCAATTTTTGCTATCGGCAAAAGAGAAGATGCATTGATGGACTATATGTATGAAAAGATTGATCGGTTGTAGCTGAAAATTATTTGACCGACTTCAAAACAGACTGCATTACATTCTTAATTCCTTATTCCTCCCCATTGTTTGCCCTAAGCTGTTCTTAATAAAATCGGGTCTTCGTGGATTTTTGTGAAGTAAATATCATAAACTAATAAGGTTATGTTCATATTTTTAGGTGTAATAACAGTTCTGTTAATGCCGTCCATTGCTGATGCATGGGGACCTCTAACACATGTATATTTGGGATACCAGATACTTGATATAGGAGCCGCACTTATACCGGCCGGAATATACAGCATTCTGAAAAAATACAGAAATGATTTTTTGTACGGTAATTTAAGTGCAGATATTATTCTTGGCAGGAGATTTCAGGGATTTGAGAAGAACTCCCACAACTGGGATGTTGCCTGGGAACTTTTAAAAGCTTCAGAAACAGACAGGCAGAAAGCATTCGCATATGGTTATCTTATGCATTTATGCTGTGACACAGTTGTTCACAATATTAAGCCAAATGGAGTTCCATTTAACCACTCCCTGCTGGAAATGAAATCTGACAGTATAATCGAAAAGAAGTACAGGCGAATATTGAAGAACCTTGATAAATATATGCAGAAAAAAAATGATCTCTTTCTGGAGAGCAAGCTTGAAAGTCTGATATTTTCATTCAAGACAAACAAAAGAATTTTCAAAGGTTTACTCTTATTATCAAGTTTGCCCAATTACTCGCCTATGTCCAACTTCATTGACAGACGTTTCCCGGATGAAATCAATGTGAGGGATATTTATGATTTCCATCAGAAATCTCTCAAGAGAATGTTCGATGTTCTTAATAACGGCAGAGATTCGGATGTACTGAAGAAACATCCAATGGTGAGATTCAGACGTTATAGCAGGAAAGCTTCTTAATTTACCCTCCTAATATAATATCAAGTCTTCAATAAGCATTAATATTAGTTTGCTGGTATTCATATTGAGAAATATGAGTTATTGCTTAATCATATGGGGTCCCCTCTTTGGAAAAGAGGGGTTCGGGGAGATTTTTTAATTATAATATTAAAGGTATCGTTGTATTTTTAAATGAATTTTGATACGATTTAACACAATTATGGAAGACAGAGAAGTAAAATCAATAATTGAGTCCCTTCTTTTTGTTGCCGGTGAACCGGTCACTCTTGATACACTACGAAAAATAATTGAGGTTGATAAATATAATACAGACAGGATATTGCATGACCTCATAAATGATTATTCTATAAATAACTCAGGCCTGCTTATTCTGGAGGTTGCCGGAGGGTTTCAGATGGTAACAAACCCTGCCAGTGCTCCATGGATAAAAAAGCTGCTTTCCACTTCAATGCCCAAAAGGCTTACCCAGTCATCCCTTGAGACTATAGCTATCATCGCTTACCGGCAGCCCATTATTAAGGCAGAAATCGAGGCTATCAGGGGAGTTAACTCAGACGGCGTTGTTAAGACATTGCTGGATAGAAGGCTTGTTAAGATTCTGGGTAGAAAAGAAGCTCCTGGAAGGCCTTTAATGTACGGTACCACTCAGGAATTTATGCAATATTTTGGACTGAAAGATCTGGCCGAACTCCCTACACTGAAGGAGTTTGAGGAGATGAACATTCCAGAACCCCTGGAAGAGTTACCCCCTGAAACAGGAGAAAGCGAAACAGTCAAGCCACTGCAGGTTGATGATGGAGTTCAGCATGTCGGGGAAGAATTCACCATGCAGTCTCAGGAAGAGCAGGCTGTTGAATCCCCGGATGACAAGACAACGTAAGTAAAGTTAATTTTGTATCAGCTTTCAGAAGTTTTCTTGTCAGCATCCGTCTCTTCGGATTCTTTATCTTCTTTAATCGAAACATCCCTGACAAAATCGGAACATTTCATGTCCCTCCCGCTCATAGAGAACATTTTCTGACAAGTTGCCCTCCATCCACATATTACACAGATAGTTTTATCCATTGAGCAATGTTAAGTCTTTATAGTGTAATACCATATTAAAACCGTTTTATTTTGATACCTGCTTTGCCAGTGGGCTACATCAATTCCTCAATCTTGTCCCAGTTTACATTGTTGTTAATACAATCGTAGGCATCAAGGTGCATGCCCTGAGTTTTTATTCTGGCTCCATCAATCCTTACCCCGCCGCCTGTAATTTTTTCAGTAGCAATACCTCTTTCTATTTCATAATCACATGCAACTCCTATGACACCTTTAAGTTTTTTTCTCTCTGAAAGTCTTTTTGTGAATCCGACACTCGGACTTATATAAAATTGATAACCTTTCTGTTCCGCAGAATTGCGAATTTTCCCACACCCGCAAAGATCGCATTGTTTGCAAAGTATGCCATCTGATTTTGAGAACTTTGCAGGGCATTTGTCACCAATCAGACAATGAGGAAGAATTACAGCAACATTGTCTTTGTTGATTTTCCTGAAATCATCCCTGTAATAGTTATTAATTACTGTCATGACATCTGATTTTTTCAGACCAAAAAGGCACTGAAGCCTGTAAATAGATAACTGCCCAAGGAATTTTATTTTTCTTAACACAACACAAAGAATAACATAATTTGGACTGTTAAATTAAGAAAGGGATCTCGTATACTAATAATCATAATCAAGCCTCTTTTGTATTATTATCGAACTATCTGTTTTCTATGGGAGAGATCGAGTGGGTCGTGGAATCGATTTCAACGAAGTTTACGAGGAATTTAAACCCAAAGTACTCCTCTATATATCAAGACTGACTAACAGTCATGACGCTGAAGATATAACGCAGGAAGTATTCGAGAAGATAAGTCGCGGTCTTGAAGGTTTTCAGGAGAAATCAAAACTCTCAACCTGGATATATCGCATTGCACGAATACTGCCTTAGATAAATTGAGGTCACCGTCATCTAAACTTTCCTCTGAAGAACTTACAGATGAGACAGAGGATAGAAATGTATGGATAGGCAACTCAAAGGTTCCTGTTGACCAGAGTCTGGTCCGCAAAGAGATGGGTGAATGTGTAAGGGAGTATGTCGATAAGCTGCCTCCTGACTTTAAGACTGTTATTGTCCTCAGCGAACTCGAAGGTTTTAAGAATAAGGAGATAGCCGATATCCTCCAGGTATCTCTTGATGCTGTAAAGATAAGGCTCCACCGGGCAAGGGCAAGTCTGAAGAAAGAACTGGATGTGGGTTGTGATTTCTATCATAGTGAGCAAGACATTCTTTCCTGCGACCGGAAGCCCATACCTGTCAAGTTTAAGCCTTCGAAAAAGTCGGACCAATCCTGAGTATTTAAAGTAATAACAGATATCTCTCTCAAGATTCCAACCACTAAATAGCAAATAAATCTCAAATTTAATGTTTATTGGGGTGTATCCTTTTTCTCCTTTCACTCGTCTAAAGAGATAGAAAGGAGGTGATGAACATGTTAGACCCTGAATTTTATAATTTTTCTCTCTGGTGGGTAATGCCGATTGTGATGATGGCTATATGCTTTTTCATGATGAGGGGTCGAATGGGATCGATGATCTGCGGACATGGCTCTAATGATAGTGAGGGTCACAATACAAGCGATTCGGATTCGACAATTGACATACTGGATAAGCGATATGCCAGTGGCGAGATAAACAGGCAGGAGTATGAAGAGAAAAAAAGAGTCTTAAACCATGACAACTAACTTTCACCTCAGATGAGGGAAAGAATCAATTTATTAAAATCAGGAGGATAAAATGAGTAAAAAAGAGAAAAAGCAGAAAGAAGAGAAAAAAGAGGAGACAACCGCCTCAAATTGTTTTGAGGGGATGTCTGAGATCATGAGTAAGTGTTGTTCGGGTGAAGGCGGTTTTGATTGCTCAAACATTATGGAAGCCATGAAGGGTCAATCCTGCTGTAGCCCGACAGCTGATAAAGAAACAAAGAAGCGTTGCTGATAATTCTTAAATATCCCCCCTTAGGAAAGGGGGGTATACTTTAAAGAGACGATTAGCAGGACAAAAAAAGCTGAAAATACAGTAAGTTGTAACTAATTGAAGAAATAATGCAAAAAACACTTGACAAACGAAATAAATTAGACTATTCTAAAACCATGGAACTATCGAACTATGCAAAAATCTTCAAGGCCCTGTCCAATGAGCAGCGGTTAAAGATATTTATGATGATCTATGAAAACTGCTGTGTACCCGATGGAACGAAGTTGGGATCAGAACTCCGGTTTGCTAGTGATTCGTGCTGCAGCATAAAAGGTGGGATTGAAAAAGCCTTTACAAAAATCTGCGACTGCATGAAGCTGTCCCGGTCAACAATCTCGCATCATTTTAAAGAACTGCAGAATGCCGGACTTATTACTTGTGAAAGGGAAGGACAGGCGTATCGCTGCAGGATCAATGAAGAAACGGTAAATGCTGTGAAGGGTTTTTTGAAGTAGTTTTTTTTGGCTGAATAGTTCGATTATTACCGAACATTAGAATATCTAAAGGAGGAATTAAAATGAACAAAGAAGAAACAAAAAAAATCGTAAGAGAGGGCTATGCAAAAGTTGCCAGACAAAGCAGCTCATGCTGTGGCCCAGCAAGTTCGTGCTGTGGAACCGTTGACAGGGCTCAGGATATAAGCAAAAAAGTCGGTTACTCCGAAGAAGAACTCAACTCAATTCCTGAAGGCGCAAATCTGGGGCTTGGCTGTGGCAACCCTGTTGCTATTGCGTCTTTAAAAGAGGGCGAGACTGTTCTTGACCTTGGTTCGGGGCCCGGTCTTGATTGTTTCCTCGCTGCTGATAAAGTCGGTAAAAGTGGAAAGGTTATAGGCGTTGATATGACCCAGGAGATGCTTGAAAAGGCAAGGACTAATGCAGCCAAAGGTACTTACTCAAATGTAGAGTTCAGGTTAGGGGAAATTGAAAACTTGCCGGTTGCCGATAATTCAGTTGATGTAGTTATATCAAATTGTGTTATTAACCTCTCGCCTGATAAAGAGAGTGTTTTCAAAGAAACCTTCAGAGTATTAAAGTCGGGCGGCAGGATAATGGTTTCAGATGTTGTTTTATCAAAGGAGCTTCCAGAATTTATTAATGACTCGATAGATGCTTATATTGGCTGCATTTCCGGGGCAATAACAAAAGATAAGTATATAGACACTGTAAGATCTGCAGGATTTCAGGATATCAATATAATAGGTGAGGTAACTATTCCTGTTGAGGAATGGGTCAATGATCCCATAGCGAGTTCAATTACTGAGAAATTGCAAATATCAGTTGAAGAAGCAAGAGAAATTCTTAACTCTGTAATAAGTATAAAAGTGAAAGCGTTTAAAAAATAGGATAATATAAACTGTGGAGGATACTATGGGCTGGTTTGAAGATGTTTTTGGAAAATGAGCAGTCAAAAACAGGTGGTGGATAATCCTTGATTTAGGGTTGATAGGTGAATGGGCATATGATGAAAGGGCAGAAGAGAGCACAACAGGATTTGATAACGATATCATGGCTGGTGCGCGCCTTGCCTTTAATGACGCAGCTAGTACTGAAGCGTTAATCGGATTCATTCAGGACATCGACAGTGATGGCAGTGTCTTATCACTTGAGTCAAGCCGTAGGATCAGTGATCATTGGAAAGTCACTCTGGATACCTATTTTGTACTTAACCCATCTGAGAGTGATGTGCTTTATTCTCTTCGTGATGATGACAATATACAAATAGAACTTTCATATTATTTTTAGTTTGCCTGCGACCCCACACACTTGCTTCAAGCTAAAAAACAACATTTCATCATATTATCTTTAATCTGTATGACATTGAAAAATGATAATTACCAGTAGAAACTACGCAGAAGAAAAAGTCTTGAAGATTTTGGGGTATGCTGGGAGTTAAACCATGCTTGTTACTTTATCAAGGAGTCCTTTTTCATTGTAGAAGCGTTTATATTTCATGTCTTCTTTAAGAATATGATATATTAACCAGCTTTTTAGATATTCCACGACATTTGCGTTCAGAGCATCCACTGAAATAGGAGTTGCTGAATAGAATGATGCTACTTTCTTTTTAAATTCCTCATGCTGTTCCTTATGGCTTGTGTAATCTGGATAGCTATAGTCAATCATAATCTTCTCTTCATACTCGAAATGAGTAAGTGCATACATTGACATGCTTCTCAATGTTTCAATGATGTTTTCTGAGAGTGAAGCAATATTGTGAAACTCGATCAACCGATTAATCATATCGATCAGGCGTTTGTGTTGCTCGTCAAGCAAGCTAATGCCAACGCTGAATTTATCAGACCATTCAATTTTATTCATATCTCCGCCTAATTCTAAAAATATTTATTAGTTTCTCTATAATATCGGTTTTTGCAGATTGCAACTGTAATAATTGTTTTGTGTAATTATGAAAGCCTAATGAAGTTGTTTCAATATGTTGAATCATTAGTAATCAGCTTAAATTAAATTTATTGATTATTGGGGATTATCACCAAAATCCAGACTTACTCCAATCTATTGATATGACGTATGAGTCTTCAGAATTTACGGAAATCAGCCAACGTCTCCCCAAAAAACAAGATATATTATATTTATCAATAAAATGATGTGTCGTTCAAATTGAGGATTGCATCATGTTATCTTCAGGATTGCTTGCTTAAATTGCCTCATTAAACTCGCTTCTATATTTAGCAATACCTATAATATGATTCTTCATAGAAGCATCAAGCCACAGAATCATAAACACATTATCTGGTATTCCCTCCCATTGGCTTTTTATTCCGAATCGTGATGCAGGCTCAAAATCAAACCTCGGATAGTATTCAGGATGTCCGAGTACAATGATAAAAAGAACTTTCGATTTTCTTAATTGTTTTATTCCCATATTAACTAATTGAGCACCTACACCCTGTTGTTGATATTCTGGCAATACAGCCATCGGTGCAAGTCCCATCCCTTTTACAGTACCGCTTTCTCCTTCGATAATCACAGGGCTAAAAAGAATATGACCCACTGTTTTTTCATTATCAATGGCAACCATTGATAGTAATTCTTCACAATTCTTCCTTAGATTATCTACGATATTTGCCTCTTGAGCTTGACCAAAGGCTTTCTCGTTTATATTACGGATGTCATCAATGTCGCTCTGTTGCTCTAATCTGATTATCATGTAATTCCTTAGTAATTGTGATATTCAACTATATCAAAGCAGAATGGATAAAGGAATAAATAAGAGGATGATGACCCATTATTGATACCATCATATTATCGTTAAGGCGTGATGGAGTTCGTATTGATGATTGCCAGTTGAAATCAACAATGATTGTGACTCGTATTACAAATAACTGATTCTAATACGTAGATCTTGGAGAAGGAGCCACTATTATCTCAACTCTCCGGTTTTGCATACGTCCGGCTTCGATATCATTTGATGCTATTGGACTTGACTCACCAAAGGCCATAGTTTCAACCCTAGTTGATGCTAAACCTCTTTGTAAAAGTAAATTTTTTACAGACTCAGCCCGTCGACTCGAGAGACTCATATTGTAATCCTCTGATCCTGTGCTATCAGTATGGCCTTCCACTCTAATCACCGTCTGTGGATATTGACCAAGGACATTTGCAATACGATCAATTTCGGTATAGAGACCGGGCCTTACGATAGCAGAATCAGTATCAAACGTGACATCTCCCTTCAGACTTATTGCCAAAAGATTGCCTTCTCTTCGCACAGCTGCTGCCTCTGATGTTGCCAGAGCCTGCCTCATATCCCGTTCTTGATTATCCATCATATTGCCGACCCCAGCACCAGCAGCACCACCAACCGCTGCACCTATGGCTGTACCAATTAATGTAGACTCAGTGTTTCCGCCTATTAACTGTCCTACGAGAGCACCAGCTAAAGCTCCGCCTCCTGCACCATAAAGAGCCCCTTTTTGTGTCTTATTTTGAGGTGCACATGCAGTAAAAATAATAAAACAGATAAGATTGACTATAATGAATCCATTGATGCTGATTTTTTGACTTGATAAAATATTCCATGATACCAGTGTCTGTCTCATGATTGCCTCCTTAATTGTAATGGATAGCGTATGTTCATTGTGATCCGGATTGATTGCAATGCTAATACCAATAACCTGAATTATTATACATAATTATTTCTAAAAATTACTGACAAGAAATTGATTTTTTTATGCCTGATGTAATTTTAACGAAAAACTCAGTAGTGAAGTTAAATTTGTTGATTACATCATATTATCAATAAATTGGTGTGATATGAGAATTGAGGATTGCCAGAATAAGTCAATAAAAAAGGCAGAGCCACTAAGACTTAGTTATTCTTCCCCAAAGATATCCTCAAGTGTCCGTTTCTGCTCCGATTGTTTTTTTCCGGTGAGATAATCTCTGAGATCTTTCTCAAGTTCAGACACATCTTCGGGCATTGCTTCTTTCTGCTGTGCTTCATCAATGAATCTTTTATGCGTAACCTTTTTGGATTCTTCGCTTGCCTTTACAGCTTCTTCGCCAATTAATACTTTAACAGCTCCCGCTGCCACTTCCTCAATAGCAAGAGTAGTAATTTTATTGGCCTTTGAACTTGTAACGGGTAAAGCTCCCTGGGAAAGAGCCTTTGCCCTCTTGACTGAAGCAATCACCATCCTGTAAGTACCATCTATACCTTCGTTGTCACAACTGATCGGTAATGAAATTATGTCCATACTGCCTCCATGTGGATGTAT
>PVMK01163077.1_pt1 | contig 21848 bp, 16 predicted proteins | sample 1853481 | NCBI WGS metagenome assembly PVMK01 (sample SAMN08533507, study PRJNA380276) | Marine sediment metagenome, whole genome shotgun sequencing project.
GCACCATGGGCATGCCCCGCTGGAACTCTGTATCCCAATGGAATTCAGCCCCGCAGCCACAAAGAAATTCCTGACTTCAGGGGCTTCGCCTACATGGAACTGGTCATCCGGGGTAAAACTTTCAGGACCGCAGAAAAACTTTCTCCAGCCCACCTCCTGGAGCATGGGAACCCGTGCCATGGCGTGCTCGAGTACCGGCATCATCTGCTCATCAAAATGCCCCTCGATTTCGTCGAAGCAGAAATCCTCGGGGATGCCATTCTGGCCCCAGGGCACCGCGTTGGGCTCAAACTGACCGACCAGCAAACTGCCGGCATCCTGCTTGTAATAGGCGCACCTGTCGTAATCGCGCATCACCGGCAAATCCAGGGGCAGGCCGTCAAGCTTTTCGGTCACAGCGTAATAATGCTCGCAGGCATGCAGGGGCACGTTGACGCCTGCCATCCTGCCCACATCCCTGGCCCACATCCCGGCGCAATTGACGACGTAATCAGTCTGGATATCTCCCGCGCTGGTGTTGACCCCGGCTACCCGACCCTCCTCGACCACGATCCCGGTAACCTTGATCCCTTCCAGGCAAAGCGCCCCTCGACCCCTGGCCCCCTTGACGAATGCTGCGGTGATATCAACCGGACTTGCGTATCCATCATGGGCGACCCAGCTCGCGCCGAGAAGATCCCCGGTCTCCAGATAAGGGTAAATTTCTTTGGCATCATCCGCTGTAATGATATCGACCTGGGTCACGCCGAAGGCGTTGTTCATGGAAGCGACCCGTTTAAGCTCTTCAAAACGGCCTTCACTATGGGCAATGGTTAGCGAACCGACTTGTTTAAAACCGGTAGCCTGGCCGGTTTCCTTCTCGATCTCCTCGAGCAGGGACATCGAATACTGTGCCAGCTTGGCGTGGCTTTCGTTGGCGCGCATGGTGCCTATCAGGCCTGCCGCGTGCCAGGTGGTGCCACAGCTGAACTGCTGTCGCTCCAGCAGTACCACGTCGCTCCAGCCAAGTCTGGCCAGGTGGTATGCCACACTGGACCCGATTACGCCTCCGCCGATGACTACGGCGCTCGCCTTACCCGGTATTTCTGTTGCCATTTGTTCTGTTCTCGAAACTGATATTTATAACGCGCAGACTATACCTGCCACGGAAGCAAGATAAAACTGTTTGTCCTGATTAATAATATAAGCCATGGCTATAATGGCATGTCGAACACCAGCAATACTACGCTGAAAAAGATGATGATCGACGCAATGATACGCCGCATCCCCGAGGGCTCCTTGAAATAGAAGGCCCCGATCAATGCCGCGATAATTATCGAAGTTTCCCGTAATGCAGATACCAGGGGAATGGGTGCCTGGGTCATCGCCCATACCACCAGGGTGTAGGCAAAAAGCGAAAGCGCCCCGCCCGGTACCAAGGTGCGCCATTGGTGGCGGGTATCAGCCACTGCCACAATACCGCGCCGCCAAACCGCATAGGCAATAAACATGGCGCTGTCGAGCGCGCATAACCACAGCATGTAAGCCAGCACATTGCCGGATAAACGCCCGCCAACGCCATCCGCCAGGGTATAGGCGGCGATGAAGGTGGATGTCATCAATGCGGAGACCAGCGCATGCCGGTCATGGATAACCTGGTCGAGGCGACGCGAGGCAAACACCATAATTCCCGTCAGCACACCCACCAGGGAAACCAGCTCAATGGGACTTAATGACTCCCCCAGCACCAGCAATCCCCACAAGGTTACCAGCACCGGTGCGGTGCCCCTGGCAACCGGGTAGGCCTGGGAAAAATCACCGTAGCGGTATGCCTGGCTGAGGGCGATGTAGTAGCCGACATGAAACACCGCCGACGCTCCGAGGAAAGGCCAGCTAGCGGTATCGGGCAGCCCGACAAATGGCAGCAGAGGCAGGCAAATCAGCCCACTTGCAATGTTAAGCCCGGTCATGGAAAGCAGGTGGTCAGAACCAGACTTGACCATGGCATTCCAGGCCGCATGGAAAAATGCGGCAAGCAGGACTACGAGGACAACACTTGCTTGCAACGTATCAGGTCAGTGTCGGGTTGATGTGCGGAGTTAAAAGAGCCTTGGTGATTGCGAAAATAATTACGACCCAGCAAGAAAATAAGGGATAATCCGGCGCCTGACAATTTTACCGACACTATCCCGCTTATCCGGCTCGCGAATGAAAGTTTTATTTTTCCTGCTTGTTGTCCTGGCAAGTGTATCACTGCAAAGCGCCGCAGGCTTCGCTGACACCGGGACCAGCCACAATTTCTTCTACCTCGACAAAATCGACGATCGCAAGAGCTTTGTGGCCCGAGGCAACCTGGTGACCCGGGACGGCTTCGAGGATTTCTTTTTCGGCTACGCCGATGCCGGCCTCAGGTTTAAAATCGATGGAAGCTGGTCATTCGAGGCGACATACCGACACGCCTACCTGGAATTGGCCGACGGCTGGCGCCAGGAATACCGGCCCCACCTTAACCTGGCCTATCGCGGCAAGGCGGGAGAATGGGGATTCAGGAATCGCCACCGCCTGGAATTCCGCTATTTCGAAGGCGACGCCAAGAACCGGCTTCGATATCGAAATGAGTCGGTGTGGACCGCGCCCTACAAAACTTCCCGGCATGCCCTCACCCCCTATGTCTCTGAGGAGTTTTTCTACGACGTCACCGATCACGAACTCAATATCAACTGTCTTACTATTGGCGTATCGAAACCATTTGCATCGGGCAAAAAGTGGAAGCTGGGATACCGCCTCCAGCACCAGAAATTCGGCGATGACTGGTCAACCCGTCATATCCTGGTCACCGGTATTTCCATACTCAATTTCGACTAGCCCGGGATGATCCCGAAATCGATCCGACGGGTTTTTAACGGCCCGGCATTCACCCTTCGCGACTACCGCAAGCTATGGTTCAGTTCGCTGTTCAACATGATGGGGGCGGCGTCGGAAGTAGTCATCGCCGGTTACCTCGTTTACCAGATAACGGGCTCCACGGCATGGGTCGGATTTTCCCTGGCCTTATATTTTGGCCCGATGCTGTTGTTTGGTGTTCCAGCCGGGGTTCTGGCCGACAGGATGGAAAGAAAGAAACTGCTGCCGGCCTGCGAATTCGGCCTGGTGTTGCTTCTCGGCAGTTACGCAATTTTCCTTATTTTTCGGGAAGCCAGCCTGGCACCGTTTCTGGCAATCTTGTTCGTCAGTGGAACATTAAGAGCAATTCACTTCCCGGTGCGGGCAAGTTATGTCTATGACCTGGTTGGACGGGAAAACATTGTTTCCAGCCTTGGCCTGCTCAACCTGGGAACAAGAACGGGGCAGCTGGCCGGGGCAGCATTGGCAGGGTTGGCGCTGAAATATTCGGGACCGGCACTGGCGTTTGGTGTACTGGCTGCCGCCCATATTATTGCCCTTGGCACACTGACGGGTCTGGCGAATGCAGGCAGGTCAGCAGATTTTAAACCTGCCCCGGTACTCGAGCAGCTGGCAGAATACGGCCGTGAGCTGGCCAGCAACCGTGCGCTCCAGCTGGTTATAGGGGTCACTATCGCTATCGAGATATTCGGTTTTTCCTTCATCACGGCACTACCGGAGCTCGCTTCCTCAAAACTTGAAGTCGGCGCAGACGGCCTCGGATTCATGCACGCCGCGCGTGCGGTGGGGGGCATGCTGGCCGGATTTGCATTTGCCGCGACCATCAACCTGGGAAACAAGGGCCGGATATACATGGCAGTCAGTTTCGGATTCGGACTGGCCGTGATCGGACTGGGGCTGTCCCCCAATCTCGGTCTGGCCCTGCTTGCCATCGCCGTCATCGCCGCCATGGCAGCCTCCACCGATGTCCTCAGCCAGAGCATGATGCAGATGGTGGTGCCGGACCAGCTGCGCGGCCGGGCCATGGGGGCGTGGGTATTTGCTGTGGGGCTGGCCCCGGTCGGCCATATCGAAGCCGGGTTGCTTGCCGAGCGATTCGGTGCAGACACCGCCATGCTGATAAACGGGGTACTTCTGCTGGCAGCGACACTGCTTGTATTTCTGGCCGCCCCGGAAAAAATTCGAAACTTGTAAGGGAGCCGAAGGAATAAAAAAAGGTTACCCGGATTCCAGGAACGAACCGGAGAAGACAACACCCGCCCGTCGGTCTAAAGAATGCGGGCGACCTGAACAGCCTCGGCCATGGCCACTTCCAGGGTACGAGGGGCAACACAATCACCGATGGCATGCCATCCCAGCTCTCCTTTAATACTTACCTTTTCCTTTAGCATGCTGTCTTCAACTCGGCTGCCACACCAGTCGACCACCAGGTCAATTTCATCCCGGCTGGATACCTGTCCGCTATAAATATTTTGCAGCAAAACGGAGGTGTCTCCAATCTCGTTCACTATACATTGCGATGTCATCACCACGCCACGCTTGCCGAGACGCTCGTACCAGCTGCCCCGCACGGTGGGGTCCAGGTCGGCGGCGATGGCGGTATCCGACGTGACCAGTTCCACCTGTGCACCCCGATCAAGAAGTATTTCAGCGACTACCAGGGCAGCCTGGCCCCGGCCTTCGCTGGTTACCAGCGCTTTTCGGGCGGTGACGTCCGGATCTGCGATTGCGGCGTGAGCCGACATGACACGGCATTTATCACTGTGTGCTATAGCGCTCGGTTCGGCAGTGGCCCCGGTTGCTATAATGATGGCATCACAATCTATTTCCTGCAGGCTACCCATTGCCAACCTGTGATCCAGATGTATTGGTACACAGAGCCGATCCAGCTCCGCCAGCCGCCAGTCAATAATCCCGGCAAACTCCCTGGTGGAACGGCAACTCGCCCATAAAACAAGCTGCCCGCCCACACGCCCCGTCGCCTCATAAACGGAAACGGAATGACCGGCTTCCGCTGTGGCTCGGGCGGCCTCAAGGCCGGCGGGTCCGGCGCCAACCACAACCACTTTTCTGGATTTACCCTGCCCCTTTTTAGCTCTCCGGTTCGCCGGGGACTCGGTCACAATCGGGTTATGCATACATGAAATCGGTTTGCCCGCGTAGCGGTTGGCGATGCAGGCATTGGCGCCAACACACGGCCTGATCTGCGCTGCCTTGCTGTCAGAAATTTTTTTAACAATTTCCGGGTCACAGATGTGAGCCCGGGTCATCCCCACAATATCCGCCTTGCCGGTGGCAATGATCTGCTCGGCATGCATGGGATCCACTACACGGCCCACGGTAAAAACCGGCACGTTCACCACCTGCCTGATGGCTTCCGCCAACGGTACAAAAAGTCCGTGAGGTGCTGGGGTCGGTGCCCAGTGCCTGGCCCGTCCGGTATGGGTAATATTGGTATGCGCGGTAACGTTGATATAGTCCACCAGCCCGAGCTCGGATAACCGTCTGCATACAATTTTCATATCATCCAGGACCAGTCCGCCGGGCTCAAACTCGTCGCCGGGCAGCCTCGCCCCAAGGACGAAATCGTCCCCGGTTACTTTCCTGACCTCTCCCAGCAGTTCGACCAGGAAGCGCATGCGGTTATCCATGCTGCCGCCATAGTGGTCCTGTCTCCAGTTAGTCAATGGTGACAGAAAGGCATGGGGCAGGAAGCCGTAAGCTGCGAGAATCTCGATACCGTCCAATCCGCCTTCGACCACGCGCCGGGCACCATCCACGTAGGACTGAATCACTTCCCGGATCTGGTCCGCAGTCATTTCATGGGAAATATTTCCCGTAGTACGGGAACGGATTGGTGAAGCTGACCAGCTTTCAAAGCCGGCACGGTCGATGCGCACGGTCCCGGCGCTGTGGGCCAGCTGGGCCAGAATCCGTCCGCCTTCGTCGTGGACCGCAACCGCAAGCGCCTGGTAGCCCGGAATGACGTCATCGTCGAGGTTCCAAATCTCATCCGGGGCGAGGCTGAGCATGCCGGAACGATGCACCGGCGTACCCCCGGTAATCTGCAGGCCAACTCCGTTTCTGGCATACCTTCGGTGATAGTCGACATACCGCTCCCCTGCCCGGTTGTTCTCGGCAAAACCCGGAACATGGGCGGAAACCAGCACCCGATTGCGAACCGTGACCGGGCCGATATCCAGGGGTGATAGAAGATTGGGGTAGTCGCTCATTTGCCCACGACTATAGCCGTGTACTGGCGGGTGTGGAAGATATTTAAACCAATCCAGCTGTCCTGTTCATGTAATCTGTAATACCTGTTTTTTACAGGTTGTGATTCACGGTAGCGGTCGCGGTATCGCCTGTTTCTGTTGTGTAGGTGAAATGAAAGGATGTTCCTGCGGCATCTGCGGAACGGGTGTTCCCTGCAATTTCTCCGTGACTAAAAGCCGGTAACCTGGATAATCCTGAAAACGCCGCTCGCCGGATGCCGGAGAAGGACTACCCCGCGCTGATGTTCTCCACCAGGCTGACAACCTGCAACAGGTCCCGCAATGCATCCTGGTGAATGGACGTGGTGCTTAGACTGGCGGATTTCTGGTTGCTTACTCTCTTGCGGTGATTCTCGATACTGGCTTTTCAGAGCTCACGAATTGACTTGATCATTTTCGATTTTGCCTTGTGCCGGTTCTTTTCGCTCGATGCGAACCGAGATATTTCAAGCTGGATCAGACGCAATATCTGCTGGTGGATGCGGGTCAACTCATCACCGCCTTCGCTGGAGAAGTCCACGTTTCTATGGACGCGTTTTATCGCCAGTCGGGCAAGGTTGTGGGACACCACGTCGCCTATATTTTCCATGGTGGCGGAGAATCGCAGGACATTGTCCAGGTCCTTCTCCAGTTCAACCCCATGACCGTCCTTGTTATCAATGTGGCGGCGAGCTGTGGCAAGATATTCCTGGATCGCGCGGTTGCGTGCATTGATCTCGGAATCACTGGACACAAATTTTTCGATAACCGCACGATCCGATACGCCAAACATATCGAGGGCATGGGCGAACATGGCTTCGAGGTTATCCGCGAGTCGAAATGCTTCGCGCCGGGCACAGGTAATCGCCTGGGCAGGCTTTTTTACCATCTCCGAATCCAGTGAACTGCCCGGGGTATGAGGACCGGGTACCAGCTTTTCCGGCTTCCAGGCCTCGAGGATTTTTCGACTGGATTCAGCAATTCTCACATTCATGGGAACAAACAGCAGCGCCAGCAGAACATTGACCAGGATGTGGGTATGGATCACCCGAATCCCTGGATCATCTCCGAGGTAGCTCATGTATCCGGATAGTTCCGGGGACAGCAGCATAACCAGTACTGCCATGAAGGCGCGCAGGAGAAAATTGGCTACCACAGCACTATAAGCTTCCGAATTTCGGCTGTTTACCAGGGTCAGGGGAATAATCCCGGCTCCCAGGTTTGCGCCCAGAACCGCTGCAATCGCCAGTTCTGGACTTAACAGTTCAGATCCCGCGACCGAGGCGATAACCAGGATTACGGCAACGCTGGAATGGGCCAGCCAGGTGGCCAGGGCACAGGCCAGTAAAATCATCCAGGGCACGGACTGGAAAAAATCAATTATATATTCGGGTACAGGCTGGGCAGCTACCGGTGCCACTACCTGCCTGATCAACTGGATCGCAAGCAACATAAGGCCGAGCCCGATGAAAATCCTGCCCAGCTGCATTTTTTTCCAGGTCCGGGAAAATCGGTGTAATCCAAGCCCTGCAACCAGCGCGGCCGGCGCCAGCAAAGACAGGTCGAGGAACAGGACTCGAGCCGCCAGCGCCGAGCCAAGATCGGCACCCAGTATGACGACAATGGCAACACCCAGGGAAAGTAACCCCGTGCTTATAAATGATGTGGTTAAAAGTATCGTTGCCGTTGTGCTCTGCAGTATCAGGGCGGATATCATTCCACACAGGAATGACCTGCCGCGGGACTGGGATGCGGAACAGATGAATGCGCGAATACGGGAGGAGAATGCCTCCTCCGCTGCGCTACGCAGGGTATAACTGCCCCACAGTAGCAGGCAAATGCTGCCCGCCAGAAACAGCGAAAATTCCAGGCCCGGTGACAATGCTAGACCAGGCCTGGATGGTTGCTGCGATGAATCATGTGACCTTGCCGGAGATTCCGAAATTTTCCAGGGTATTGCCTATCGCATCCAGTGCGCCCGTCATCTGGGACTCATCAAGCCTCCCAATACAGCCAATCCTGAAGCTCTCCGCTACCGTCAGTTTTCCCGGATAGATCACATAACCCTGTTCGCGCAGGTAGTCATAGAATTCACTGAAAACAAATTCGGGGTTGGTGGGCATATGGAATGTAACGATAATGGGTGCCTGCAGCTCATCGGGCAACAGGGTACGAAATCCCATCTTGCGCATCCCTTGTACCAGGATCTTGCAATTGTTCCGGTAGCGACCGCCGCGCCCATTGACGCCGCCCTCCTGTTCAAACTCGGTGATAGCCTGGTCGAAGGCCAGCAGCACATGGGTCGGCGGGGTAAAGCGCCATTGCCGGGTTTTCTCCATTGTGGTCCACTGGTCGTACAGGTCCAGGCTCAGTGAGGGCGAGTTACCTTTTGTTGCCTGGAGAGCTTCCTCACGGGCAATACAGAATCCCATTCCGGGCGCGCCTTCCAGGCACTTGTTGCTTGACGCCACCACCGCGTCGAATCGAATACGCCTGCTGTCGACAGGCAGGGCACCGAATGCACTCATGGCATCGATAAGCAATCCCCGACCATGCTTTTCAACCGTATCGGCAATTTCAATCAATGGATTGAGTATGCCGGATGTCGTTTCGCAGAAAACCGCGGCAACGTGGGTAATAGCAGGGTCCGCAGCCAGCGCCCGGTCCAGTTCGGCAACATCTGTCGGAACATCTTCCACGGTTTCCTGCACCAGGTAACTGCGGCCGTAGTACTGGCACATTTTCACAATACGATGACCGTAAGCCCCGTTTATGCAAATCAGCACCTTGCCGTCTGCAGGCACGAAGTTTCCTATCATCGCTTCGACCACGAATGTGCCGCTGCCCTGCAAGGGTACCGCGACATGGCTTCCCTCACCATTTACCATGGCGACCAGGCGGGATAGAACCCGCTGGTTGAGGTCAATAAAATAACTGTCCCTGGAGCCATAGTCATGCAGCATCGCCTCCTTGACAGTGGGTGATGTTGTTAGTGGCCCGGGGGTTAGAAGGTAAAGATCACCAGTGGGTGAACTGGCTATACTGGATTCTGTTTGCTTGTTCATTGTCTATTGCTGGATTGGTAAATAATTGCTCTCGAAGATTTCATCCCGTGTTTCCATTGCTCTCCATGTTTTTATAGCTGGAAAAATAGGACATTCAGGGTTAGCGACAAAACTGTTTGCTATTTATACTGCTTTAAAATACTATTTATCAAATCGATATTACAGATGTGTTAAATAGACTATGCCAATCTCACATGCGCACCTGCGATCCTTTCATGCAGTGGCTACCCACGGCAGTTTTACCAAGGCGGCAGAATTCCTGCATGTTACCCAGCCGACGCTTTCCGGCCAGGTCAAGGAACTTGAGGAAAGATATGGCGTCAAGCTTTTCCTGCGCCACCGCCGCAGGATAGAGCTCACTGAACTGGGCGTCTCGGCATTCGAGATCACCCGTAAACTTTTTCGTCACGAAGGCGCTGTGGAGCAGCTGTTCCTGTCCGCAAAAAGCCTCACCACCGGCGAGCTGCGAGTCGGTGCAGATTCACCTTACATTGTTACCCCGATGCTGGCCCAGTTCCAGCGCATGTATCCGGGCATCCATATTTCCATCAAGTATGGAAATTCCCAGCAGGTCATGAAGTGGCTTGAAACCCAGAATTGCGATGTGGCGGTTTTGCCTAATGTTCCTGAAGATGACCGCTTCCATATCATTAAACTCGATCCCGGCCAGTTGGTTGCATTTGTTTCCATGGATCACCCCTGGGCAGAACGCCGAACCATAAAACTGCAGGAAATGATTGAACAGCGGGTCATTCTGCGCGAAGTTGGATCGAGGACCCGGGCAATTTTCGAACAGGCGCTTGAAGATGCCGGGATTGAAGCAAGCGATGTCATGGAAATCAGCAGTCGCGAAGGGGTACGTGAAGCGGTCGCAGCCGGATTCGGAATCGGTATTGTTTCCGAAAACGAACTGGGCAGCGGGTCACGCTTCCAGGCATTGCAGATCAGCAATGCCCGTTTAACAAATACCGAGTATGTTGTTTGCCTGAAACACACCCGCTCGGTCCAGGTTACAACCGCATTCCTGGACATGATTTCCTAGTAAAGTCCCTTTTTTACAAGCCATACACACTATACAAATTGAACTTTCTGCCCGGGGATCCGTTTTCCGAACATCCCGCGCCAGCCAGCCCGTAACCTGAAAATGACAATCTGAATTTATGAAATTTTCCGGGGCAACAGCACTGGTGGCAGGGGCAGGCGGCGGCATGGGCCTGGAAATCGCCGCCCAGCTTATCCGCCTGGGTATCAACGTGGCAATGGCCGATGTCAAGGACCAGCCAGGGGAAATTCCCGATGGCCCGGGGAAGTGGCACTACACCCAATGTGATCTTACTGAACCGGAGGAGGTGGAAAGCCTGGTTATTTCAGCGCGGGCAGAATTCGGCGAAATCGACTACCTCGCAAATACCCTGGGTGTACTGTGGTTCGGCAGAGATGTAGCGGCAGAAGACATCGATATGGCAGTCTGGGACCAGGTGTTCAGCATAAACCTGAGGTCAATCGTTCTGCTGGTCAAGCATGTTGTCCCTTCGATGAAAAAAGCGGGTGCGGGTTCAATGGTGCATATTTCCTCCATCGACGCCCTCAGAGGAGACCCGGTTCCCCAGGATGCTTATGGCGCATCCAAGGCGGCACTGGTCAGGCTGTCAAAATCCCTGGCAGTGCAGTACGCCGGCCAGCAAATCCGCTCCAATGTCATATTACCAGGGCCGGCCCTGACCCCGTTACAGGAGCGATGGCAAGGCAAGCCGGATGTCCAGGCCCGAATTGGTGAAAATATTCCCCTGGGCCGGCTCGGCAACGCCGAAGACATGGCCCATGCTGCCCTGTTCCTGCTTTCCGATAACGCGTCCTATATTACCGGCACAGAGCTGATTGTTGACGGCGGCCTGACCGCAATGCCCTGAGTTGCCTTTACCGGGATGGAACTGCAGTTATGCCAGCAAAACTACCCGGGGCCACCACTATCTATATAGGTTTTAAAGCACTTTTCTGGGAATTTCCGGTCAAGGAGCATCGCCGAGTGGATAAGAAAACTATCCCGGAGATGCTTATCCGGAAAATTATTGCCGCAAAGGTTAAGGAATCAGTATGGTTGACCCGGTGGTCAAGCGTGCCTCAAGATCCCGATGCGCCTGGGCTGTTTCAGCCAGCGCATAGGTCTGGTTGACAGAGATTTCACAATTCCCCGGCTGACCACGTCGAACAGCCGTCTGCGCGCCTCATCCAGCAATTCACGGGTCGCGGTGTGGGTAGCAAGGGTCGGCCGGGTCACATACAGTGAGCCTTTTGGTGCAAGAATCCCGGGCTGAATGGTTCCACCGGTCCCGATGCATTGCCGTAGGTCACCAGGACGCCCAATGGACGCAGGGAATCCAGTGACGACTCGAATGTGGCCTGGCCGATGGAATCGTAGGAAACTGCAGCGCCCTCGCCGCTGGTGATCTCACGCACCCTCTCGGCAATGTCCTCGTCGCGGTAGAGAATGGTGTGGTCCGCACCATTGGCACGGGCCTGTTCGGCCTTTTCCTGGGAACCGACGCAGCCAATTACATTTGCGCCGAGGTGGCTGGCCCACTGGCACAGGATTGAACCGACACCGCCCGCTGCCGCCATCACCAGGATCGAGTCCCCGGCCTGTACCGGGTAGGACCGAAACAGCAGGTAGTGGGCAGTCAGGCCCTTGAGCATCATCGCGGCGGCAGTGCGATCATCGATGTCATCGGGCAGCTTGAGCAGCTTTTCCGCCGGGATCAACCTGGACTCGGCATAAGCGCCTGCCACCATGCCATAGGCGACCCGGTCTCCCACCGCCAGGCTTTCGACACCTGCACCCACGGCCTCCACCCGTCCGGCACCTTCCATACCCAATACTGCGGGCATTTGTGCCAGGGGATACAGCCCGGTGCGCATGTAGACATCGATAAAATTCAGGCCCACCGCCGACTGGCTGATTCGAACCTCGCCCTGCCCAGGATCCCCTACATCAATTTCGTCCCAGCTCAGTTTGCTGGCGTCACCGGTTTCGTGGATTCTTATGGCATGTGTCATCGACTGGCTCCTGTATCTGGTTTTTTACAAAGTGGCCGGAAGCTTCCGATAAAACCTGCCTCTAGTCAATTTCTATTTCGATCGCGGCCGCCTTGCACCATTTCGATTCGGAACGTCCCCTGAATTGCCGGATTGCAACCGCAATATCTATGGACTATTCCAGGCTGCCCTGGTGCCTCGGTAGATCATCTGCAAGCTCGAACCAGGAGATACGCTCGCCGCAATGAGTGTGATCGGCTGGCGGGAATGCGCCAGGATCGTCCAGTGTGCTGATGTGAAACTGGACCAGCTCAGTGCCGTGGTCGTCCCCTTCCCAGGTTAGCGGTGTACCGCAGCCCGGGCAGAAGGCCCTGAAAACGCCGCGGGATGATTCATATCTCTGGCGCTGGCCCCTCACCCACTCGACCTGGTCGAAGGTAAACATGACCAGGACAACCACCGGTGCCCCGGTATGGTGCCGGCAACTCCGGCAATGGCAGTAACCGGAACTTCGCGGCGAACCGGTTGCCCGGTAGCGAACCGATCCACACAGGCATCCTCCGGTCGTAACCTGTTCATTTTCCTTCATTGGTAGTTTTCTGAATTTTGAGTTAGTCAGGAATTCCCAGCTTGCGCAAAACTATGCAATGGGTTTTGCTGCCAACCTATGCAGCAACAACGCCGGCGAGCGTGATCTAAAGGAGATAGGAAAGCAATACCAACCGGGTGTCGGGAGTTACCGTGGACGGATCAATGGCCAGGGCCTGGTCAACTTCCATAAACTCCACCGAATCCACTTCCTCGGCCTGAAGGCTGAATGGGCCGTTGCTGGTGCAGGAATATACGCTGCCCCAGCTGCGGGTCACCGGAGACTTCGAACGATCCTCGAAATAGAGTTTGAAATGCGACTTTAATGGGCTGGATATTCCCAGCTCCTCTTCAAGTTCTCTCTCCGCGGACTGGTCATAACTTTCCCCCGCCTGGACAACACCACCGGCAGCGAAATCGAGGTAACCGGGATACCAGTCCTTGGTCCCGGTCCGGGTCTGCACCAGCAGCTGCCCCGCGTCGTTAAACACCAGCAGGTAAGTGACCCGGTGCAGCAGTCCACTTTCCCGCATTTCGGCCCGGGATCGCTCTGCAATGACCTCGTCAAACGCATCAACAACACAAACAGTTTCCCCAGCGGGATTGAACTGGTTTTTCATTTGGACCGGAGTAAGCAATGTGGGTTGATCATACGCTATCCCGGGCAATTATTTGAAATGGAACCAGACCTGACCAGTCGGGCGTTTAGCCAATCAAAACATCAACCCCGAGCTTAAACTTTTCCAGGATCAGAACAATATTTCCAGTTTGAGACAGTTGGTCATCCCTGACCCCATAAAAGCGATACACCCACCGCTACTTTTTTCACAACCTCTCCAAGGTTGGAGCGAATATTACCGACTTGTGCAATCCTCCACAATCAACTTATTTTCATACCTCCATACCGTTTTGGTATATCTATCAAGGAGCTACGATTGCATTACTGTGGAAATTTCCAGGGGCGACACGTTGCACCGTTGTTGTGAAGAGATTATATTGAGCGTATCTATGTGAAGCCGTGGCGCTACTAGTCCAGGGCAGACCCCATTTACGACCATAAATCAATAACTTGCGTAATCTGGCACTCCCGTATAGTCGCCACTGGTACTACAACATTGGGCCAGGAGTTACTATTTTGCTGGCCCGGCATAAATAGTGCCGTTCCACTATGAAATATTTATTTTGAGCGAGGCAAGCCCATGCTAGTAGGTGTACCCAAAGAGATCAAAAACCACGAATACCGGGTTGGATTGACCCCGACCAGCGTACGTGAAATGGTCAAACACGGACATGAAGTAATAGTGGAAACCAATGCCGGGGTCGGAATTGGTGCTGCGGACACCGTGTACCAGGCAGCAGGGGCGAGCGTCATTGATACTGCCGAAGAAATTTTTGCCCGGGCCGACATGATCGTCAAGGTCAAGGAGCCCCAGGTTGTTGAACGTGCCATGCTGCGCGAAGGCCAGTTACTGTATACCTACCTGCACCTCGCGCCCGACCCGGACCAGACCAGAGACCTGATAGATAGCGGCGCGACCTGCGTGGCTTATGAAACCGTGACCTCACCGTTCGGCGGCCTGCCACTACTGGCGCCGATGTCCAAGGTCGCCGGCAGGATGTCAATCCAGGCCGGGGCCTATTGCCTTGAGCAGCCCCACGGCGGCCTCGGCATGCTGCTCGGCGGCGTACCCGGTGTTGATCCTGCAAAAGTAGTGATACTGGGCGCCGGTGTGGTAGGTACCCACGCCACCCATATTGCAGTGGGCATGGGAGCCGATGTCTGGGTTCTGGACAATAATCCTTATTCCATCGAGCGCCACTGGCAGCAGTTTGGCCGAACTACCAATTCAGTGTTTTCCACCGCAGACGCCCTGGAGCAGCACGTCTTGAGTGCTGACCTGGTCATCGGCGGTGTGCTCATTCCCGGTGCCGAAGCGCCAAAGCTGGTCACTGCCCAGATGGTGAAAGACATGAAGCCGGGATCGGTAGTCGTAGACGTCGCCATTGACCAGGGCGGCTGCTTTGAAACATCCCGGGCAACCACCCACGCCGATCCCACTTATGTGGTGGATGAGGTGGTCCACTACTGCGTCGCAAACATGCCGGGCGGGGTTCCCCGCACATCGACTTATGCGCTCAACAACGTGACCCTGCCCTTCGCAATAAATCTTGCAAACAAGGGCCCAAAGCAGGCAATGCTGGATGACGAGCACCTGCGCAACGGCCTCAATGTCCATGCTGGAATGATTACCTACAAGGAAGTTGCCGAGGATCTGGGCTATGACTATATTGACGCGGTTACCGCACTGAACCGCTAGAAGCTGTGCTGCCGCCAAAGGCTGGCACTCCCATACAACAATTAGATCGAGATAACAGAAAATGGCAAGAATGACGCCTTCCGAAGCATTTGTAGAAACCATGGCCGCCAATGGTGTAACCGAAATTTTCGGCATCATGGGTTCTGCATTTATGGATGCAATGGATATATTCGCTCCCGCAGGAATCCAGCTGATTCCTGTCGTACATGAACAGGGGGCCGGACACATGGCTGACGGTTACTCCCGGGTCAGCGGCCGTCATGGTGTGGTAATCGGACAGAATGGCCCCGGCGTCAGCAACTGTGTTACCGCCATTGCCGCCGCCTACTGGGCCCATTCCCCTGTTGTCATGATCACCCCTGAAACCGGTACCATGGGCCAGGGCCTGGGTGGTTTCCAGGAAGCCAACCAGCTTCCCATGTTCCAGGAATTCGTGAAATACCAGGGCCATGTCAACAACCCCAACCGTATCGCCGAGTACACCGGCCGCTGTTTTGACCGGGCCATGTCAGAAATCGGCCCTACCCAGTTGAACATCCCGCGGGATTACTTCTACGGCGATATCGACGTGGAGATTCCCCAGCCGATGCGGCTGGACCGCGGACCGGGCGGTGAAGACTCTCTCGATAAAGCGGCACAAGCGCTCAAAACTGCGAAGTTCCCGGTCATAGTTTCCGGCGGCGGCGTAGTTATGGGAGATTCGGTGGAAGACTGCAAAGCGCTGGCCGAAAGGCTCGGTGCGCCTGTGGTGAACAGCTACCTGCACAATGACTCGTTCCCGGCCAGCCACCCATTATGGTGCGGTCCCCTGGGGTACCAGGGCTCCAAGGCAGCCATGGCGCTAATCAGCAAGGCGGATGTAGTCATCGCCCTGGGTACCCGGCTTGGGCCCTTCGGTACCTTGCCCCAGTATGGCATTGACTACTGGCCAAAGGATGCCAAGATCATCCAGATTGACGCCGATCACAAGATGCTCGGCTTGGTTAAAAAAATCGACGTGGGCATCTGCGGCGACGCCGGTGCGGCTGCGCGCGCACTGCTGGCACGGATCAACGACCAGGAATTGCCCTGCGATGCCAGCAAGCAGGAGCGTGCAGATACCATCACCGCCGAGAAAGCGGCCTGGGAAGCGGAACTGGATGAGTGGATCCATGAAAAGGATGAGTACAGCCTCGACATGATCGCCGAACAGGGAGAGGAAGAAGGCAGCTGGCTGCATCCGCGCCAGGTACTGCGTGAACTCGAGAATGCCATGCCGGCGGATGTTATGGTGTCTACGGATATCGGCAATATCAATGCCATTGCCAACAGCTACCTGCGTTTTGAGCGCCCGAGAAGTTTCCTCGCCCCCATGAGCTTCGGCAACTGTGGCTATTCACTGCCCACCATGATCGGCGCCAAGTGTGCTGCTCCAGAGCGCCCCGCTGTCGCCTATTCCGGTGACGGCGCCTGGGCCATGAGCTGCTCGGAAATCATGACCTCGGTACGCCACAACATCCCGGTAACCGGTGTAGTCTTCCATAACCGCCAGTGGGGCGCGGAGAAGAAGAACCAGGTCGACTTTTACAATCGCCGGTTTGTGGCTGATGAGCTCGACAACGAAAGCTTTGCAGCCATTGGCAAGGCCATGGGCACCGAAGGCATTGTGGTCGACAGGCTGGAAGACGTGGGTCCGGCATTGACCCGGGCCATTGACATGCAGATGAACGATGGTAAATCCACGGTTATCGAAATTATGTGTACCCGGGAACTGGGCGACCCGTTCCGCAGGGATGCATTGTCCAAACCGGTTCGACACCTGGCGAAGTACAAAGACTTCGTCTAGACCACAAATACCACCGCGTTTGAAGCCGCATCCAGCCGGGTGCGGCTTTTTTCGTCTCTGGACCAGTCAATCCGGTGCAGACAAAATGAGTGTAAATGGCGATTAGAACTTGCAATTCACCGCCCAAAATGAGAATTTTCCATCATGTCCATATTTGACCAGATATACCAGCAAGCCAGGTCTGTTACGAGAAAGATCGTCCTTCCGGAAGGGGGCGACCCCCGCATGGTGGAAGCGGCCGCAATCATTGTGGAAAACCGGCTTGCCAGTCCGATACTGCTTGGCAACAGCGATGAAATCCAGGCCCTGGCCCGGCAATCCGGAGTCGTAATTGACCCGAACAACACTAGTGATCCCACGGCCGCCACCGATGCCTATATTGATGCATTGGTGGAACTTCGAAAACACAAGGGGCTTAGCCGCGATAAAGCAGCCGCACAGGTTACTGATCCGCTCATGTATGGTACCCTCATGATGCACCTCGGTCATGCAGAGGGTTTTGTCGCCGGTGCTGCCAACACCACCTCGGACGTGCTGCGAGCCGCACTCCGTGTCATCGGCATGGCACCGGGGTCGAAGCTGGTTTCGAGTTTTTTCATCATGGAGCATGACAAGCCCCACCAGGCAATCCAGGGTACTGCGATTTATGCCGACTGCGCCATGGTCATCGACCCGGATGAACACGAGCTGGCGGATATTGCTATTACGACCGCAGATAGTGCGTCGCGACTGCTCGGGATGGAGCCGATAATAGCGTTATTGTCGTTTTCTACTGCAGGCAGTGCTAATCACCCCCATGTCGACAAGGTGAGGCAAGCCGGAAATATTATCGGGCAGCTGCGTCCGGATCTCAAAATAATACCGGAGGTCCAGTTTGATGCAGCGATAATTCCCGAGATCCTCAGTCACAAGGCTCCGGACCTGGCTGTGGCGGGCCCTGCCAATGTTTTTATTTTTCCGGAGTTGCAATCAGCCAATATTGGATACAAAATCGCCCAACGAATAGGCGACGTGACCGCTGTGGGGCCGATTCTGCAGGGCCTCAGGAAACCGGTCAACGACCTGTCCAGGGGCTGCAGCGTCGATGACATTGTCCAGCTTGTTGCAGTTACTGCAGCACAGGTGACGTCAAAATCGAATTAAGGCCATACAGCCGGCCTAAAAGCCAATTGAAAGAAAAAATCATGCAAGTCGAATTCAGGTCAATTTATCTCAAGAAACGCTTTCCCCTGGCCATCAGCCGTGGCGTACACAAAGGTGCCGAAAATTTATTTGTTTCGATAACCCGCGAGGAAATTACCGGATGGGGAGAACTGTCACCCGGAAAATCCGAAGGTGCCGATTCGGTCCAGGCTGCCCAGGCTTCCCTGGAAACATTCGTGGCCCAGGACCTGTCAGGCAAGTCCATATACCAGGTCTATGACCTGGCCAGGGAGCAGCAGGTTCCGGCCTGCGTCCTGGCGGGCCTGGATATTGCCCTGTGGGACTGGCTCGCAAAAAAAGCCCGGCTTCCCCTGTACCGCCTGCTCGGGCTGGGCAAGCCGAAAATTCCCACTTCGGTCACTATCGGGATCAATCCGCCGGAGGTGGTCAGGGAACGTGTTCCCCTGCTGTTGGAAGGAACAGGCATCAAGTACCTCAAGATAAAACTGGGATCACCCGAGGGCATCGAGGCCGACCAGGCCATGTTCGCCCAGGTGGTGCAAAGCACCCGGGACTACGATGTAAAGCTGCGGGTCGATGCCAATGGCGGATGGAGCACAGATGATGCCATCTTCATGATGAAGTGGCTTTCCGAACGAAATACCGATTATGTCGAGCAGCCGTTAAAGGAAGGGGAAGAAGGCGAATTGCCGAGAATCTTTAAAAATCGACCACTGCCCATCTTTGTCGATGAGTCATGCCGATTTTCCAGTAACATACCGGGCTGGGCGGATTGCGTTGACGGGGTCAATCTCAAGCTGATGAAATGCGGAGGCATAACAGAGGCCTTAAGGATTGTCGCCGTGGCCCGTGCGTTCGGACTACAGACCATGATCGGCTGCATGGGAGAGTCGTCCATGTCTATTTCCGCTGCTGCCGCCATTACCGGACTGCTCGATCACGTAGACCTCGATTCCCACCTCAACCTCGATCCGGATCCGTGCAGCGGCGCTAAGCTGGAGGACGGCATCATTGTCCCCAACGAACTGCCTGGCCATGGCGCCAGCATCAACAACCCACAGTAAAAAGAAATGTTACAAGCCAATCAACGACTCGCGATATATATGCAGGACTACCTCGATACCGACTATGGAAAAATGGGGTTCGGGGTCATGCGCTTCAGCCAGAACGAAATCACCTGTATCGTGGACTCCACCTTCGCGGGAAAGACGGTCCGCGAAGCTGTTGATCTGCCATTCGACTACCCCATCGTCGGCTCGGTAGAGGAAGCCGCGGACCAGGGCGCCGATGTTCTGGTGCTGGGTACGGCACCGTCCGGGGGACGGGTACCCGATGACTGGCACGAACCGCTTGAAACTGCACTGGATCGGGGGATGTGCCTGGTTAATGGCCTGCACGACAACCTCAATGCCCTGTTCGGTTCAAAGCTGGCACAGGGCCAGTGGATATGGGATGTGCGCCAGCCCGCTTTCACCCCGGATATTGCCGAGGCACGGGCATCAGAACTCGATAACAAGCGGGTATTATTGGTCGGAACCGATATGGCTATCGGCAAGATGACTGCCGGCCTGGAAATCTACAAATGGATACGGGACCACCACCCCGACCTGCGCACCGACTTCCTCGCCACGGGACAGATCGGTATCACCGTCACCGGCAAGGGTATCCCCCTGGATGCCTTCAAGGTTGATCACGCCTGCGGTGCGGTGGAGTCCATGGTCATGGATTCCGCCGATGCGGACATCATTTTTGTCGAGGGCCAGGGATCGCTGCTGCACCCGGGAAGCTCAGCCACCCTGTCACTGATGCGGGGTTCCTGCGCCACCCACCTGATCATGTGCCACCGCGCCCGCATGACCTGGCTGCGCAAACCCGGGCATGTCAAAATCCCGCCGCTGGCGGATTTCATCAAGCTCAACGAAGACCTGGCCGGGGTGTGCGGCTCTCTGACCCCGGCAAAAACTATTGGAATCGCCCTCAACACGTCTATGCTGGAAGAATCTGATGCCCAGGCGGCAATTGCAGCTCTGGAAGATGAAACCGGCCTCCCCGTAGCTGACGTGGTGCGCTTTGACGCCGGCAAGATTGGAGAAAGGCTGGTTAACTAGCCGCCCCACCGGGGCTTTCCTGATTTTCTGCCCAGTCACTCCAGACATCACGGGCCTTTTTGTTTTAACCCTGTCCCCAGGCTAATTAATTTAGCCATTGTATTCATACATCCTCTATGATCCGGGAAATTCGATGTCTAACCGACTGATTCCCGGGAGACTCCGTTATTGAGCACCACTGAAGCGAAATCCAGCTCAAAGTATGGCCCCAGAAGCTGGCTGACGGCATCGGTTGCAACACTGGCCACCTGGACCTATTCGTTTACCTGGAATACGGTGAGTGTTGCCCTGCCCCATATGCAGGGTACGTTCTCGGCCACCAATGACCAGATTGCCTGGGTCATGATTTCCTTCATCGTCGGCAGCGCCATGATGACAGCAAGTATTGGCTGGCTAAGTGCGCGCTTTGGCCGCAGGCAGCTGTTCCTGTTCGCCGTGGCCGGTTTTACAATTTCCCTGGTCGGTTGCGGATATGCCACATCACTCCCCGAACAAGTAATGTGGCGCTTCGTCCAGGGCGTCTGTGGCGCGCCATTGATTGCCCTGGGCCAGATAATCGTCGTCAATTCTTTTCCTCCCGAGCGCTACAGCATGGCTACCTCATTCTGGGCACTGGGGTTCGTCACCGGCAATGTCGTGGCCCCCGCCATTGGCGGCATAATTATCGAACACTATTCATGGCCATGGATCTACTATGTCAACCTGCCTGTCTGTATCCTGGTGTTCTTCGCCAGCATAGTGCTTATCCCGAAAACCGAAAAATCCAGGGAAAAACTGGACTTCCTCGGCTTCATCACTCTGATTCTCGGCATTGCAGCCCTGCAGTACACCCTGGCCCGGGGAGAGCGGCTCGACTGGTTTGAATCGGGAGAGATTATCTTCTTTTCCGCTTGTTCCGCTACCCTGCTGTATATCTACATTGCCCACACGGTGACAGGCACAAACACATTTTTTGACAAGGCCTTGTTCCGCAATTTCAATTTCTCCCTCGGCCAGGTAGTCATATTCGTTATCGGGGCTGCGATCTATATGCCGCTGTTGCTGCTGCCGCTCATGCTTCAGCAGGTTGCCGGCTACCCGCCCCTCGAAACCGGGCAGTTACTGTTGGCCCGGGGAGCGGGGTCGGTGATAGGGCTGGTGGCAATGAGCCAGCTGCGCGAGCGCTGGGACCCCCGCCCGCTGATGGTTTTCGGCCTGGTCTGCAACATCATCCCGGCATGGCAGATGGCTCACTGGACTTCCGAAGTCATCGCCTTCGAAGTAACCTGGACCAACTTCCTGGCCGGGCTCGGCGTCGGTTTTGTCTGGGCGCCCCTGAACCGTATGGTCCTGTCAAAGCTTAAGGGGAAGTTTCAGGATCAGGGTTTCGCCATGTTCTACCTCAACTTCGATCTCGGCTATGCTCTCGGAACCACCGCCATCGTCGGCCTGCACGCCCGCTATACCCAGATCAACTACGCGCTGCTGAACGAAAATATCTCTCCGTTCAACCAGTTATTGCAGGGAGATTCCCTTAACCACAGCTGGTCCATCGCCGACAACGAGGGGCTGGTATCGCTCCAGGCCGAGATCAGTCGCCAGGCCGTTACCATTGCCTATAACAACAGTTTCAT
>PVMK01115613.1_pt1 | contig 21843 bp, 21 predicted proteins | sample 1853481 | NCBI WGS metagenome assembly PVMK01 (sample SAMN08533507, study PRJNA380276) | Marine sediment metagenome, whole genome shotgun sequencing project.
GCCGCCTAGAAGATCTGCTCAGTGAAGAATTGGACAGTTAAGATTTGGACATCCATCAAAGTTGATGGATGTCCAATTCTCCGATGGGTGTCCTGAACTTTGATGGATGTCCAATTCTTCACTGAGCAGATCTTCTAGGCGGCGGCGCCAGTGGTGTCTTGGCAGCCTGGATGACCGGAGCAGCCGCGGAAGCGCCGGCTTACGCCTTCGCTGAGACGTTCGACCAGCGAGGATCCGCACCGCGGACAGTCCTGTTGATCGCCGTAGCGAGTGTTTTCGAACAGCATGCCGGACAGCTCGACGCCGTTCAGCAGGCGCACCCCGCTGCCTCGAACCCGCAACCGTGCAGCTTCAGTGAACGTCCCGGCGCAGACCACGATGCCGCCGGTGGCTTCGTTGCGGTTGACCTCGGCGATCATCTCACGCACCGGCTCGACGTCAACCGACGCGCTGCGCCAATTGCGGGTCTGCACCAACCAGACCTGATCTGCGATCTGCAGCATCAGGTTGACGCCATCGTGACCGGTGTCGAGATCTACCGTGTAGCCACGGGATTCGTAGGCAGCTGCGAGGCGCTGCTCGAGGTCGTGATCGGTCAATGCCGACAATCGACTTGCAAATTCGCGGTCGTCTGACGGATTCGTTGAGGCAGGAACTGGAGTTGGGATATTCATGGCGCAAGGCTAAACGATCGCCGGCGCCCGGGCTGCGAAACAGGTCTCAAGCATCGGACAATCGGATGCTAGGCTTAGCACTGGACAATGGGGGGGACACATGAGCGAGCCACAGCACGATTACGCCGGCCTGTTGGCGGAAGCCGCCCGCGCCGCAGGATTGCCGATCTCCACGGTGGTGACACCCACCGATCACCACGTGGAACTGAACGGTATCCGCTTCCACTACCTCGACTGGGGCAACCCGCACCTGCCCCACGTGGTGCTACTGCACGGCGGCGCGTTGCAGGCCCACACCTGGGACCTCGCCGCGCTGTTGCTGCGTGACCGCTACCACCTGATCGCGCTCAGCCAACGCGGCCACGGCGATACCGGCTGGACGCCGGAAGCAGACCTCGACAAGGACAATGGCGAGCTGATGCTCCAGGACACGCACGCCTTCATCGAGCATCTCGGCTACCCGCAACTCTCGCTGGTGGGTATGTCGATGGGCGGCATGAACACGATGCGATACGCCGGTCGCTATCCCGGGCGGCTGACCGCGGTCGGTATCGTGGATGTCGCACCCGAGTCGATGCGCGCCGGGCTGGTAGAGATGGAAGCGTTTCGCTCCGAAACCGAAACCCTCGACAGCTTCGAGGCGTTCCTGAACCGCGCCATGAAGTTCATGCCGCACCGTGCGCCGGAACACCTGCGCTACAGCCTGACCCATGCCTTGAAGCAGACCGAGGACGGCCGCTACACCTGGAAGCAGGACCATCGGCCGCGCCTGCACAACGTGGACTTGAGCGATGCTGAGCGAATCGCGGTTCAGGATGCGCGCGCCGAGGCGCTGTGGGACGACCTCCGCTCGATCGCCCAGCCCACCCTGCTGTTCCGCGGCGCAGACAGCAAGATCCTGAGCGTTGAAGTGGCCGAGCGGGTGATTCGCGAGATGCAGCGCGCCGAACTGGTGGAAATTCCGCGCGCCACCCACAACGTGCACAGCGACAATCCGGTGGATTTCGCCGCAGCGTTGGATGAGTTCCTGGGCCGTCATGTCTGAGCCGATGACAACGGTTCCACTGGGCCGCACGAACCTCGAGGTGAGCGTCGCCGGCCTCGGTTGCGGCGGGTACAGCCGCCTGGGCATGACCAGTGGTCACAACGAAGCCCACGCGAGCGACATCGTCCGCCACGCCCCTGGATCTGGGAATAAACTTCATCGATACGGCACGGGCCTACCGCACGGAGGCCGCGGTCGGCGCCGCGATCAAAGGTCGACGCGATCAGGTGGTGGTATCGAGCAAGGCATTGCCGCGTAATCGGCAGGGGTTGCTGTCCGCGGCCGCGCTGAGGGAAACGCTGGAGAAAAGCCTGGAGCGGCTGGGCACGGATTACATCGATGTCTTTCATCTGCACGGGGTCGGGCTGGCGGACTACCCCTACTGCCGGGACGAGTTGGTTCCGGAACTGCTGCGCCAGCGCCAGCTGGGCAAGATCCGGTTCCTGGGCATCACCGAGCGTTTCAGCGTTGATACGGCCCACACGATGCTGCATGCCGCACTCCAGGACGATCATTTCGACGTGATCATGGTGGGTTTCAACCTGTTGAACCCGGCGGCGCGCCATAGTGTCTTCCCGCTGACGCTGGAACACTACGTGGGTACGCTGATCATGTTCGCGGTGCGCCGCGCTTTGAGTCAGCCGGACGCGCTGGCGAAAGCGCTCGACGGATTGATCGCTTCGGGACAAGTCGATGGCGGGGCGATCAATGCCTCTGATCCGCTGGCGTTCGTCGCTGACCACCCGGACGTTCGTTCGCTCGTCGAGGCGGCCTACCGGTACTGCCGGCACGAACCCGGCGCGCACGTGGTGCTGACCGGCACCGGCAGCATCGATCATCTGACCGAAAACGTGGCGTCGATTCTCGCCCCGGCGCTGCCCGATGCCCTGCTGGAGCGTCTGAACTCCCTGTTCGGCGCGGTGGACAGCGTGTCGGGGGACTAGGTAACGTTTACGCTGGGCAGAAATGAAGAAGGGGATCCCATGGTTCAGCTGACCACGCTTGAAGCCGGTGCCAGCAACGAAGAAATTCTGGAGGTCATTCACAAAGACGGCGCGGTGATCCTCGCCGACCTGCTGGACGACGCCGGAATCGAGCAGGCGCTCGAGGAGACCATGCCCTACATCGATGCCACCCGCATGGGCGCGGATAGTTTCACCGGCTTCAAGACCACCCGCACCGGCGCGCTGATGGCGCGCTCAGCGGCATGCCGGGACATGATCATGGATTCACGGGTGCTGGATGCGGCCAAGACCTTCCTGGAACCTTACTGTCGGCGCATTCAGCTGCACCTGGGCCAGATCATCCGCCTGATGCCGGGTCAGGAAGCGCAGCTGATTCATCGCGACCGGTGGGCCTGGGGAACCTACCTGAAAGATGTCGAACCGCAATTCAACACCATCTGGGCGCTGACCGACTTCACCGAGGAAAACGGCGCGACCCAGGTGGTCCCCGGCAGCACCGACTGGCCCGACAACCGCAAGCCCGAGCCCGACGAGGTCTGTCAGGCCGTCATGACCCGAGGGTCCGCGCTCCTGTATACCGGCTCGGTGTTCCACGGCGGCGGCGAAAACCGGTCCAACGGCGATCGGATCGGCATGAACCTGACGTACACGCTGGCGTGGCTGCGCCAGGAAGAGAATCAGTACCTCTCCTGTCCGCCGGAAATCGCTAAAGATCTTCCCCAGGAAATGCAGGACCTGCTGGGGTACACCATGGGCAGCTACGCCCTGGGCTACTACTCGCCACCCCTGCCACCCGGCGAAGGGCCAGAGATTGTCGGTCCCGAACACGCCCTCGGCCGGGAGGTTCTGGGCGAAGGGATCGGCAGTGAAGACCTGCTGGAAGGGCTGCAGGAATCGATTGAGCGCAGTAGCTGAGCAACGGCTGGAGCGCTGATCCCCTCGGTACTCATCGAGGCGCGTGCTGCAATCCCTCCAGCACGTCGATGGCCGTCGCCAGCCCCGCGTCGAGATCGACCGCTTCCGCGAAGGCGCGGCAGCGCTCGCGCATCGCATCATCCGCCAATGCCCGCGCGATGGTCTCCCGAAGTTCGTCCACGCTCGACTCCTGGGAGACCACCAATCCCAGGCCGTTACGTTCGACGCATCCGGACACCTCGTGCTGATCGCGCCCCATGGGCGTGCACACCAGCGGGACTCCAGCGGTGACCGCCGCCATGGTCGTGCCATGCCCCGCATGGGTCACCACCAGCGCCGTTTCGGGGAGCACCGACGCATGGGGAACAAACATCTCGGCGATCACGTTCTCCGACACCGCAACCTGATCGACACCAACCGCCTGCCCCAAGGTCAGCAGACCGCGCACCGGCAGCTCCGCTAAGGCATCTGCAACGCGCTGCAACAGGTCGACCTGATCCTGGAAGCTGGTACTGTAGCTGACCAGGACCAGTGGCCGGGGATCATCCACCGGCCACGGCAATTCGTACGCCGGAAGCGGCTCGGGCAGGCACGCCAGGGGGCCCACATAATGCAGGTTGTCGGGCAGTTCCGCAGATGGCAGATCAAACTCGGCAAGCGTAAAGGCGGTGATCGCTGCCGCGCGCTCGACCTCGGCAAAGGTGTCGGTTACGGCGTCCAGCCCCAGCTCGCGACGTTGAGCATTCAACAGATCCATGGCAAACGGCGGCAGTAGCTGCACGGCGCCTACGGCCACGTACACCGTGTGCCAGAGGATTGCGGTTGGCAGACCGGAGCGTTCCGCCACGGCAATGGCCGACCAGAGCATCAGATCCACCAGCAGCACGTCCGGTGCGACGCGCTCGATCGCGCCGTCGAGTTCGGCGCCGAAATCGGGGTTCAGCAGGATCGTCTTGAAGAGGTGTTCAAGTTCGCTGATCTGCGAGCCTACCTGCACCGACGACGCGTCGGGGACGAGCCCGGAGGCGACGCACCGATATGGCACATAGTCGCCGCCGGCGGCTACGATATCCGGCTCATGGCTGGCATCCGAGATGACCTGAACGTCATGACCGCGCTCCACCAACGCGCGAACCAGCCGCCGTTCCGGCGGCCAGTTACCGGCCGCGTCGAGGGACAGCAGAAGATAACGCACGCCTCTTTCCCCTCTCTTCAGTCGTTGGTCAGCCTCGCGCCGGACGCGTGGGAAACGCCCAGGTCAAATCCAGGCCGCGTTGCCGGTCTTCGTTGGCCTGTTTCCAGGTGTCCGTTCCGACCATTTCCATCAACGACCCCACGCTGGGATAGCGCACGAGATAGAGATCCTCCCAGGACTCTTCGGAGACCAACGGCAGTTCCGCATCGAGCACCAGCGCCGGGCGCCCGCCGCGTTCGGCGATCATCGGCCCCACTACCTGCGCATATTTCTGGTATTCCGCTTTGCCTTCCGGTTTGAAGCGCAGCAAGTTCAATACGAATATTTCATCGCTGCCGTCGGTGGGGATGACATCGATCGGCGGCGCCATCGCGTTATCCGCCTGGCCAAAGGCGTACAGCACCGTGCGTTTCAATCCCGCGGCGCGAAACGGCAAACCCTTCTGGTAGTCGGGGTCGGCCATCATGTCCAGGAACGCGGCCCGGCTCGGATATTCGACCAGGATCACCACATCCCAATGACCGCCGCCGCCCTCATCCGTGAGTGGCACGCCGGTGTACAGAATGCGACCACCGCGCTTGTCGATCTGCGGCCTCGCGATCGCCCCGTACTGACGGTACGACTCGCCGCCGTCATCCGCAAACTCCAGCAGATTCAACATGACCACGGGTTGGTCGTCCGGCAAGCCGGCAAGTGCTACGAAGGTGTCATCGTCCGGCAGGAATTGATCGGTACTCATGGGCATCCTTCAAATTCGTGATTCACTTTAAAGGTCATCATTCACTTCAAGTTCAATATTCAATAGTGGGGGGGTAGTTCGTCCGCAGGCTTGATCTGTGCTTCGCTCATGCCGCCACGGAACTCGTCGATCAGCTGACGCATTTCCGCTTCCAGAAGATCGATGCGCGCCTGCTGCGCGATCAGGGCGTCGTTGAGCTGCCCAATGGTGTCATCCTGGAATGCCAGGCGCGACTCCAGCGTATCGACTCGCTCCTGAAAGTTGGTCATGTAAACCCCCTCGAGCCCGCGAAGGACTCAGCGCTGCGCATCACGTTTCGCACGGGCGCGCCGTTCCGCTTCTTCCATGACCCAGCGGTTGCCCTCCGTGCGGGTCACGTTGAGCTGCATCTGCGCGATCTTCCAGCCGTCTTCGGTGCGCACCAGCCGGTCGTCGTAATAGCCGAACATGGTGTAGCGGTCTGTCCCCTCGATGCCGGGGTTGGCGAGCCAATGCTCGGCGCGCATGTGCGCCTGAACCCGCGCGTTGTCGCCGTCGATCGTCACACGATGATTGGTGAAGAAGTGCTGGGTCTCGGCAAGTTCCGCAAAGATCCGCGCCTGGGCCGTCACCACCCGATCGGTGTTCAAGGGGCGCGGCGCCACGCCGCTCCAGGAACTCAGGTCGAAGATCACCTCGTCGATGAATACCGAGCGCCACAGCACCCAGTCACGGGCATCGAGCCCGGTGGCGTAGTTCGACAAAATGTCGACGATTGCCTGGCGGTCGCTCATGAGACTCCCCCTTTTCCCCTTCTCCCCTCGTCATCAGAAGAGGCCACCTCCGCGCGGACCCGAGATTAGACGCTTCTACGGGCCGCGTCTCAAGCGCCGTCTCCACCTGGAGTCAGGCGGCCAGTGAGCTCCAGCCGCACGTTCAGACGCTGCGCCACGGAGATTGCCCCCGCGTACACGCCGATGGGTCTCAATCCCAGATCCCGATGGTCGATGGGTAGCTCCGCAACGATCCTCAAGCACCCTGGGCTCGAACAATCGGAGGTCTCGGAAACTTCAGCCTCCACTGCGCCCTCCCAGAGGTACGATTTCACTGCCAGTGACACGGCCACTCGGACGTGCCCCGAGTCGATCCATTCAACAAATTCCGCTCGTCCCGTCAGATAGGGATAATTCGTTACGTCGAGCACCCGCGGTCCCAGCAGATTACGACGCGTCGCCGCCACCGCGGCCGTGCTCGGTTGAGGGCCGAACGCCGGACCGTACTCGAGACGCAGTTCCTCCGGGTCCACCACGAACTCCCGCACGTCGATCCGGACATCCGCCCGACCGGCACCGCGACCGGCATCGATCCAGGCCCAGCCTTGGACCGCGGCGTTGACCAGAACATGGTTGTGGCCCAGGAACTTCAGCCAGCCGGCGCGATGCACCGTGACCTGTATTCGTGACACTCCCGGGTCGATCCGATATCGCTGTCCGGCGGGTGCCGACTGATACCAGGCCTCGTCATACAGGTCGGGCGCTGGAGGTTGTTCCCCGGGCGGGGTCGCGACGCACCCTGCCAGCAGTACCGCGAGGCCGAGGAGTAACGCTCGCGCCAATGTCAGTGCTCGGCGCGGTCCGACATGGCGCGGCGAAACACGGCCTCGTGATAGAGCGCCTGCCGGCCTTCCACGACCTCGATTTTGTCGCGGCTGGTCCACCACACCGCCGACAAACCCGGCAGCGGAAAGGGCACCACGATGTGCTTTACCTCGGAGCGACGATCGAAGCACGCTTCGGTCTCGCCGACCTCATTGACGACGCAGTATTCGTGGGCAGGACGGTACAACGTGCCGCCGCTCTTTTTCCTGATCACTACCCGACGTCGCTGACCATCCTGCGTCATGTAGGTCTGGTTGGCCGGCTGCAGCTTCCTGAGCAACGACAGCCGGGCGACGTACTCTCCATCAACCGGGTTCAGCGCCAGCTCCATTTTCAGATCATTCGCGGCGAAGGCGTACACCCTCGAGGGGCAGTTACCCCAATCGAAGTCGAAGCTCGCCTCGAGGACCGTGTAGATCGGCTCCGATCCGTCGGAGTTGGCCGAGTCGTCCAACTCGACGGAGCCGACCTCGTCCAGCAACCTCAGGCTCAGCAGTTCGCCAACCCGAGATTCGCACCCGAACCCGAGCAGATCCAGCGGCTGGTTTGCCGTGGCTGCTTCACGATCCAGGAAGAACATCATGCGTAGCGTGCCTTCTTCGGAAAGCGTCAGACGCATGACCGATTCCTTCAGCTCGTAGCGGCTGATGTCGTCGTACTCGTCGGCGCTTACCTCGGTGTTCCACTGGCCGACGTAGTCGCCCAGGTAGTCGGTCAATGCAGCGTGTTGAGGGCTCGCGGCGGAGGCGAATGGGCAGGTGATCAGCAGCAGTAGGCTCAGCACCCGCATTGGGCGTGGTAACCGCCAGAACAGCAGTGGGCGTGAGGACAGTAGTAGGTGCAGGCTCATGTGGGGAGCTTACCTCAGCAGCAACCAGTGGTACGTCGGGTGACTTTCCGCGGAAAGTCGGGTGCCCGAGCATGTGACGGCACGCCGCGATGATGGCACAGTAGCGATCCCCCAACGAAAACTACAGCAGGTCCGTGAAAGCACTGGCGACGCCACTCAAAACCAGCGCTTGCCGGCGGGGACTGCTCGCCCTGGTACTGACCATTCAGCTCGCTGGCTGCGGACCGAGCTTCGAGGCGACCGAAGCCGCCGAAGCCCAGGCGAGGAGCACCACCAGCTGGCCTGAGTATGGCGGCGGGATGGGCCAGCGTTTTGCACCGCTCGACCAGATCGACGCCACCAATGTAGGTGATCTCGAGATCGCCTGGATCCATCGCCACGGCGACGTCTCCGATGGTAACGATCCGGCAATCCGCGCGACCAGCGCATTTCAGGTCACGCCGATCGTCGAGGACGGCCGGTTGTTCTACTGCACCCCATTCAACCGCGTGTTCGCACTGGATCCGCTGACCGGTGGCGAGTTGTGGCGTTTCGACCCGGAAATCGATCTATCGGGCCGCTACGCCAATCAACTCGTCTGTCGGGGTGTGGCGTATTGGACCGATCCCGAAGCGGCAGACGGATTCTGCGGCACGCGGGTGTTCACGGCGACCAACGACGGCTATCTGATCGCGCTCGACGCCGCGACCGGCGAGGTCTGCCCCGAGTTCGGCGATGCCGGGCGAGTGAACCTGAACCGTGGAGTCGGCGAACAGGAATGGCTTGGTGAGTACCAGGTGACATCCGCGCCAACAGTGATCTCTGGCGGTGTCGTGGTGGGTGCCGCTATTTCTGACAATACGCGCATCGATGCACCGAGCGGCGTCGTGCGTTCCTTCGATGCGCGTACCGGGGCACAGCGGTGGGCGTGGGATCTGGCGCCCCCGGACTTCGACTACGAGACCGGGTTCGTCTCCGACGAAGGCTACGCGCTCGGCACACCCAACGTGTGGGGCACGATGGTGGCGGACGCTGAACGGGATCTGCTGATCATTCCCACCGGCAACCCATCGCCGGATTACTACCGCAGCGGCAAGCCCGACATGGACCACTACGGAACCGCAATCGTCGCGGTGCGAGGGACGACCGGAGAGGTGGTCTGGCGATTCAACACGGTGATCAACGATTTCTGGGACTACGACGTGGGCGCGCAGCCGTCACTGGTCGATCTCGACATTGACGGCAAACCGGTGCCCGCCGTGGTCGCCGGCACCAAGATGGGCTTCATCTTTGTCCTGCACCGGGAAACCGGCGTGCCTCTGATCGACGTCGAGTATCGCGATGTACCACAGGGTGGGCCGCTCGCCGATCAACTGTCCCCCGTTCAGCCTTTTCCACCCGAAGCCTTCCGGGTCGCCAAGCAGGTCGCTCCCGAAGAGGCCTGGGGACTGATCTTCTGGGACGAGGGTCAGTGTGAAGACCTTCTGGCCGCTTCCAGGGTCGGGCCCATCTACACGCCTATTACGGAGCAGTGGACCGTAGTTGCACCGAGCAACATCGGCGGCATCAATTGGGGCGGGGTCGCCGTCGACCCCGAACGCGGTCTGATCGCCGCCCGAAGTTCCAACGTGCCGACCCGCATCAAGCTGATTCCGCGCAAAGATTTCCATGGCCGGGAAGGGTACGAGTGGGAAACGGAAATCGCCGAACAGCGCGGCACGCCTTACGCAATGGCCCGCGAGACCCTGCTCTCGCCGTGGGGATTGCCTTGCAATCCACCGCCCTGGGGCGAGGTGAGTGTGATCGATGTCGCGGCCCGAACACAGCTTTGGCAACAGCCCCACGGCACGGTTCGAGACGTGGCGGGGTTCCCGCTCCCCGCATTACCGTTCGGCGTGCCCGGGCTGGGCGCGCCGCTGTTGACCCGCAGCGGCCTGTTGTTCCTTGCTGGGGCATTCGAGTACGCGATACGCGCCTATGACGTACATACCGGCGAGGAACTCTGGCATAGCCGGTTGCCTGCCGGACCCCAGGCGACCCCGATGAGCTACGTGGTACGGAGTGACGTTGGAGCGGAGCGTCAGTTCGTGGTGATCGCCGCCGGCGGGCACGCACGCGGCGGTACCAGGCTCGGCGATTACCTGATCGCGTTCTCCCTTCCTTCCCCGGGCGCTATGTAAGCGACGACACCACCTCCGCGGGTCGCGGCGTCCTGCCACAGCGCGCGGCGCACATCGGAGATCGTCGGCACGCCCCAGCGGGCGATCAGCACCTGGCCGTCGCGATCCGTCAGGAACGTGGCGGGCACGGCGTCGGCACGCAGTTCCGCCATCGTCACCGCATTCACCTGTGCCACCGCATCGGGCTTTATCCCATAGGCGATCTTGTACGGTGGCTGGTGCTTCACGGCCCAGGCCTCGAGCATCCGGGTAGTGTCCTCCGGATCCACCGGGACCGCGACGATGGCGAGTTCCTGCTCTGTGAAGCGCTCCCGCAGCGCTTCGAACTCCGGCATTTCCTCGACACATGCCACGCACCAGGTGGCCATGGTCGCAATCAGCGTCACATCGGACCCCTCACCGATGCGCACCTCACCATGGGTCAGTGCCAGTGTGCTGTCGAGCGGCGGTGTTGGCAGGAACCGAGTCTTCCAGAAATCACGCGAACCGGTATCAGCCGACGTCAGGTCCCCACGGGCGACATTGCGTACGTAGTCCTCGATGACGAACGCCGCTCCGGTCGGCGATTGGTCCGGGTTCTCGTATACCGTCACCAGCCTGCGCGCCGGGACATTTTCGAGCGTCTGAGTTTTGCCGGACAGCCAGCGCACATCCATTCGTGCCGCCTTCGGGTGCTTACCCATGCCGAGAATCATCGTCGTGGAGTTCTGGCCGACGAAGCCGCTCTCGGGTTGGTGCTCGCGAAACACGATAGTTCCACTCAGGTCCAAGGCCACAGCGGCACCGAACCCGTCCCGCGCACTCCATTCGGTCGACGCCGAGGCGCTATGATTACCGCCCACCAGACGCACCGCGATGAAGCCGTTGTTCGCACCGACCCGTTCGCCGATGCCGTTACGCAGCAGGCGGAAACGAGGGCTGCCCGGACTTGCCAACGCAATGTCCTGGCGCCCGTCCAGATCGTAGTCGAGCGTAGAGAAGGACCGCCCATCGCCTGGGTCGTCGATGCCGGAGATTCCAGAATAGTCCTGGAAATAGCCAGGAACGCCGCCGAAGTACAGGTGGTTGCGTTCGTTACCACTCCAAGGCATGCCATTGGCAACGCCCTCGTCAACGTCTTCACCCGACGCGTGGAAGTAGGCCCAGAGGTCCTGATTAACCGCGTCGGTGTCTTCGTCCGCGCGTGCGACCGCACGCCAGAAAACGCTTCAGCTGTCGCCGATCGTGGCCACCTCCTGCGGCACGCTCTGCTGTCCGGCGGGCACGTACAGATCCAGATGGGCATCGTTGTTCAGATCGGCAAACGCACCACCCCAGCCGAAGTCGGCCGCTTCGACCTGGATGCCCGAACCATCGAGGCTGGAGACCTTGACGAAACCCTCTTCCGTATTGCGCATCAGCGTGTTGCCGCGCGCCGACTGCACGATCATCTCGCTGGAGTCCATTTGCTCGGAGATCCGCAAGCCCGCCTTGCTGTACATGTTGGTCATGTAAACGTCGGTGCGACCATCGTTGTCATAGTCACCGAGCCCCGCGCCCATGCCGAAACCGATCTCGGCACTCACCCCGCTGGCGACCTCGCTGAAGGTGCCGTCGCCATTATTACGCATCAACTCGTTAGGCCCACTTTCCGAAACGAGATACAGGTCCATGTCGCCGTCGAGATCCATGTCCGTCCAGGCGACGGCGAGGGTGTTGAAGTTCCCGTTCACGTCTCCCGCTTGGGTGGCCCTCTCGAAACGGCCGTCGCCACGATTGATCATCAGCCAGTTCCTGGGGCCGTGCGATTTCGCGAGCGGGTGGCCATCCTGGCGGTTGCGCTCCAGGAGCAGGCGGGCTTCCTCCTCATCCAGGAACGGAAACTCGTCCGGGTACACGCCGGTCTCCGCCTTCGCCCTCTCGTTGGCGATCATCATGGAAGGCATGTAAGCGTTGGCGTAGCGCGCCAGGTAGACATCGAGAAGGCCATCGTTGTTGAAGTCACTGACCGCGATCGGGATCACGTAGTTCGGCAAAGCAAATCCTAACGAGGCGGTTCGATCGACGTACGTGCCTCCTTCATTGACGAGGTAGCGGGTTGCCCCCTCGCGATTGAAGCGGCTCAAGAACAGATCGGGGTCGCCATCGTTGTCGAGATCGGCAAACGTGGCCGACAGGACACCGTCGAAGTCGAGGCCCAGCTCCTGGGTCACGTCCTTGAAAGTCCCGTCTCCGTTGTTGTGGAAGAACGTTGATTTTGCGAACGCGCCGGTGACGTAAAGATCGTCGAAGCCGTCGCGGTCGACGTCAACCACTACCGTCTGGGTGGTATCCATGGCACCGTCGCCTGCCGTTTCCAGATTCTTTCGGCCTGCCTCGAGGTAGTCGTCCATCGCGAGCGCACCGGAACGTATGTCGAGCACCGTCGCCACCGTGCCTTCATCGCGCGGCGAAGCGATGGTCGCGCGCCACGCGTCGAGATCGAAGGCAACGTCGCCCACATCTACAAACAAGGGTTCCGGTCCTTCGATGAAGTTGAAGCTCTGGGTTTCGAAGCGGGCAATGCGCCAGACGGTCTGTTCGGCGTCACCCACCAATTCCAGTGCGCCATGCCAATCCAGGCCGAGCTTGCCTTGGATGGCCGCGATCTCGCCGCTCCTCAGCTGCGCCAGGCCTTTGAACCCCGAATCGGTGTGGTAGAGGTCCTGGCCGCGGAACTCGCCTCTCACATTGTAGAATTTGAAGTGATGGAAGAACTCGACCGTGGCCAGGAATTCCTTCCACAACGACAGCTCGCCCGTCGCAATGGTGAGGCTTTCGCCGGCCACCGGCCAACGACCTTGCTCAAAGCCAAGGTCCAGGAGCGGTTCGCGAGCGGCGTCGGGCGCGGCGGCAAGGTCGATGATCGTTACGGCCGGTTCCAGCACGCCTCGACCTCGCTCGTCAGGAAGCCGCAGGTTGACGACGCTTTTCGACAGCGCGGCCAAAGGCACCCGCAAGCCTTCGATTACAATCTCGCTGTGTACCACCTGATCCGCGAGCGACTCTTCCCCAAGCGACGAAGAAACGGGCGTGGCTTCGTCAGATGCCGGTGGCGCGGACTCGGTGCAGGCGACGCTGAACAAGGCTGCTGCGATGCAACCGGCAGCAACGTTGAGAACGGAACGTTCCATTGCTGTTCTCCCCCCAGAGATCCGCCGACGCTACGCCCATTCGGAGTCCGCTGTCAACGGCATGGCCCGAGCGATTCACGATTGTCAGACAAACGGTCCCGTCAACCCAAGGCATCAGCCCTCTTCGATGATCAATGTCACCTCGGTCTGGCGGGTTGCCGGTGGGTAGCAGATCCGGTCGCTGCATGCCTGATACTTCAGAGTCGCGCGCAGCGGGTAATCGCCGGGCGCGAGGCCGGCAACCGTTAGCGCAACCTCGATGCGGAACTGGTGTTCGTACACCGCCAGTGGCTGCTCGGAGAACTGCGTCGCGAACAACAGCGCCTCGGGGTAGCGGATCGACGCGACAACGACACCGTCGGGTGCATCCATCAATAGTCGCGTGGGCTTCAGGAACTCATCCAGCGGCGCATCGGAGTTGACGTGGTAACCGTCCGGCAGCGTGATCTCGAACGTGGCATTAGTCGACTGATCGGATCCGGCCAGCACGGGGTCCACGGTTCCGCTCAACGTGACGCGGGGCGTCGAGGTCTGCGCAACAACAGCTGGAGTCCACAACGCGAACAGCAGCGCCGCCAGGACAGGGCACTGTGTGCGAAGCACGTTCCACTCAATCATCGGCCGCCTCCGCCCTGAGTTCCCGTTTGAGCTGTTTGCCCGTCGCGTTGTGGGGAATCTCCTCAACAAACCGTACGGAGCCCGGTTGCTTGAATCGGGCCAGCTTGTCCTTGCAGTGCTTCAGCACGTCCTCTTCCGCAAGCGACTCGCCTTCCTTGAGGACGATCACCGCCTGGCCGGTTTCGCCCCAGCGCTCATCCGGCAGGCCGATTACCGCCACCTCGGCGACCTGGGACAACTGGTAGATGACATTCTCCACCTCGGCCGGATAGACGTTCTCGCCGCCGGAGATGTACATGTCCTTCCACCGGTCGACGATGTAGACGAATCCGTCCTCATCCTGATAGGCGGCATCGCCGGTGTGCAGCCACCCGTCGGTGAAGGAACTCTCGTTGGCTTCCGGTCGCCGCCAATAGCCGGGGGTGACATTCGGGCCCTTCACCCATAGCTCGCCCACCGCGCGCGGCTCGGTAAGCTCGTTAGCATCTTCATCGACAATCCGAACCTCGGTGTGCATCGCCGGCAAGCCCGCCGAACCTGGTTTGCCCAACGCGTTCTCCGGCGTCAGCGCCGTTACCAGAGGGCTGGTCTCGGTCATGCCGAACGCCTGCTGCAGGCTGCTGCCCTTGTCTTCATACACCTTCAGCAGTTCCAGTGCGGTTGGCGCACCGCCTACCGCGGCGGCACGCAAACCACTCAGATCCGCCGCCGCAAAGTCCGGATGCTGGCTCATGAACAGCCAGTTGGCCGGCACGCCGATCATGTGCGTTACGCCGTGGTCGCGATCCTGCAGGATACGCAGCGTTTCTCCGGGATCGAATGAGCGCATCACGATATTAGTGCCGCCCATGTGAACGGCCGGGTTGGCATAGACATTCAGCCCGCCCGTATGGAACAGCGGCAACAACACCAGGTTGACCATGTCCTGTGCGAGCCGATGCGGGTTGAGCAGATTGACGACGTTCCAGAAAGTCATGCCATGGGTAATCTGACACCCTTTGGGATTGCCCGTGGTTCCCGAGGTGTACATCAGCACCCAGATATCGTCGTGATCGATCTCGGCGGACCGGCTGAGCGGCTCATGCGTCTCGATCGCGTGCTCATAACCGCTGTCGGCGCCGCTTGCATTCAGCTCCAACAGCACCGGAATGCTGCAGCGTTTCTTCAGCTCTTCGGCTTCGTCGCCGAAGACGTCTTCATGGATGAGCAGCTTCGGCTCGGCGTCCGCCACGATGAACTCGAGTTCCGGGACCGTCAGCCGCCAGTTCAGCGGCACGTAGATCGCACCCAACTTCGCACAGGCGTACTCCATCTCCAGACAGTCCGTGGTGTTGTTCGCCAGCGCCGCAACCCGATCGCCCCGCTGAATGTCGAAGGCGGTCCGCAACGCATTGGCCAATCGGCTGGTGCGATCGTTCATATCGGCATAGCTGAAGCGCCGATCCGAATGCAGATCCACCAACGCCAGGCGTTCCGGTGTCTGCCTGGCGTGATATGCCACCCAATCGTAGACCTTTACCGCCATTGCATATTCCTCCTGCTGATCGGACGAACCCTCAGTCAGCGTAACGACGGATCTCGCACCACGCCCGCATCTACGAGCGCGTCTATCTCCTCGCCGTCCAGTCCAGCCCCAAGCAGCACCTCCCGGGTATGTTCCCCGAGGAACGGCGCGGGACCCTTCGGACCCACCTGCGCAGTCTTGAAGCCCAACGGCGAATTGACGGTTCGATAGCGGCCCACGCGCTCGTGCTCGATCTCCGGAAACAGACCGATCGCGTCGGCCTGGGGGTCCCTCGACACTTCGTCCAATCCCAGCACCGGGCCCCAGATCAACTCCGCTTCGTCGAAAATTACACCCCACTCGTCACGGCTGCGTGCGGACAATGCTTCGTCGATCCCGTCGACCAGAAACGCCATGTTGCGATAGCGACCACGCGCATCCTCGAATCGCTCATCCGCGAGCCACTGCTCGCGGTCGATGGCCTTGCAGAATCGTGGCCAGGCGGCTTCCTCGGGCATGTTGACCACCAGCCAATGGCCGTCACCGCATGGATAACGGTTGGCCGTGGGGGCAAGCAATTCGTGGCGCGCACGACGCCGAACCGGCGCGCCGTCAACGGCGGTTGTGGCAAAGTCGGTCGCCTGAGTCCACACCGCGGTCGCGTAGAGGGACGTTTCCACCACCTGGGCTTCACCGCTGCGTTCGACTTGGCGCAGGGCCGCGAGGACCGCCGCGAGCAGCGCCAGGCCGGTCGTGTGATCGCCCTGGGCGGGACGCGCCATGGGCACGATGCCGTCGGTTCCTTCGCGCATCGAGTCATACAGCCCGGAGCGGCCAAAAAATGCCGTGACGTCGTAACCGGGCCGCCAGGCGTCCGGCCCGCTGGTGCCGTAGCCCGTCAGCGTGGCGTGAACCAGCGTCGGGTTCACCCGGATCAGGCTTTCCGAGTCCAAACCGAACCTCAACTGGCGCCGGGGCAGCAGGTTGCAGAGGAATACCTGGGCATCTGCGACCATGCGCTGCACCAGCGCCGCTCCCTCGGGTTTGTCCAGGGCCACCGCAATCGAGCGTTTACCGCGGTTGTCGACATCGAACTGCAGGTCGTAGCCGTCCATGTCCTCGCTGCGATCCCCTTTCAGGGGTCGACCCATGTTGCGCATCGGATCGCCCGACAGAGGTTCGACCTTTATGACGTCCGCACCCATGTCCGCCATGATGGCCGCCGCGCTGGGCGCCGCCATCCAGTTATCTACCTCGATCACCGTGATGTCGTCGAGCGGTGCGCTCATGTGCGAATCTCTCGCCTCCTCCGAGTCTGACACTCTATCAGATGAGCTAAACTGGCCGCGGCAAACCCGCGGAGCAAGCTCATGCGAATCGGCATCCCGACGTCGGCCGTCGCGTTACTCACCACCCTGCTGCTGGCGATACCGCCGGCGTCAGCGGAGGAACGCTGCGAGATCCGCTACACAGTGCGGCTTCAGCAGGGCGAGGGCGGGCCAGACACGGGCTCGGCAATCCGCGCGCTTTCAACCTGTGTGTCCAGCCTGACCTATTGCCACACTCACGCCGAGACGCTGGCGCGGGAACACGCCCGGGAAACGTTGGAAAACCGAGGCAGTACCGCAGACGTCGAAAGCGTGTCGATCGTCGATATCAAAACGCAAGGCGACTGTGACTGAACGTCGCGCAGGCACGCTGCGCTAACGGTTGCCGCCCGCACTGGCCATCACCAGACGCATCGCCCGCTCTGCATCGATGTGGAAGGCGACCTCGACGTTGGGGTCGTCGCGACGCCGCGTGGTGCGTTGGTCGACCACCGTCATGCCGCGGGTCAGTTCTCCTTTCAGCTCGATGCGAACCGAGCGAGGTTCGAACTCGAGCAGCTCCGGGTGGGTCACCGCTAGTACCGCGCATGGATCGTGCAGGGCGGCGCGCCGCTCGCCCATCAGATCCGCCATGCGATCGTGGAGGTAACCGAACATCCCACCGACGAAACTACCAAGGGGCGTGCCGTGGGACGTGATCTGTTCGATCAGATCATCGGACGTGCGCAACTGATGGGTCAGGTTCAGCCCGCACATCCGGATCAATGCGCCACAGCGAAATACGATGTCCGCCGCTTCCGGATCGGCCCAGATGTTGAACTCCGCGGTCGGCGTGACATTGCCCACCGACGCGCTGCCCCCCATGAGCGAGATCCCGGCAATGCGGTTCGGTAAATCCGGGTCGCGCTGCAGCGCCGTCGCGATATTGGTGAGCGGACCGATCGGCACCAACCAGGTGTCGGCCACGCGCCGGGTTTCTTCCAGGATGAACTCAACGGCATCTTCGCTGGCGACGCTCGCAACGGGCGGCGGGAGCTCTACGCCGCCCAGTCCGTTCGCGCCGTGGACCAGCGCCGCGTGTACCGGCTCCGCCACCAGCGGTCTGGCCGCGCCCGCATGCACCGGTGTTCCTGCAGCCAACAGCTCCACAACGGCGAGCGCGTTGCGCGTGGTATCAGCGAGTGGCGCGTTGCCGCTGACCGTCGTCACGCCCAGCACCTCGGCATGGGCATGCGCCAGAATCAGCGCGACCGCGTCGTCATGGCCCGGATCGCAGTCGATGATGAGGCGGGGAGTGTTAACGTCGGCGACTCATGTCGCGCGGATGAAATCGATCACCACGTCGGCGAGTTCGGCGCCATGGGTTTCCTGCAGGAAATGCCCCCCACCTTTGATGGTCGTGTGCGGTTGGCCTTTCGCCCCCGGCACTCGCGCCTGAAACACCGCTTCACCCCCGGCGGTGACCGCGTCGCCATCGCTGAACGCCGTCAGCAGCGGCTTCTGCCAGGACTCGAGCACCGTCCAGGCGCGCCGGTTGGCAGCCGCCGCCGGGTCGTCTTCGGAGATCGGCACCAGCAGCGGAAACTGTCGTGCGCCTTCCTTGTAGCTTTCGTCGGGGTAGGGCGCGTCGTAGGCCGCAACGACCTCGTCCGGCAGACCGCCAGGCTTGTTTCAACAGCTCACCGATCAACATTTCCGGCATGTCCTGGCTGAACTTACGCCAGGCCATGAACGCCTCGCTCGGCGTGCCCTCGCCCGTGGGCATGCCTGTGTTGGCCACCACGATCCGGTCGAACCGGTCCGGGTTTTCCGCGGCCAGACGCAACCCGATCAATCCGCCCCAGTCCTGGCCGATCAACGTGACATGGGTCAGATCATTCGCCTCCAGCCAGGCCGTCATCCAGTCGACGTGGCTCTGGTAGGTGTAATCGGTGCGCGCGCCCGGCTTGTCCGACCGGCCGAAGCCCACCAGATCGGGCGCGACGGCACGCAGCCCCGCGGCGACGAATTTCGGGATCATGTGCCGATAGAGGTAACTCCAGCTGGGCTCGCCGTGCATGCACAGCACGACGTCGTCTGACGTTCCCTCATCCACGTAATGAATTCGAAGCTCGCCGCCGTCACCTCGAGGGTCGCCGCAAGGCTCGCCGCAAGGCACGGTCGTGTAGTTCGGCGCAAACGGGTAGTCCGGCAGGTTCTCGAAGCGCGCATCCGGCGTTCTCAATATGTCCATGGCAGCCCTCTCACCAGGTCGGCAAAAGCCAAGCATACCGGCATCGAATTCGTGTGCCGAGCGTTTCGCGGGTTACGGCGGGGCACTTTCCCAACGGGGGGAGGTCATATCAGCACGGGCCGAATGGGCCCGGTTCACAACTCATCGGGCCGGGGAGAACGCATGCACGCTTCTATCATTTTCATCGCGCTGGTCACAGCGACCACGGTTATCGCGGCGGAGCCGGAGCCGGAACCGGACTGCGTGGTGATGAGCAATGCCTGCCTTGCGCCGATTCTGATGCGCTTCGACCCTGAACTGATGGGCGTTCCCGGATCCTGGCAGCTGACGATCAACGACCGCCAGGTGTTGGTGATCACCGACGCCGAGGCGGATCGCATGCGGATCATGAGCTCGATCGCACCGAGCGGCGGCTTGACCCGCGAGCAACTCCATCGGCTCATGCAGGCGAACTTCGAATCCGCGCTGGACGCCCGCTACAGCATTGCCCACGGTGCCGTCTGGGCCACCTACATTCATCCGCTGTCTCCGACCTCGTCCGAGGAAGTGGTCTCCGCGCTGGCGCAGACCGTGACGCTGGCCCAATCGTATGGAACCTCATTCTCTTCGGGACTGTTCAGCTTCGGCGGCGGCGACAATGCCGGCAAGGCCTTCCGCGATCTGAAAGAGAAGGGGACGCTGCTATAGTTGGTATGGGCCGCGTGCTAGTTGCTGACGCACTCAATTACTGACCCGCTGGAGGGGCTGCAGACCCAGCGCTTCGTTATAGGTGTTGTGGTAGTGGTGCAGCGCCGGTTCGTTGCGGCCGAACGTCACGTACTCCTGGGCACCCGAGGTCGCACCCCGGTGCGATGACGCCGCGGCAACGTAGTCTTCATCGCGGATCACTTCCGCGAAGCCGGTCATGCGCTCTGTGATCTCAGCGTAGCGCTCAGCCTGTTCCGGATCGCGCAAGAGTTCCTGGATATTCGGGTCGAGGTAAAACGAAATCTGCGAGTGACACTGATGCGGGTTCTCCCCGTCCGGATAAACGCGCACCAGGGTCGGTCCCCCGCCGCCAATGATCAGCTGCACGTTGGGAAAGATGTAGTACACGGGTAGCGCGGCGCGCAGCACGTGCCACTGGTCGCGCGGTTCGTCGCGCAGGGTCTCGATGTTCTTCAGGCACAGCATCATGCGGTGGTTACGCTGGTAGGTGTCGTAGCATTGCACGTTGCCATAGAAGTCCTGGGCCAGACTGTCACGGTGAAGGGTGTTGAAGTGGTACGTCTCCCCGAACGTGTCGATGGCGAGCTTCCAGTTCATGGCCGTCTGGTAGGAGGTCTGACCCTGGCTCTGGTAGCGCCCGATCTGCCAGGCATCCAGCTCGCTGGCCAGCTCCGCGCCGAGCAGGGCATCTACATCCAGCTCGCCCGCGGCGGGATTAGGGTTGGCCCACAACAGACCATACTGCTCCACCGCCGGCAGCGCGACGAGACCATGGCACGCGCGGTCGACCGGGCCGAAGTGATCCTCCCTCGGAACCGCCACGAGCTCCCCCTTCGGGTTGTAACCCCAGGCATGGAACGGGCAGCTGAACAGTTTTTTCGCTCCGCGGGCCTCACTTTCCACCACCGTCCCGCGGTGCCGACAGACGTTCAGGAACGCATGGAACGCGCCGTCCTCGTCGCGCGTGCATAGAATCGGCTTACCGAGGTCGTTCGAGGTGAAAAAGGTGCCGGGTGACGGCAGGTCGGCGGTCAGGCCCAGTACCTGGGGATAGTCCTGAAAAAACACCTGCCACTCCTGTATGCCGCGTTCCGAGCTGGTGTAGGCGCTGACCGGATTGATGACCTGGCCGCCGGCGTCGACATTGGTGCCGCTATCGAGCCGCTGCAGCAGCGTGTCGATGACGTTCAGTTGATCGTCCCGGTTCATGGAGCTACCTCGCAGCGTGGTTCCCGGTAGCCATGATACCTTTAGCTTGCGCGACGAAAACAGGGGGTGGGGGCGACGTGCTGAGAGTGAACAGAGACACCGTGGGGTTGCGACACTACGACCCGGCCGCATGTTACCGGGGCTACACGCTGTTCTGCGGGGACGACGGGCCTGTGGCGAACCTCATCGACATGCATGGCAGGCTGTGCAATCGCTGGAGCAACGAGCGCGGCATCCAGTACGCGCGGCTGTTGCCCAACGGCAATCTGTTGTGTCGGGCCGCACCGTCGGAGAACGTGCAGGGCCAGCAAGGCCTCAACGGCCAGGCAGCGGCGGCGTTCGAGCTCGATTGGGAGGGCAATCTGGTCTGGGAGTACCGCGACGACTGGCTGCACCACGATCAGGAACGTCTGTCCAACGGCAACACGCTGGTGATCGCCTGGGAGCCCATGTCCGAGGAGCAGACCGCCAGGGTTCAGGGCGGCGTGCACAGCGATGACGACAACCCACGGATGCTCGGCGATGTAGTACGGGAGATTGCGCCCGACGGCCGCGTGGTTCGGCAGTGGCGCTCCTGGGAACACCTCGATGTCGACGAGGCCGTGATCTGCCCGCTGGAACACCGCCTGGAGTGGACCCATTGCAACTCGATCGCAACGACCCGCGACGGCGACTGGATTCTGAGCCTGCGCCGCGTCAATACCGTGGTCGTGGTGGACCCGGACAGCGGCGCGATCAAATGGTCGTGGGGCCCCGGTGTGCTCGGTCATCAGCACGACGCGAAGTTGACCCCCAGCGGCACCCTGATGGTGTTCGACAACGGCGTGCACCGCAACGGACCCGAGTATTCACAAGCACTCGAGATCGACATGGAAACCAAGGAGGTGATCTGGCAGTTCGCTGCCGATCCGC
>PVMK01125973.1_pt1 | contig 21842 bp, 20 predicted proteins | sample 1853481 | NCBI WGS metagenome assembly PVMK01 (sample SAMN08533507, study PRJNA380276) | Marine sediment metagenome, whole genome shotgun sequencing project.
ATGAAACGAGCTTTGCACCCTATCCCGTCCATCCTCTCGGCCCGGTCGATTTTTCCACACAGATCCCGAAAAAAGGTGATCTGAGGCAGATGGAGCCCTCGCAAAGGATCGGCACCTCTACAGCCGGTCTGCCGTTGGCCGATGCGGGGATCGCCGGAAATCCGAACTATCTCGACAGAACCGACATGATCGTCGCAGCCGGTAGCGGCGAACGTGATACGGCGACCGACATGAAGGTGCTCGAGACCATCTCCGACCGCGAGGACGGCGATATCCGCCCCAACGAGATCTTGCCGAGCAATCTGCGGCCGACCCTGTTTCTGGCGCAGTTGTCCAATCTTCTGGCCGGAAATATTTCCATCGTCCATAAGGTGACGGGCTCGTCACGGACCTTCATGGGCGAGGAGATGGCGGGCGTTGCGGCGGTTGAGACTGCCGTGCGTCGCATCAAGGCGGGTCAGGGTGATCTGTTTCTCGTCGGCGGCGCGTTCAACTCCGAACGCGAGGATATCCTGCTCAATTTCGAGCTCGGGGACATGTTGCTTCAGGGCCCGTTCATGCCCGTCTGGGAGCGGGCACGCGGGGGCGCGGCCGGTCTCGTTCCCGCAAGCATCGGCGCATTCCTCGTCTTGGAGGACAAATCCCACGCCGAGGCGCGTGGGGCAAAGGTTTACGCTGAGATCGAGGAAGTCCTCTCGGGACGTTGCAACCGACAGAAGGGATCAGCGGTAGACAACGCTCGCGGGCAGCTTGCGGCCATCGAGGCAAAATTGAACGGAGGTCCACTGGCCGTCCTGAGCGGCGCCAGCGGTGCGGAACCAGCAACGGGCGAGGAATTCGCCTTTCTCCAACACGTTGCCGAGCAGGGACACAGGGCCTTCGTCCGGGCCTATGGCACGGTACTCGGCCATGGAGTGGAGGCTCACTTCCCGGCCGGCATCGCATTGGCGGCACTGGCACTGCAAAACGGTGCGTTTTACCCACCCTTCGATGGGTCCGGCGTCGAGCAGGTGTTTGCGGGCCGCCCCGAGCAGATCATTGTCACCGGCTGGGGCCATTGGCGCGGCGAAGCACTCGCTCTCGTTAGCAAAGCGGGGCCCTGATGGCGGGACGGCGACATTTAGATAAGAGGGGGCGCCCAGTCGTCGCTGTGACGGGGCTCGGTGTCATCACATCGCTCGGTCGGGGTGTTTGGGCGAACTGGCGGGCGCTGACCGCTGGGCGCTCGGGCCTGCGCGAAATCAGCCGTTTTTCCACCGAAGGACTGGGGTCTCGCGTGGCGGGATGTGTGGATTTCATGGGCGTCGAGCCTTATTCGGCTTACGAACTCGCGCGCGCCATGGCATCGGCCGTGGCCGAAGAAGCGTTGGACCAGTCCGCCATCGGCATCAGAGGCGCTTTCCCTGGACCACTCTTCATCGCGACCCCGCCGTCTGAACTCGAATGGCCGCAACTCGAGGCTCTACTTGCCAATGCGCCGATGGACGGGACCGACAACGCCTATCGGCATATGGCCGCCGTTGTGCGGAACGGTGGGCGAAGAGGCCAGTTCGATCATCTCGCCGAACATATCCGGTTCGCCAGTCTCGCGGAGAAAATGGCCGAGGAATTCGGCACACTGGGCCAGCCGATCTCGGTGTGCACGGCCTGCGCCTCGGGTGTGACCGCCATTCAGCTCGGACTCGAGACCATCAGGCGTGGGGAGACGGAGGCTGCGCTCTGTATGGGCGTCGATGCAACGGTTCATCCCGAGGGGTTGATCCGGTTCTCGTTGCTGTCAGCGCTCTCTACCCATAACGATCCGCCGGAAAAAGCGTCGCGGCCCTTTGCCAAGAACCGCAACGGATTCGTCATCGCCGAAGGGGCGGCCGCACTGGTGCTGGAGTCTCTTGACGCCGCCAAAGCGCGAGGCGCACGCATATTGGGGATCGTGCGCGGTTGTGGCGAGCGCGCCGACCACTATCACCGCACCCGCTCGAAACCGGATGGTTCGGCCATGATCGGCGCCATCGTCAACACCCTGGCCGATGCTTGCACCGGCCCGGAAGAAATCGATTACATCAATGCCCACGGTACGGGCACACCCGAGAACGACAAGATGGAATACAATTCCCTCCGATCAGTGTTCGGCGAGGCTATTGACGCCATACCCATCAGCTCCAACAAGTCCATGATTGGGCACACTTTGATTGCGGCAGGCGGCGTGGAGGCCGTGTTTTCGCTCATGACCATCATGACCAGTACACTGCTGCCGACGACGAATTACGACATGCCCGACCCGGCCATCCCGCTCGACGTCGTGCCGAATGAAAGTCGGCAGGCCTGGGTCGATACTGTGCTGTCGAATTCCTTTGGGTTTGGCGGGCAGAATGTCTGTGCCGTTTTTTCAGCCGAGCCTGCATAGCAGGCCCTTGTTGTCTGGAGGCATGATTGGCCGAGCGCTCGAATGAGAAACTGGTGCTCGTGACGGGCGGTGGTCGCGGTATAGGCGAACAGATCGTGCGCACGCTGGCCTCGGCGGAATATGACGTGGCCTTCACCTACCGCAGCGCGGCCGCCGAGGCGGACGCACTCAGCCGCGACTTGCACGAGCGATATCCGGCGCAGACATTCACCAGCTTCCGGGCCGACCTCGCGGTGAGGGAGGAGGTCGAGGCACTGGCGACGGATTTGGCGGATGGGCCGGAGCTTTACGGTTTCGTGCACAATGCGGGCGCATCCTATGACGCGCTCGGGGCTATGATCGACCAGGCGCGCGCCGAAGAACTCATGCAGGTAAATTTCTGGTCCATGACACGGCTGATCAAGGCCGCCGTGCGGTCGATGATACGGGCGAAATCGGGCCGGATCGTCGGCATAGGCTCGATCACGGCGCACCAGGGCGCACAAGGCAACGCGACTTATGCCGCCACCAAGGGTGCCATGGCGAGCTACATGAAAACACTGTCGGTGGAGATCGCCCGCAAAGGCGTGACGGCCAATGTCGTTGCCCCAGGATATGTCGATACGGAAATGCTTGCGCCTTACAGAGCCAACCGCGAAGCGGTGGAAAAGCAGATCCCAGCAGGCCGATTTGCAGGGGCGGACGAAATTGCCTCCCTGGTGTGCTACTTGCTCGCGCCCGAAGCTGCCTACATCACCGGGGCCGAAATTCCCATCGATGGCGGCCTCACCGCCGCCATCGGCATCAAGAACTAGCGGGAGACTGCATCCATGCAGGCGCTGCTGATCAAAGGGGAACGCGCTCTCGAGCTATGCGACATCGATCCGCCGGATGATCCGGCTGCTGGCGAGATTCAGGTGCGGATCAGGGCGGTGGCCCTCAATCACATCGATGTTTGGGGCTGGCGCGGCATGGCATTCGCCAAACGCGATTTGCCGGTGATCGCGGGCGTCGAAGCGGCAGGAGAGATCGTGGCGCTCGGGGAAGGCGTGACGGGGCTCGCGGTGGGCAAGACGGTCGCGCTTTACGGCGCGCGCACCTGCGGCAGCTGCTCGGCCTGCATGGAGGGGCGCGACAATTTCTGCGAGGCCGGCGGCTCGGTCGGCAATATTTACGGCTTTCATATCGACGGCTTTTGCCGCGAACGCATGAATATCCCGGCCAGATTGGCGGTGGCCGCCCCCGATGGGCTCGACGTGGTTGGCGCAGCGCTTGCCGCCATTACCTTCGGCACGCCGGAACATATGCTATTCGACAACGCCAAGCTGCAATCCGGCGAATGGGTGCTGGTTCATGCCGGCGGCTCAGGCATAGGCTCGGCCGCCATTCAGCTCGCTAAAGCCGCGGGCGCCACGGTGATAACCACGGTGGGCAGCGATGAAAAAGGCGACAAGGCCCGCGCGCTTGGCGCCGATCATGTGATCAACTACCGCACGCAAGCCTTCGAAAGCCGAGTCCGGCGGCTGACGCACAAGCGAGGCGTCGATGTGGTATTCGAGCACGTCGGCCCCGACACCTGGCCCGGCAGCCTGTTCGCACTCAAACGCGGCGGTCGCCTTGTTACCTGTGGTTCGACCACGGGGCTTCAGGCCAAAATGAACCTGTTCACCCTGTTTCAGCAGCAGCTCCGGATTTTTGGCAGCTTCGGCTGTACTCTGGCGAACATGCGCACCGTGATGGACAAGATGGCGCGCGGCGAGGTGAGCCCCGTCGTCGACAGCACACTCACGCTTAAAGACATCGAAATCGGGCTCCAACGCCTCGAAAGCCGTAACGTTTTCGGTAAGATCGTCCTGAACCTGTGAGCGACCACGACGGCCATGGCAATATCGATGGAGGCGTCACTTTACCGCGTCCAGCGATGATTCTCGACACGCCCAGAAATCGACGGAATCATTTGACACCTAGATGTCGGCTCCGCACATCCCGGGGGCAGGAGCTGGCCCCAAGGATACCGCTATTCGCCTTTTGAACAGTTTAGGGCGCGGCGCGGACCATTGGGCTGAAGAGGTCGATCGAAGGTTTGGTCTCATGCACATGAAGACGATGCCAGCAGATGATCGTCAGGCGCCTGAGGGATGCCGGTCCTGTGTCATTCGCCAAAGCGGCATTTGCAGCGCGCTGACTGGCGAAGAGGTGACCAGACTGAGCCGGATCGCCCATCACCGCCAATATAAGGCAGGCCAGACGATCCTTTCATGCGACGACAAACCCGATTTCTTCGCGGCTGTGAGTTCGGGCGTCGTCAAGGTCTCCAAACTACTCCTCGACGGACGCCAGCAGATCGTGGGCCTACTGTTTCCTCCGGATTTTCTCGGCCGTGTGTTCTCGAGACAAATTCCCTATTTCGCGGAAGCTGCAACACATGTGGAGCTGTGCTGTTTCCGCCATGCCGATTTCGAGCGCATGCTCAAGGACCATTCGGAGATGAGCCAGCATCTGCTGGAACATAGTCTGGACAAGCTCGATACGGCGCACGACTGGATGGTCCTGCTGGGTCGAAAGACCGCCGAAGAGCGGGTCGCTAGCTTGCTCTATCTGCTCGTGACCCGTTCGAAACTCGCTCTGGCCCACGACCATGGAGCTAACCGTGATACTGGCTTCGAGCTGCATCTTAAGCGCGAAGAAATGGCTGATTTTCTGGGCCTAACCTATGAGACCGTGATCCGTCAGCTTAAGGCGCTCTACAAGAAAGACATCATCTGCCTCAATGGACGGCGTGAGTTCTCCGTGCCGGATCTCGCCGCGCTCGCGAAAGCCGCCGGATGAAGCCAGCGACCTGCTCGTTCAATCGAGCCCACGGGCTTTCCAAGCCGAACAAAAGCTTCTTGGCCACACCGTTTCTATGATCTGCATCAGAACAAGGGTGCGATTCCTCGGGCAAAGTCTCCGACCATAGACAGCTGGCCAGCCCCGTCACCGATAGCCTAGCCAGCGGTGGAGGTCGAATTGCTCAATCTGGAAGCTATCGCGAACGCGCCGCTCACGACCGACCCCTTCAGCTTCTTCATGGTGCCGGGCGTCTTGAGCGCGGTCGATCTTGCCGCCGTGCGTGCGGATTTTCCTCAGATCGCCGAGCCCGGGATTTTCTCCCTTTCCGAGCTCATCTATGGGCCAGCCTTTGCCGGACTGATCGAGGAGATTCGCAACCGGAAGTTCGAATATGTCATCGAGAAGAAGTACGGCGTAGACCTTTCGGACAAGCCCATGATGATTTCCGTCTGCGGCCAGGAGCGCAAACATTCCGTCGGCATTCGGACCTATCACACGAACGAATTCGTCACCTGCCTGCTTTATCTCAACGACATCTGGGACGACAGAGGTGGCAGGCTGCGCATGCTGCGTAGCAGAAATGATCTGAGCGATTACGTCGCAGAAATACCGCCGGGCGGTGGCATGCTGGCCTCTTTCCTGAGATCTGACCGCTCATGGCACGCGCATGAGCCTTATGAAGGCGACCTGCGTTATGTCATGTTGAACTGGATAACGACCCAGGCTAGCCGCGACGGCCTTACCACCGAGGCCGGCCAGCGTGACCGTCTCCTCCAAAAAAGCGCCTGACGACGTTGCGACATCCAATATCCGGATGGACCGGCTTGAACGGCCCATCCAACCGGGTCACGCGCAATGTGATCTGGATCAGCTTTTTTTGTCCGGCACAGGGTCATCCTTCGGGCTGTCAGTTGCTGGAGGCCGTTAGGCATCATGACCCGAAACAGTGGGCAGAATCGTGCATCGGGCGAACCCGAGGTCTGGATTACCGGCCTTGGCCTCATCAGCTCGCTCGGCGAAGGCGGCGGCGCACATTGGGCGCTGCTTGCGGGCGATGAGGGCGATCGGGTCGTCGATGAAACGAGCTTTGCACCCTATCCGGTGCACCCGCTGGGTGACATCGACTTTTCAGCGCAGATAGAGCGAAAAGGCGACCTGCGCCAGATGGGACCCTGGCAGCGGATCGGCGTCTATGCCGCGGGGCTCGCACTCGAGGATGCAGGCATTGCCGGCAGGCAGGAGCAGCTCGATGAAACCCAGTTGATCGTCGCGGCCGGCAACGGCGAACGCGACGAGGCCGCGGACGGGGCCGTGCTTAAGGCGCTCACCGATGCAGCGAGACCTCGTGGCGCTTCGGGCGGTGTGTTGAACAAAACCCTGCAGACGACACTGAGACCTACGCTCTATCTCGGCGAACTGTCCAATCTTCTCGCCGGCAACATCTCTATCGTTCATGGCGTGAGCGGATCCTCACGCACCTACAAGGGCGAAGAAATGGCGGGCGTCAGCGCCGTCGAAGACGCGGTTCGGCGAATCGTCAACGCACAGGGGCAGCTCTTTCTCGTGGGCGGCGCGTTCAATGCCGAACGCGCGGACCTCACCTTGGCTTATGAACTTAGCGGAGCGCTCTGGCACGGGCCGTTCAAGTCCGTGTGGGAGCGCGCTGGCGAGGGCGGCGGTTTCGTGATGGGCAGTCTCGGCGCCTTTCTCGTCCTGGAGTCGGACGCTCACGCCAGGGCGCGCGGGAAAAAGCCATATGCCAAGATTGCCGGCGTGGCATCGGGGCGCTCCAAGCGGTCGCGCAATGATGACGGCGCGGTCCGCAGTGTCGACGCGCTGCTGGATAGTCTGGTCCTAGGGCTCGACGAGGGACCGCTTGGCGTGCTGAGCGGAGCGAGCGGTGTGGAACCGGCAACGGGCGACGAACTGAGCTGGCTCGACGGACTGGAAAACCGCGGCATCGCTCCGGCGATCCGCGCCTATGGGACGATGCTCGGGCATTCGGTAGAGGCGCATTTTCCCGCAGGCCTCGCCCTCGCGGCTCTGGCAGTCTCGAGAAATGGGTTTTTCCGCCCCTTCGACAATTCCGGGCGCGAGCGGTCTTTCGAGAGGCAGGCAGAGCGAATTCTTGTGACGGGATGGGGACACTGGCGCGGCGAGGGACTGGCCCTCGTCGAGACCGCCGGCACGCATTGACAGGGGAGCAATGGGGGACCAATGGGCAAGCAACTACATGATGACGAAGGCCGTCCAATCGCGGCCATAACAGGCTTTGGCGTGCTCACATCCCTTGGCCGGGGCAAACAGGAAAACTGGCAGGCGCTCACACGAGGGCAATCGGGCCTGCACACCATTACACGTTTTCCTACGGATGGGCTGAGAACAACTGTCGCGGGAACTGTCGACTTCATGGACCTTCCGTCCTATTCGGCCCCAGCGCTTTCAGCGGCGATGGCAGCCGACGTCATACGCGAAGCCGTGGGCGAGGCCGGTATCGGAGCAAAAGGACGCTTTCCGGGACCGCTCTTTCTCGCCACGCCACCCACTGAACTTGAATGGCCGCAGCGAAAGGCGCTGTTCGCCGGTGTGAATGGTGATGCTCCCGAGCGAGGCTACCGACATCTGCTGAAGGCGGCGAGAACGGGTCGGTTCAAAGACCTCTATCCCTGCTTTCAGTTCGCCAGCGTCGGCGAATTCCTGGCCGAGGAATTCGGCACCTGCGGACTGCCCATTTCCCTGTCTACGGCCTGTGCTTCGGGCGCTACCGCGATCGCGCTTGGCGTGGAGGCCATCCGCCGGGGTGACACGGATGCAGCGCTCTGTGTCGCTACCGACGGCTCGGTTCATGTCGAGGCGCTGATCCGGTTCTCGCTGCTGTCGGCCCTGTCCACCTACAACGAGCCACCGGAAAAGGCTTCGCGCCCGTTCGCCAAAGACCGGGGCGGCTTTGTTATGGCCGAAGGCGCTGGTGCGTTCGTGCTGGAATCTTATGCGGCGGCAAAGGCCCGTGGGGCGAAAATCCTGGGAGTCGTGAGGGGTTATGGGGAACGCGCGGATGATTTTCACCGCACACGCACCCACCCCGAGGGCACACCCATCATCGGTGCCATTCAAGCCGCGCTAGCAGACGCGGGGATCGGCCCTGAGGACATCGATTACATCAATGCGCACGGCACGGGCACTCAGGAAAACGACAAGATGGAGTATCTGTCGCTCAAGGCCGTATTCGGCGATGCCATCGAACGAACGCCGATCAGTTCCAACAAATCCATGATCGGACACACGCTGACGGCGGCAGGCGCTATCGAAGCGGCCTTTTCGCTGATGAGCATCCGCGAGGGCACCCTGCCCCCCACCATGAACTACGACATTCCCGACCCCGACATCCCGCTCGATGTCGTTCCGAACAAGAGCCAGCAGGCCAGGGTCGATACCGTGCTGTCGAACTCCTTCGGCTTTGGCGGCCAGAATGCAAGTCTCGTGCTTTCGGGAGAACCGGCATGACGGCACTCCGGAAAATGCATGAAGAGGCTCCCGATGATGGCGGACTTTTCTGGGAGGATTTCACGGTCGGTCAAGTTCTGACCTTCGGGCATTGCGAGTTGAGCCGGGAGAGCATCATTGCATTTGCAAGCCAGTACGATCCCCAACCGTTCCACATCGACGAGCAGGCCGCGCGGCTGACAATGCTCACGGGGCTGGCCGCTTCGGGCTGGCACGTCTGCACGGTTTTCATGCGCATGCTCCATGACGGCCTGTTGTCACGGTGCCGGTTTGCGGGCCTGTATGCCATCGATGAAATCAAGTGGCGGATCCCTGTGAGACCGGGCGATCAATTGGCTTGTCGTGTCACCTGTCTGGGTACCAATCCCCAGTCGGGGCGGCCGGGACATGGACTTTGCAACTTCCACTGCGAGGCACTCAATGCGCGCGGACGCACCGTCATGTCATGGTGGCTGCAACTGCAATTCGCGCGCCGCGACGAGGTTGGTGATTCCGGTGTCATTTTCGAGAGAGAGCGTCGCCCCTCGACTGTGGCCCGCCTGCAGGGGGACCAGACGATCAAATTCTTTGAAGATGTCTGTCCGGGAGACGAGATCATGCTCGGTAGCTATGCGTTTTCTGCTGAGAAAGTAGTGGCCTTTAACAAGCACTATGGTTCCCAACCCATCCATCCCGAAGCCGCGCCGGACGGTCTGAGCACGAGCGGCTGGCATGTGACGGCCATATGTATGCAGCGGCTGGTGAGATATTACATCCGCGAAGCACAGAAATTGCGGGCTGTCGGCCGCCCGGTGCCGCAACTGGGGCCATCACCGGGGATCAAGCATCTGCACTGGCACCGTCCAGTGAATCATGCGGACGACATCCTGACTTTCTCATGCTGGGCGGAACGAAAGGTCGAAGTGAAGTCAAAACCCGGTTGGGGGGTGCTCGTCGCCGGGATCGATGTCCGCAATCAGCACAACGAGTGCGTGGTTTCATTTTACCCACAGCTGTTTCTGGAGCGCCGGACGAAAGTCTGAAATGAGATGTCCTTGAACCACACCGGCCCCAAGCGCTGAGGATAAGACATGCACGGCACGACAGAAATTGTGAAGAAGCACGCTACGACCGAGGGCAAGGCCGTGCGGCCGGAAATCAGAGAGATATTCGCCGATATTTTCCAATCTGGGGAGGAGCTTCACTTCCATACGTCGAATGAAGACGTGGAGAAATGGGATTCGCTGCAGCATATAGCGCTGATTGCCGCCGTCGAAAGCACGTTCGCTATTTCACTGTCCATGGACGAGATGATGGAGATTGCCAGCGTATCCGACATCCACACCGTTCTGGATCGCCACGGCGTCTGAGCGGGGGGCCGAGTCCTCGAGTCCGTGCCCGCCACTTGGCGCACTGGGCCTCCAAACCGATCTTGCAAAAGGAGGTGGATCTTTAGGGGGGAAGGTTGATCGTGATCCTGTGAGTGCGTTCATTGATCAAGAAGCAATGATGCATCACGGTCGTTGGCGGATGTCACCCGATCGTGACTGATCGTGACCCTCGATTTGACCTCGATCAAACAGCGTACGGCCAAGGATGGAATGGTGATTCCGGTTCGCTATCGAGTCACTAGAACCGGAGGAAAAGTAATGAAGTGGGAAAAACCTGAATATTGTGAGCTTCGGCTCGGCTTCGAAGTCACGGCATACATATACACGAGATGAATCGATGACAGAAGGGGCGCCCCATATCGCCCCTTCTTCTTGTCGGACCCAAATCTCAGGTTTGATCTGCAGTCCTGATGGTGGAGACAGCATGCTCGAAAATGCACCGATCAGATTGAACGACCGGCCGGAGATCAATCCGCTCTTTCTATTCCGATGGGAGGAAAAGGAGCAGGCCTATCTGCTGCTCTATCCCGAAGGGATCATCAAGCTCAACGATTCTGCTGGAAATGTCCTCAAACTCTGCACCGGAGAGAAGACCTTTGAAGAGGTCATCTCAGAACTCAAAAACCTTTTCGACGTGGAGGAGCTTGAGGACGACATTTACAGTTTCATGGAGGTAGCAATTGGTAAAGGCTGGGTCCGAGTTAAGAATTGATGGTGGCGGTAAGCCTCTTTGGCTTGTCCTAGAGCTGACCTACAAGTGTCCGCTGAAATGTCCGTGGTGCAGCAACCCGCTCGATTTTGCCGAGATCACGGACGAACTCACGACTGAGGAGTGGAAGAAGGTCTTACGGGAAGCCCGCGAACTGGGCACGATCCAGCTGGGCTTTTCCGGCGGCGGCCAATGGTGCGCAAGGATTTGGAGGAGCTGGTCGCAGAAGCCGTCAAGCTCGGTTTTTATACCAATCTGATCACGTCTGGCATGGGGCTCACGAAGGAACGCCTGTCGGAACTAAAGCGGGTCGGACTTCAGCAGATTCAGCTCAGCTTCCAGCATTCCGATCCTCAAATAAACGATGCCATGGTCGGCGCTCCGTCCTTCGATGCGAAGATGTCCGCCGCCGAAGAGATAAAGGCGCAAGGCTTTCCGGTTGTCTTGAACGTACCGATCTCACGTTACAATATCGAGGATGCGGATGGGTTGATCGCGTTGGCCGAGAAGATGGGGTTCGAGTATGTCGAGTTTGCCAATGTTCAATACTATAATTGGGCGCTTTTAAACCGGGCGGAACTCTTACCGACAAGAGAGCAGCTTGAAACCGCCGAGGCACGTATCAATCAGCACCGCGAACGCCTCGGCAAAGACATGACCATCTATTTTGTCGTCCCCGACTATTTCGACGGCCGCCCCAAGGCCTGCATGAATGGCTGGGGAACCATCCATTTGACGATTGCACCCGATGGCAAGGCACTGCCGTGCCAGGAGGCCCGTGTGATTGAGGGGCTCGAATTCCCCAATGTCCGCGATCATGCTCTCGAGTGGATATGGAAGCATTCCCCCACATTCATGAAATACCGGGGCAATTCTTGGATGAAGGAACCTTGTGTTAGCTGTGATGAAAAGGAAACGGACTTTGGAGGCTGCCGCTGCCAGGCGTTCCTCCTGACTGGCGATGCAGCAAACACGGATCCCGCTTGTTCCAAGTCCAAGCACTTCCACATCATCCAGTCGGCAATCACGGCGGCTGAAACGCAACAGCCGCCACGAATGCCACTTGTTATGCGAACCAAAGGGGCAGTGAGCCATAAGTTGAAAGAACCGGTCGGGACGTCAAGGATATGAAACTTCCCCACGACTCATTTTCAGGCACTGTCGCGGCGGGATTCACTTTGACTTGTCTTTTGATCGTCGTGGTGCAGTGGCTGGCCGCTGGTTCATAGGCCTGTGTCTAAGCCGCAGGGAGTTCTGCGTGTGGTGCGATGGATCTGGATGTAATTGATGTCGTAGCACGCTGGCTCCATCTCATGGGTGTCGTCGTCTGGTTGGGACACAATTATGCAAATTTGATCCAGAACCCGCTCTACAGACCCGTTGGTCCCAATACGCCGCTGGAGGAATTAGAAGAGCGCTTGGAAGCTGCCCTGAAACGCGAGCACGCTATCTTCCGCCATGCCTCGCTGCTGGTTCTGGCAAGTGGAGCCTTCATGCTGTGGCATCGAGAAATCTTGCGGGACGTCCTGACCCTACAGGGCGGCCATGCCGTTCTCGGCATTGGCGTCTGGCTCGGTCTCATCATGGTTGCAAATCTATGGTTCGTTCTTTGGCCACACCAGAAGAGAGTGCTGGGCTTTGTTCCCGCGACGCTGGAGGAACGGATCCAATGTTCGAGGATCACGTTCGTCTCCTCCCGCACCAACACGATATTGTCGTTCCCCTCATTTTTCTTCATGGCGGCGGGAGCGCATAGCAGCTTTTTGTTCGGGTGAATGATTTGAGACAGACCCCAGGCCCCATGTTCAACTTTGCTGCCGGACCGGCGAGCCTCCCCTTGCCCGTACTGGAGGAGGCTAAGGAGGGCTTGATCAACTGGCGCAGCAGCGGTCTGTCGGTTCTCGAAATGCCATTCACCGGACCTGAGTTTGGTCAGATCCTTGAAGAGACGCTCTCGTCTTTAAGGCAGTTGCTGAACCTCCCATCCAACTACCACGCCCTCTTTCTACAAGGTGGTGCCTACGGCCAATTCGCACTGATCCCTATGAATTTGCTGCGCGGCAAAGGAAAAGCCGACTACGCTATAACAGGCCATTGGTCGGCTCGGGCTACCGCCGAAGCGCGCAAGTACGGCTCCGTGAATGTCGTGACCGACAATTCGGAGAGTGGCTTCACCACTTTGCTGCCAGTGGAGAGCTGGACGCTCGATCCGGGTGCCGCCTACTGCCACATAACGACGAACGAGACGGCCAACGGCGTCCAGTTCCATCAGCTCCCAGACACAGGCGCCGTCCCTCTCATTGCGGACGCCACATCGGACTTCCTCTCAAAGCCCATCGATATCGCCCGTTTCGGCGCTCTTTACGCCAGCGCGCAAAAGAACATTGGGCCGGCCGGGCTCACCATTGTCATCGTCCGCAAGGACTTGCTAGGCGACGCCAGTTCCATAACACCCAGCGTATTCAACTTCGGGCTTTTGGCGGCCAGCAATTCCAAGGTCAACACACTACCAACCTGGGCCATCTATATCGCCAGTTTGGTATTCAAATGGATCTTGGCCGAAGGCGGCCTTGAGGAAATGGCGAAACGGAACCGCAACAAGGCGCGAATTCTCTATGAGGCCATTGATTCAAGCGATTTCTATCATTGCCCTACGGCCAACGACTGCCGGTCAAGAGTAAACGTGGTGTTCGGCTTGCCTACCAAGGCGCTTGAAGAGGCGTTTCTCAGCCTTGCTTCGGAACATGGCTTGCTCAACCTTAGGGGCCACGCAGCCTTAGGGGGCGTAAGGGCAAGCCTTTATAACGCCGTGAGCGAGGAAGCGGTTCGTACGCTCATCGATTTCATGGATGAGTTTGCCGCACCGAGGAAACGGCAGGTTCGGCGTCACTCCTTCAGCGCCATTCGCAAGTCGGTCATCGTCAACGACGTCACGTCTAAGTGGCGCGATAAATGGGAACTTGCTTGATCAAAGCTAGCGAGGCGAGTGGCGGGCAGGGACCTATCGAGTGGGCAAAGCTGCGATACGTAACGGGTGCTGAGGGACTATGTTGGGACGGCTTGCGGTCGGCTTTGAGCGCGTCATGTCTATTAACGTCGGCACCAAGCCGCGCCGATCGGCGAATGACCCATCTGGAGGAAATAGGAGATCTGCCATGACGACGGCCATCGAGCGCGCGCAGCGCCCATGGGTCAGCGTCGGCGCGCTTGATGCCCTCGATCGCATCGGGGCTCTCGCGGGAATGGTGGCGATAATTTCCTACGCCGTGCTGCCGAGCCCGCCCGTGCCAGCTATGCTCGCTCAGTCGCACACCATCGGCGATAGCGAAGACCAGGATGCTGCGGTGATTGCAGCACGCGCTGATATCGCCGACCGTGTCGGCTACAGGGGAGATGAGGTCTTAGTCGCGGCCTATGCCGGCGCACCTTACACATACGCCAGCGATCTACGTATCGAGGGAGACGGCACCGAGATGACGGTTCATGATGTCGACTGGCGCGGCAAGCCCTTCGATGCTCCAATCTACTATGGTGCGCGTGCTATCCGATGGCTCCCGAATAGTTCGCTCGGCGGTATGATTGATTTTACGCACTCGAAGGCCTATGCGCCGCTCGATCAGAAGACGAAACTATCCGGCCACAAGGATGGCAAGCCCCTGCCGCCCGCCGCTCCGATTGGAGATCTGTTCCACAAGCTAGAGTTTACCCATGGTCACAACATGCTGACCCTGAACCTAATGCACCGGCTACCGTCCTTTGGTTCCTTCATCAGCCCCTATGTGGGCTTCGGATTGGGCGCCGCATTGCCACACACGGAGGTTCAGCTCAAAGGCACCGGACAGCGCACCTATGAGTACCAATATGTCGGGCCAGCGGCGCAACTCCTAATCGGTATCGAGATCCGAGTTCCACGGCTCTCCTATTTTTTCGAGTACAAATTCACCTCAGCTTCCTACCGCGCGCCTTTGCAGAATCGCGATGGCGGCGCGCTGCCGTTCGACCTATGGAATCAGTTCCAACGCTGGCAGAGCGGGAAACCACCTGCAGGCGGCTGGGCATCGACATGGCTGACGAGCCATCAGATCATCGGAGGAATGGGGTTTCGGACAGTTCCGGCCGTTGCGGCGCCCTGAAACGGTCCATTCGGACATCGGCGATTGGCGGGGTTTCATCAACGAAACCGAGCCGGACGTCAGCGAATTCTCCCAGACCGATGATCTCATCCTTGATACGGGCCGCAGGCTGTGCCGGCCTAGAGCTGCTGGGTGAGCCGTGTGCAGCGTAGATCCGGATCACTCGGCGATCCGTGTGCCAAGACCAATCCACAAGCAGCAGCCCTTCCCCATGTCCCGCCAGACTCAATGACTGGTCCCATCGGAAAATGTGATCTTGTTCCAGACATTGTACTTGCCCGATGGTTTGCGCATCGGCAGCCGCCTGACCTCTTCAAGAGTTTGCGCATCGTAGACGATCACCGCACCGTCATTCTCCCAGACCGAAACCAGTGCATGGCGGCCGTAACGGTCGAACTCCACATGGGCCACTGTGGCGCCTGGAACGGGGCGAAGTGTTTTCACGACCTTTAGCGTCTGCTTATCGATGACGTGCACCTGATCCTTGTTCGGACCAAAGAATACGTCGGCCCAGACGTAGGACGAATTTTCGTGGCTCCGCAGAAAGAAGCCGGGGCCTGCGGTCTTTATCGTGTCGATGACGGACCAATCAGCGACATCGATGACACTGATCCTGCCTTCGCGCAGATGGGGTGTTGCCATCACGCGCCGGCCATTTCGCAGCCAGCTGATTCCCGATCCCAGATGCGGCATGCCGGGGAGGGGCAGCTCGGCGATTTCCCGGCCAACGATCAGGTTCACGACGACACCGCGAGACCCGTCACGCGCCGTGCCGACAAGATGACGGTATTCAGGATCGAAGAAGAAGTCATCGATCGGCTCGGAAACAACAATGCGGCGGCGAGCGAAAAGGCCCTTCGACGACGGAAGCGCTTCGACCATCCCCCTTTCATGGCTATGGACGTAGCCTTCGTAAACCGGATCCGCATTTGGATTGGTTGCAATTTCCCAGATCTCCGGCACATCTTTCAAAGCAAGGATGAAGCTATCGCGTGTGGGGGCCTGATAGACGGCGGAGACGCGCGAAGGCGTTCCGTCGCGGGCGGCGACATCGAAGATGCGCTCCACAGAAAGGTCGTTCGTCGCCAGTATCGTCAGCGTGCGCGGAAGATAATTGGCCACAGCAAGCCAGCGGCCATCCTTGGAGATGGCGATGTTGCGCGAATTGAGTCCGGCCCGGATCCGGCCCACTTCGGCAAGGCTCCAAAGATCATATTTTTGCACCCAGCCGTCGCGTGACATAATGAACACGAAGCGGCCGTCGGGCGTAAACTTCAGGCCACCGTGCACCGCAAAAGGCGTCGCGAACCGGGTAAGCCTGGTGAAATTGTCGCCATCAAGAACGCTAACGTGGTGATCGCCGGTTTCGACCACAAGGAAGAGATTCAACGGATCAGCATCAAAAACCGGTTTGTTTGCAGGTAAGTAACTGCTGACCAACTTCTTGCTCGCCTGAATATCCTCCAGGCTCCAGCGCGGGACCTCGGCAAGCGGGCTTTTGAGGAAATCCGCAAGGGCCGTGATCTCGGCGCCGGTCAATTGATCCGCGAAAGCCGGCATCTGAGTCGCGGCGCGTCCTTTGGAAATGACGAGTTCGACTTGTGGGCCGCGAATTCGCTTGAGTGTTTCGGGAATAAGCGCCGGACCTGTCCCGCCTAGCCGGCCGTGGCCATGGCATTGCGCGCAGTTTTGCGCATAAATGCGTACCGCATCCGTATCCGCGATTGCCGCAGAGGAAACGAGAAACGCAAGACTAAACGAAGCGGTGCGCGGGATCATGGCTCTTTCCCCGGAAGGGTCTCATCGTGAGCCGGTCCGTTCCAGCGGCCGCGGTCTCCAATCCAATCTCGAAGTCATCCAAATAGCAGGCGGGATCCTCTGCCCAAGGGTCACCGGTGAGCTGCAGGGCGCGGATGCGCGTATTACCGCCACATACGGATTTGTAGGCGCACGCTCCACATCGTCCCTTTAATGGCCGCGGCCGGGTGCGCAGCGCAGCCAGTATGGGATCGGACAGGTCATCCCAGATCTGACTGAAGGGCCGATTTCGCACGCTATCGATTTTGTAGTCTGACCAATAGGTGTCGGGATGAACGACGCCTTGCGTGTCGATGTTGGCAACACCCAGTCCCGATGAGTTGCCACCCCAAGCTTCAAGATGGGCGCGAACCTCGGCCACGCGATCCTCAGGAAATATTCCTTCCGCCCATCGTAGGAAGGCAACAGCGTCCGCGTCGTTGTTGCCGGTCACGATCTCCAACGAATCATTGCACTTCGCGGCCATCCAGGCGTGGTCGATCAGCATGTCAACAGCCGCGCGCGTCATCGTCCAGTCCGTGTCTTCACCTCTATGCTTGTTGCCGCGCCCAGCGTAGACGAGGTGGGACAGATAGAACTTCTGAACGCCCTCGTCTTCGACCAAGGAAAGAAGGTCGGGTAGCTGATGTGCGTTGTCCTCAGTAATCGTGAACCGAATGCCCACTTTCACACCGCACTTTATGCAAGCGCGCACGCCCGCGAGCGCAGCCTCGAACGCACCGCTCTGCCCGCGAAACCAGTCGTTCGTTTCTCCTATCCCGTCAAGGCTGATACCGACGTAGTCAAAGCCGATCTCGGCGAGCTGGTTAGCGACATCTCCAATGATCGGCATTCCATTTGATGACAGTGCGGTATAAATCCCGTAGCGTTTTGCATGGCGTGCAAGTCTCAAAGTGTCGGGTCGCGACAATGGTTCGCCGCCCGACAGAATAAGCGCCGGGATCCCGTAGGCTGCCAAGTCATCCAGGACTTCAATGGCTTCGTCCGTGCTGAGTTCTCCGGGAAAGTCGTGATCTGCCGCAACTGCATAGCAGTGCCGGCATTTCAGGTTGCAGCGCCGCGTAAGATTCCAGATCACGACGGGCTTGATGGATCCCTCGCGTGCGCGCACAGGCGTTGGTTCAAAAAGCTGCTTCATATAGTAGGAGAGGCGGAACACCGGCTAATCTCCATTTTGGGACAGCCTTAGTCCCGTTTTCTTGAGGATGCGGGTCGAATAAAGCACGTCGCTTTTTCGGCAGCTTTCGCCAAGTAGCTGCGCGATTTCTGAGCGCTTGGATTCGACCTCCCCGCGATTTCGGCCATGCACCATGGCGAAGAGATTAAATGGCCACTCCGGCAGAACCCTCGGACGCAAATAGCAGTGACTAACGAAGTCGAGCGCTCCCACCTCGCGCCCCTTCTGGCTGGCCAACCCGTCGTCGATATCCCATACCGTCATGCCGTTTGCGATCATCCCGAGTGCGTAATGATTGGGGGCAGCCGCGATCCGGCGAACGATGCCTCGTTCAACCAAGCGGCCGAACCGATCGATCACGTCGGCTTCCGTGGTGCCGATCTCGACAGCGACAGAGGCATAAGGCGCTTTGACGATTGGTAGACCGGCTTGCGTGGCCTGAATCAGCTTGCGGTCCAATTCTTTGAGTTTGTTCATGCCGCCACCTTGAAGCCAATGAAGAATTCTTCAAGCTTGGGCAGGCGCAACACGTGCAGCCCGGTTTCAAGTTCGATCTCGTGCGCAACGGCCTCGATCTTTTCCGGCGTCAGCGTCGCCAGCACGAACCACATGTTCAAGCGATGTGCACGCTCGTAGTTATGCGCCACTTCATGATGTGCATTGACCTTTGTTGCGACCTCTTCAAATCGATCGACAGGTACCGCCATGGCACACAGGCAAAAGGCGCCGCCCATTGCCGCTGCATCGAAGAACGGACCAAAGCGCGTTAACAGGCCTGCTTCCCGCAACCGGCGGACCCGCTCAATCAATTCAACCTCGCTCAGGCCGATCTGTTCGCCAGCAACTGCAAACGGGCGCGGCACAAGCGGGAATCCGTCTTGGAGGAGATTGATGACGGTAGCGTCAACATCGTCCAATGTGATATTTGAGCGTGCAGCTGACGGGGTCATCACGCTGCCTCCTTGGGTGCTGTCAGCATCGCACCGGTCTGTTTGAAGCAGCGGCTGCTGAACAGAATCTGGCGTGGACAATCTGTCAATCGTGCCGCCTTCTGAGGCCAGCGTTATGATCTTCAAGGCATCCGCGCGCGCCTTGGCATGCACCATGCAGTAGAGATTGTAGGGCCATTCTCCCTTGAGCCGGGTGCGCCGGTAGCACAGATTTACGCCAGGAATCGCTGCTAGCGTGGCGCCTGCACGATCGATGCCGTCGGGACTGACGTCCCAAACCACCATGGCATTGGATCGCCAACCAAGCGCACGGTGCCGGACGATCACGCCGAGGCGCGTTATGACCTCAGCGGCCCGAAGCTGCGTCAGACGGGCAATGACGCTAGCTTCCGATCGGCCAAGCGCCTCGGCAATCGAGCGAAATGGATACGGCCCCAGCGGCAAGCCATGTGTCAGCGCCTGCATCAGCTGCGCATCGCCCTGCCGTGGTTCGAATGCGGCACAACGTGCTGGCGCGTCGATTGCTTCGCAATGTTTCGCGCCCCACCCATCCAACGGAAATCCCAGATCGATGTGGTAGGATCGCTCCAGGCGCAAATCGAACACGCGCCGGCCCGCGCGTTTTGAGATACGGGCAAGTGATTGCGTGACATGGTCGCGATCAGGGCCCGTGACAACGAACCAGAGGTTCTGTTTGTTTTCGCGCAGATACGAATGGTTCACGCCGGGCTCTTCACCTATGACTGCCGCGATCTCCTCGACTTGCAGATCCGGCGCGGCCATCGCGGCTAGTGTACTGGCTCCGATAACATTGGGCCGCACGACGCCTCCAACGCGCGAAACCGCACCTGATCGGCACAGGCGTTTGAGGCGATTGATGACATCGGGTTCACTGGTTTCCAGGTGTGCGGCCAGAACCGCGAACGGTCTTGGTACTAAGGGCAGATCGCGCTGCCAAGCACCTAGCAGTTTCATGTCGATCGAATCGCGGGCCATATCGGTCATCGTCAAAGACCCGTCCGGTAGGCGCGGGCCGTCAGAAAAATCCCGCTCGGACTCTTCGCTGGGATCTCCGCAACCTTCGTGAAGCGCCGGGCGTCGTAAACATGAACGACATTGGAGTCACGAACGGAGACCCACACTTCATTTCCGCGCGGCAGAAATTCCATATGGAGTACGGCCGGGCCTGGCTTGAGTTCGTGCACGACAGTTCCGGAGAGCGCATCGATCACCTGTATCGTGTCGTTCCGCGGATGGGCGAAATTCACCCAGACATGCCGGCCATCGGGCCGGGCTACAGCAAACACCGGCTGGCCATGAACTTTCGTCCGGCGCAACTCTTTAAAACTGCGGGCATCGACCCATAGAACCTCGTGCCGGCCAATTGCCGGTAGGACGAAGCGGTCTCCTGCGAGGGCCCAACCTTCCAAATGCGGCATCTTATAAACCGGAAGTCTTTTCTGGCCCCTGCCGTAGCCAGCAAGAATCCGGCGCGCCACGACAGGTGTCTGCCAGAGATCAAACACCGTCATGCCATCCTCGCCGAACAGGCCGGTCAGATAGTAACGCCCATCCGCAGTGATCAATGCGTCATAAGGCTGGTTACCAACGCCTCTTATTTTGGTGAGCGTAGGTGTTGCACCCGATGAAAAATCGGCGATCCACGTCTCTCCTGCATCCCACAATGTAAAGACGAACCGCCGGCCTGGCGCGTCGACCAGTCCAATCGTTTTCGATCGCCCGTTTTTCCAGTTGGCAGGAATGTCGGCCACTAACTCAAGCGTCGCGGCATCGAAAACGCGAACGCCGCCGGGTTCATAGTTGGAAACGGCAACGAGAACCCCATCATCGGAAATGGCGCCCCCGATTGAATTGCCAGCTTGGATGATGCGCCGCACCAACGTTGAAGTCAGGATATCGATTTTCGACAACCCACCATCGCGACCAAAGACATACGCGTATCGCTGATCTGGAGAAAACACGACGGAAGCGTGGGACAAGTCGCCCAAACCCTCGACACGAGCCAGCGCTGTGCGTTTGGTTGTGTCAATGATCAATACCGAGCCGCTCGCCCGCTCAATCACCACACCAAGGTTGCCGGTGCCTCTGAGAGTCTCTTGCAGTGGATGTGTGGCGGTAGGCCCGGTCAACACGAACAGGCTGATGACAATTGCGGGCAAGGTGGCACGGCGGATCATTGGGCGCCCTCTCTCAAGAGGTATTCAGCAACCCATCTGGCCTCTTTTTCACTGAGCAGCGAACGCCACGGCGGCATCGGTGTATTGGCTACACCATTGAGGATGATTTCCGTAATCGCTTCGACGGGTACGCCGGCCAACCTTTGAGCGCGGATGTCGGGACCGAGACCTCCCTTTAGGGTCATGCCATGACACGAACCGCAGTCGTGGCGCACAAGCCGCTCAAGTTCCTGGGCCCGCCCCGGTTCGATCGTTCCTCCGGCGAACGCCTGTGCGCTAGCTATAAATGCAGCAGACAACGTGAACACTTCGCGTCTACACATGGGCGTCTACCTGATCGGCGGGGAACGGGACAAAACAGGTTGGCAAAGTGTATTGAGGGGCAGCTCCGTGCAGATGCACAACGCGGCCCACGATAAACAGAACAGGTCCTGAGAACTCGGCAGCGGCCGCGTCCTTCGCAATGGTGGCGAGATCTGAGACCAGGTGGCATTCGCTTGGCGTCGTGCCATTATTCACGGCAAGCACCGGTGTCTTTGGTGTCAATCCTGAGGCCACAAGACGGGGCGCGATCTGTGCGATGTTTGCCGCTCCCATGTAGATAACCAGCGTCGTATCGGGATCTGCCAGGCCCTCCCAGTCGAGATCAAGCGGCCGGTCGTTGCGGCAGTGCCCGGTGACGTAACGCACGCCGGTCGCTAGTCCCCGGTGAGTGAGGGGCACGCCGGTTGAAGCCGAACATCCCTGCGCCGCCGTGATGCCGGGCAC
>PVMK01178170.1_pt1 | contig 21839 bp, 21 predicted proteins | sample 1853481 | NCBI WGS metagenome assembly PVMK01 (sample SAMN08533507, study PRJNA380276) | Marine sediment metagenome, whole genome shotgun sequencing project.
ATCCAGCAACCACCACTACGCTGACAGCGTTAGCAATGGATATCCTGGAGTTTTTTACTGTTTGCTACCCAGGGTCGGAAACGGCCATTGTGACCGTTTCCTGATATCAATCCTGCTTATCATTCTTGCCGCGTAGCTTGTAGGTTTCCTTGACCCTGGGCTCAAACTCTTTTGGTGCCTTGATCTTCAGTTCGGCGCTGTCGCTGTTTTCGCCCACGCTGACCCGGATGGTGTAATCGCCAGGAATCGCATACAGGCTGTGACCGAGCCTCACTGATTCAGCGTATGGCGTGTCGGCCAGGCTGAAGGTTTTTTCTTTCCCGTTATCTTCTGTGGCATCTTCTGCGGCATCTTCTGCAGCATCTTTGCTGTTTTCTTTTGCCTTCTCCCGGGCTGAGGTTTCAGCAGCCAGGGCCAGTTCCTCATCGACCAGTAAATCCCATTCAAAACTGTTCATACCGCGTACCGCATCACTGCTCAATCGACGGACCACGGAATCATTGCTGTCGATGACCTCGATGCTGGCTGCACCTGTGCTACTACTCCAGTACTTAAGCGTCGATTTGGGTGCTTCATCGGGCCGGAAAAACCAACGGGAACGCTCACCGCGCCAACCGCGGGAGGCTTTGGCCTCGTCGATATAAAACACCTTGAGCGCTGTATCACTACCCGCTTCCACCAGGTCCTGTAGCGGCAGCACGTCTACGATCCATATACTACGGCCATGGGTACCGGCCACCAGTTCCCGCTCGCGAGGATGCACCACCAGGTCATGCACCGGCACATTGGGCAGGCCGCCTTGCAAGGCGCTCCATGAATCGCCCCTGTCAGTGGAGACATATACACCGCGGTCGGTACCGACATACAGGATATCCTCCATCAGCGGGTCTTCCCGAATAACGTTGACCGCCTCGTCCGGCAGCCCCTTGCTGATATCTTTAAAGTGTTTGCCCAGATCATCGGTGCGATAAACGTAGGCGCGAATGTCATCATCACGGTAGCCATTGAGCGTGACATAGGCGCGGTTTCGTTCGTGAGCGGAAGCCTCGACCCGGCTTACCCAGCGATCTTTTGGCAATTTTCCGGCCACGTCCTGCCAGCGGGAGCCGCCACTCTCGGTGACCCACAGCTGTCCATCATCACTGCCGGCCCAGATCAGGCCGAATTGCAGGCTTGATTCAGACACCGTGGTCAGTGTGCCATAGGGTACGTCCCCACGGTTTTTGGAACGACTCAGGTCTTCAGAGATGGCAGTCCAGGTTTCACCCTGATCCATCGAGCGGTACAGACGATTGGCACCGAAATACACTACGTCGGCATTGTGCGACGAGAGGATAACCGGCGTATTCCAGTTGTAGCGCAGGGCCGGATCACCAAAGGCATTGCGCGGCCGCACCTCATCGCGTCCGCCACCGGCACTAAGCCGGGCGTAATAACCAAATTGTGAGCCCGAATAGGTGGTCTTGTTATCACGTGGATCCACGGCCACGTACATGCCGTCACCGCCATTGATACGGGTGCAGTTGGCCCCGGTCTCCCATCGATTGTTTGAAGAGCAGCGAATGGTGCCATTGTCCTGCAAGCCGCCGTACACATTGTAGGGCTCGGCCATATCGACATTCACGGTGTAGAACTGCCCCAGTGGCTGGGCATCAAGCTTGACCCAGGTCTGGCCGCCGTCATAACTCACATCGGCACCACCATCATTGCCGATCAGCAGGTGCTCGGGGTGCTGCGGGTTGATCCACATCGATTGATAATCAACGTGCACATCGCGGCCCTGAACCGAGGACCAGGTTTTACCGCCATCATCGGATTTGACCACCGGCACACCGAGTACATAGACCTGATTGACATCTTTGGGCGAGACCCGGATCTCTCCGAAATAATAACCATATGAATAAACAACCTGGTCCAGTGGCCCATCGTGGGTGAGATGCCAACTGGCACCTGCATCGTCAGAACGCCACACTTGCAAACCCACAATATCGGTATTGAACAGGTTTGCGTTGGCATCGCCTAACTCATCAATGATGTCCTGAATGCTGACCTGATCAGACTTGACCCATTCGATCAATTTGTCGGCATCGATGCTGACATCAAAATCAGATCCGCGAATAAATCGCTCGATCTCATTCTTGTCCTGCGCCAGGAACTCCTCTTTGCTCATACTGCGTAAACGTTTGGCATTGATCGGCCGATCACCCATGTTCCACTGGTCTTCGGGCAATTGCTGCTGATTGTCGATACTGGCGTACAGGGTATCCGGACTGTTTGCGCTGACTGCCAGGCCAATACGTCCGACAAAATCGCCAGTTGGCAAACCACCTTCAAGCCGCAACCAGGTGTCACCGCCATCGCTGGACTTGTGGATGGCTGAGCCGCTTCCACCCTCGGTGAAATCCCAGGGCCTGCGCTTGCGATCCCAGGACGAGGCATACAGCGTATTTGCGTCACCGGGTTTGAATACCAGGTCAATCACGCCGACCCAGTCACCACCTTTTAGAATCTGTTGCCAGCTTTTACCGCCATCGGTACTGCGAAAAATGCCACGTTGACCGCCGGGTGTATACAATTTACCAAGTGCTGCCACATAGATACGATCTGAATCATTCGGATCAATCAGAATACGGCCAATGCGATCGGTATCACCCAGGCCCATGTAGCGCCAGTTCTGACCGCCGTCATCGGAACGATAAATACCCATGCCACCGTAGGAAGAACGGGACGAATTGTTCTCGCCGGTTCCCACCCAAATGGTCTCAGGATTATTCGGATCGACCGCGATATCACCCATGATCATTGTTGCCTGATGATCAAATAATGGCTCGAAAGTATGTCCGTTATTGGTGGTTTTCCACAAACCACCCGAGGCATAGGCGGCGTAAAAGGTATAGGGCTGACCGGGTACTACTTCCAGATCCACCAGGCGCCCGCCCTGCACCACCGGACCGACACTACGCCACTTCAAACCAGCAAAGGGAGAGTCGGCAACCAAGACCTTATGTTCCTGCCAGGCAGCTTGTTTATCAGCATAATCAGCCGCCTTGTCGGGTCGTGGCCGGGCCTGTGCCGTCGCTGCCGCCAACAGGGCCGAGAATAGAACAAACACCAAAACTGATTTACTGCTCTTCATTATTGTTTCCCCTTAATCCTGAATAGGTTCTGCTTTTTAGTGACCTTTAGTTCTGCACGATAATTTTAGGCATCTGCATCACCATGCTACGCGGCATCACAGACAATACGCCCGCTGTGCGCAGGGCCAGGCTACGATAGCTCTGTGCCAGGTGAGAATCAGGATCCTGCATCATGGTGGGTTGACCCGCATCCAGTGATTCACGGATTTCCATCGCCAAAGGCATGCGGCCCAATAAGGGGATCTCAAAGTCTTTTGCCATCTGCTCGCCACCACCGTGGCCGAATATGGCCTCTTCATGACCGCAAGCGGTACAAACATGCGTACTCATGTTTTCAACCACACCCAGTATCGGCACATCAACCTTACGGAACATGTGGACTGCGCGGCGCGCATCCAGCAGCGCGATATCCTGGGGAGTGGTCACAATAACGGCACCCGCAACCGGAATCTTCTGTGCCAGCGTCAACTGGATATCACCGGTTCCCGGCGGCAAGTCGATGATCAGGTAGTCGAGTGGTCCCCACAGGGTATCACCCAGCAACTGTTGCAGGGCAGAGGTGACCATCGGTCCACGCCAGATCATAGCGGTCTCTTCTTCAACCAGGAAACCGATCGACATCACTTTCAGGCCATGGGCCTCTTTTGGAATGATGTGCTCTCCGTCGGTAGAAGGTTGCCCTTTCACACCAAGCATGGACGGTATGCTGGGACCGTAAATATCCGCATCCAGCAAGCCTACGCGAGCACCCTCGCGCTGTAATGCCAACGCCAGGTTGACGGCGGTGGTGGATTTGCCCACACCGCCCTTGCCCGAACCTACGGCGATAATATTGGCGATTGATTCCAGTGGTTTAAGATCTTCCTGCACCTTGTGAGGCACCACCTTGCAATTAATATTGACACCCGCGTTACTGATAGCCGGGTCACTTTCGAGACGTGCCTTGATCGCAGCAGCAAGTTCCGCTCCATCATCGACAAGATGATAACCAAGCCGGATATCAACGCTGACATTGTCATCATGTATACCAACCTCGCGAACAGCGCCCGCAGAAACCAGGTCACGGCCGGAATTTTCGTCATTAATTTCGGCCAATATGGCCATTACGGATTCTTTATTCATGGATTAATCGCTCTATTTAGTTGGTTGCCGCTTCATCAAGCGTGACATTGTACCCGTTAAGGTTGGGATTGTTTACTCAGACCCAAGTCAAATTGTAAAAATCATCACGGGAAGGTTGGTTAAATATTTTGCTTAGCTGACGCTACAGCTTGGAAGGCCGGCGTGCCATAATTGCGCATTCGAATTATTGGCCGGAAAACGGCTATATTAGTAAACACTATGAGCAAACAGAAAAGAAGAATCCTGGTTACCAGCGCCCTGCCCTACGCCAATGGCGCGATGCACCTTGGGCACATGCTGGAATATATCCAGACCGACATCTGGGCACGATTCCAGCGCGCGCAGGGACATGAATGTTATTTTGCCTGGGCAGACGATGCACATGGCACCCCCATCATGTTGCGGGCGCAGGCCGAAGGCATCACACCGGAAGAACTTATTGAGCGGATGAATGCTGAGCACCAGCAGGACTTCAGCGACTTCGGGCTGAGCTTTGATAATTATGCGACCACCCACAGCGATGCCAACCGCCAGTGCGTGGAAACAATTTACAATCGCCTTGAAGAGGCCGGATACATTGTAAAACGTACGATTTCCCAGTTTTATGACGAGCAAAAGGGCATGTTTTTGCCCGACCGCTTCATCAGGGGTACCTGCCCCAAATGCAAAACCGAAGACCAGTACGGCGACAGCTGCGAGTCCTGCGGCAGTACCTATAGCCCTACCGACCTGATCGATCCGCACTCAGCGGTAAGCGGCACTGCACCGGTGATGCGTGATTCAGAGCATTATTTTGTGCGGCTTTCCGAATTTGAAAATCGTCTGCAAAACTGGATGACCTCGGGTCTCATGCAGTCGGAAGTGGTCAACAAGATGCAGGAGTGGTTCGAAGACGGCCTGCGTGACTGGGACATATCCCGTGATGAACCTTATTTCGGTTTTAAGATCCCCGGTACCGATGACAAGTATTTCTATGTCTGGGTCGATGCGCCGATTTGTTACATGGCCAGTTTCAAAGAACTGAGCGAACGTGAAAACCTGGACTTCGATGACTGGTGGAAACCCGATACAGAAACCGAACTGTATAATTTCGTTGGCAAGGACATCATTTACTTCCATACCCTGTTCTGGCCGGCCATGCTGATGGGATCTGGTTTCCGCACACCCACGGCGGTCTTTGCGCACGGTTTCCTGACGGTCGACGGCGCAAAAATGTCAAAATCACGAGGCACATTTATCCAGGCCCGGACTTATCTCGATCACCTGAACCCGGATTATCTGCGTTACTACTTCTGTGCCCGGCTGGGTGCTGGTCTGGGAGATATCGACCTGAATCTCGAGGATTTCGTATCGCGGGTAAATTCCGACATGGTCGGAAAAGTCGTCAATATTGCCAGTCGTTGTGCCGGCTTTATCCAGCGTGGTGCAAATGGCCAGCTGGCAGCTGAATTACCCGAGCCGGCCTTGTATCAGCACTTTATCGATCAACGTGGAGTTATCGCCGATGATTTCGAACAGCGCAATTACCAGTCCGCCATCCGCCGCATCATGGCCCTTGCCGATGAAGGCAACCGCTATATCGATGAGCACAAACCCTGGCAACTGAACAAACAGGAAGGCCAGCAGGCCAATGTCCAGGCCATCTGTACCCAGGGCATAAACCTGTTCCGCGTATTGATGACCTACCTGGCGCCGGTGGTGCCGTTCACAGCGGGAACAGCTGCGGAGTTCCTCGGTGTATCACTGGATTTGTGGTCCGATCTGGATCAGCCCATGCTGGATGTGCCCATCAATACCTTCCTGCCATTGATGACACGCGTTGATCCGCTCAAGATTGAAAGCATGATTGAAGACTCAAAAGAAAATTTACAATCCACCGAAGAAACGGCCGCGCCTGCACTGGACCTGGCAGATGAAATCACTATCGAGGATTTCCTGAAAGTTGATCTGCGGATAGCAAAAATCATCGATGCCAAAGCCGTACCCGAAGCAGATAAATTATTGCAACTCACGCTGGATATCGGTGGTGAAATCCGCAATGTATTTGCCGGTATCAAATCCGCCTACGAACCGGCAGACCTGATCGGTCGTTACACGGTAATGGTAGCGAATTTAAAACCTCGCAAGATGCGATTCGGTGTTTCCGAAGGCATGGTGCTGGCAGCCGGGCCCGGTGGCAGCGACCTGTTCGTACTCAGCCCGGATGAAGGCGCAGTGCCGGGTATGCGGGTGACCTGAGGTCGCCTGCGACGGTGATTAGTACTTATGGCTGAACACTTACTGATCCTTGTAAGCACGGTTCTGGCGAACAATTTTGTGCTGGTTCGTTTCCTCGGCCTGTGCCCGTTCATGGGGGTTTCGAACAAGCTGGAAGGCGCCATGGGAATGGCGGTGGCAACGGCTTTCGTACTCACCCTGTCATCGGTTTCAAGTTACCTGCTGCACCAGTACCTGCTGGTACCACTGCAGTTGGAGTATCTCTCCACCCTGAGTTTCATCCTGGTTATCGCGGTTACCGTGCAACTGACCGAAATGTTCATGCGTAAAAGCAGTCCCGTGCTTTATCGCGTCCTCGGAATTTTTCTGCCACTGATTACCAGCAACTGTGCCGTGCTGGGTGTGGCATTGCTGAATGTTCAGGAGCAGCACAACCTGCTGCAATCTGCTTTATATGGATTTGGCGCAGCCGCAGGTTTTGGCATCGTGCTGGTATTATTTGCCGCCATGCGGGAACGCATCGCCACGGCAGATGTGCCTTTGCCATTTAAAGGTGCACCCATTGGTTTGATCACCGCCGGAATGATGGCCCTGGCATTTATGGGCTTCAACGGATTGGCCAACTTATGATCACCCGGCCTTTGACCTGACATGTTGATCTCCGTACTGGTATTAACGCTGCTTGGAATAGTTTTTGGCCTCGGTCTTGGTTGGGCCGCGATTCGTTTCCGCATCAAATCTGACCCGGTGGTTGAGCGAATCGATGCCCTGCTGCCGCAAACCCAGTGCGGCCAGTGCGGTTACCCCGGTTGCCGGCCATATGCCGAGGCGATAGCCAAGGATGAGGCCGATATCAACCAATGTCCGCCAGGCGGTGACGCCGGCATACGTGCCCTGGCTGATCTGCTCGGCCGCGAACCCAAGCCACTCAATCCGGAAAACGGTGAAGAAAAACCTAAAACCGTGGTGGTCATTGACGAGTCACGCTGCATAGGTTGTACCTTGTGCATACAGGCCTGTCCCGTGGATGCCATCGTCGGCGCGGCGAAGTTAATGCACACGGTAATTGAATCCGAATGTACCGGCTGCGACCTGTGTCTGCCACCCTGTCCCGTGGATTGCATTGATATCATTGAAGTCAAAACGGACATCCTGCGCTGGCGCAGCCCCCGACCGGGATCAGAAAAAATCATGGCGGTGGCACAATGACGGTGGCTAACCGGGATGAGCTCGCCCGCAAAGCCGGCAAACACATCCACCATTTTCATGGTGGTCTGCGCTTACGTCACCATAAAAAGATATCATGCCAGGATCCGGTTGAACGGCCACCTTTACCGGAGGTATTGGTCGTCCCACTACTGCAACATGCCGGTGATACTGCCGAACCTTTCATCAGCGTGGGTGAGCGGGTGCTCAAAGGCCAGCAGATCGGCATGTGTCAACCCTGTGCCGCGATACATTCCCCGGTGTCGGGCATCGTTGAAGCAATAGAAGACCGACCCATCTCGCATCCGTCAGGCCAGCCAGGACCGTGCGTGGTCATCAGACCGGATGGCGAGGAACAATGGGTAGATCTCAAACCGATCAGCGACTGGAAGACAGCCGCCCCTGAAGACCTGATCATACAAATGCAGGAATGTGGTCTTGCCGGTCTGGGCGGTGCAGTGTTCCCAACCCATGCCAAGGCCCGCGACGGACGCGACAGGAAAATCCATACACTGATACTTAACGGCTCCGAGTGCGAACCCTATATCAGTTGTGATGAAATGCTGATGCGTGAGCAACCCGAAAAAATTGTCCTCGGCGCACGTATTTTACGCAGAGCTCTCGGTGCTGAGCGGGTGGTCATAGCCATTGAAGACCAGATGGGGGCAGTCGAAAAAGCACTCACCCATGCCGCAAAATGTGCCGAGTGCAAAAGCATCTCGGTGGTTAAGGTAACGACGATCTACCCGGAAGGCGGTGAAAGGCAGTTGATACAAGTGCTGACCGGATTGGAAGTGCCGCTTGGCGGACGCCCATCAGATTTGGGTATGGTTTGCCAGAATGTGGCGACTGCTGCTGCAGTTGCCGACGCCGTAGCAGGGGGCAAACCGCTGATCGAGCGCTACATTACCGTTACCGGAAACGGTATCTCACATCCAAGAAATTTCCAGGCACTGTTCGGAACCCCTTTTTCACACCTGGTAGATAACAGCGGTGGTTACACGAAAGACGTTGCCCGGCTGGTGGTCGGCGGACCGATGATGGGATACCCGGTTGCCACTGACGCGACGCCGGTGGTTAAAGCAAGCAATTGCATACTGGCGCTGACGCAGGAGGATATCGCAGAACCACAGCCGGAAATGCCATGTATACGCTGTGGTGAATGTGCCAGGGTATGTCCGGCAACCTTGTTGCCACAACAATTGCACCTGCAAATCAGGAACGGGCTTTGGGACGATGTCGAAGAATACGGCTTAAAGGCATGCATAGAATGCGGCTGTTGTGATTTTGTCTGTCCAAGCCATATACCGCTGGTGGAATGGTTCCGCTACGGCAAGGGTCAACAGCGTCTGCGAGCAGTCGAAACCAGTGCAACCGAACTGGCCCGCAAGCGCTTTGAAGACCGGGAAGATCGCCTGTTGAGAGTAAAACAGGAACGTGCCGAAAAGATGGCGCACCGCAAACAAATGCTAAAAGACAAGGCAAAACAACAAGACCGCATCCAGGCCTCCATCGATCGTGCAGAAAACAAAAGAAATATAAAACAGGACAAACCGGATGGCGCGTAGTTTTCAGACCAGTGGCGCACCCCATATGCCACCACAAACAAGCGTAGCATCAGTGATGTTGCAGGTTTTGCTTGCCATGATACCCGGCGTGCTGGCTTATACCTGGTTCTTCGGACCGGGCATCCTTATACAGATCATCCTGGCGACCATATTTGCGCTGTTGTTCGAATCGCTGATGTTGCGCTGGCGCGGCCGGCCGTTGAAACCCTTTATCAACGACTATAGTGCAGTGCTGACAGCCGTTCTTTTTGCCTTGTGCATACCGCCACTCGCGCCGTGGTGGATTTCTTGTATCGCCATGTTGTTTGCCATTGTTTTTGCCAAGCACCTGTATGGCGGACTGGGCCAGAATGTTTTTAATCCGGCCATGGTCGGTTACGTGGTGGTTCTGATCAGCTTTCCGCAGGCCATGACTGCCTGGTTACCACCTGTGGCCCTGTCTGAATACAGCCTTGGCCTGGCTGACAGCCTGATTACAATTTTTACCGGGCAGGTGCCGGTCGCAGGCGGCTGGGATGCCGTGACCCAGGCAACACCGCTGGACACCCTCAAGACCGGGGTTGAATCCGGCCGCATGGTTCCCGAGATCCGTAACTCACCCATATTCGGTGACTATGGCGGAATGGGCTGGGAGTGGATTGCGAACTGGTTCGCATTGGGTGGGCTCTACCTTTTATACAAGCGGGTTATCAGCTGGCAAGTGCCGCTGGCTGTCATCGGCAGCGTGGTATTGCTCAGCCTGCCTTTCTGGCTGGCCGACCCGGACAGTAACCCCTTCCCCTTACAACATGTATTTTCAGGTGCGATCATACTGGCAGCATTTTTCATTGCCACCGATCCGGTCAGCGGTTGTGTGAGCAACAGGGGCCGTCTTATATTCGGTGCCGGTGTCGGCATCATCACGCTGGTCATCCGGCGCTGGGGCGGCTACCCGGATGGCATCGCTTTTGCGGTATTGCTGATGAACATGGCAGCGCCGCTGATTGATCGCTACACACGGCCACGGATGTACGGCGAATGAGCAGCACTTCTCATCGGGTCATCCGTAGCAGCGTTCTGCTGGGTTTAATTGCCCTGCTGGGCACGGCCTTGCTGGCTGGTGTCAATGAACTAACACATGAACGTATCCTTGAGCAGGAAAAACGTCGTGTCCTGCAACAGCTCAATGCGATTGTGCCAACCGCGTTATATAACAATGATTTGCTCGAGGACGTGATTGAAATCAAAGATGAAGTATCTTTCCGGCACCCGGCAGCAGTAACCGTTTACCGGGCCCGCATGGATGGCCAGCCCGTGGCGGTGATGATGCTCGTCACCGCACCTGATGGCTACAACGGCGATATACGTCTGTTGGCCGGCATTGATGCCGGTGGAACGGTTCTCGGCGTGCGCGTCGTATCCCATCGGGAAACACCTGGCCTGGGCGACCCGATAGAAGCAGAAAAGAGTGACTGGATCCTTGGCTTCGCAAACAAGTCCCTGCGCAATCCGGAAACCGGCGGCTGGGCGGTTAAGAGGGACGGCGGCCAGTTTGATCAATTCACCGGCGCCACGATATCACCAAGGGCCGTGGTCAGGACAATACACAATACATTGCTATACTTTGCAGCGAACAGGCAGATGCTGTTTGAAACACCGTCGAAATCCGAATCAATGAAAATGGCCAGTCAAAATGGCGAATAGTAATCTGAAACAAATATTGGCTGATGGAGCCTGGCGGCAAAATACCGGATTAGTGGTGCTGCTGGGTTTATGCCCTTTGCTCGCCGTCACCAATACCCTGATCAATGGCCTCGCGCTGGGTCTGGCCACGATGCTGACCCTGATGGTTTCCAATCTTTCGGTCTCTGTAATGCGCGGATTATTGAAACCCGAAATACGCATTCCGGCATTTGTGCTGATCATTGCATCGGTGGTCACTGTTATCGAATTGCTGATGCATGCGTTCTTTTATGACCTGTTCCGGATACTGGGTATATTTATCCCGTTGATCGTGACCAATTGCGCCATCATCGGCCGCGCCGAGGCCTTTGCCTCCAGAAATCGCCCAATGCCTTCACTGGTCGACGGCTTTGCAACCGGACTCGGCTTCTGCATCACGCTGGTTTTGCTGGGCGCATTCCGTGAACTGACCGGGCGTGGCACGTTGTTAGCCGGAGCAGACATGCTATTGGGAGACTGGGGCAGTCATCTGACACTAACCATTATCCCGGAGCACCCCGGTTTTCTACTGGCCATGTTGCCCCCGGGCGCCTTTCTCAGCCTGGCCTTGTTGATTGCAGCCCGCAATGCCTGGGAAGCCCGCAAGGCCGATACCCCGGCTCAGCCTGTTACAAGCCTGATTCCGGGTACCCATGAAACTTGAAGACAGAATAGAATTCTTCCGGCGCTTGCAGGCCATTGACCCACACCCGAAGACCGAGCTTGAATATCAATCAACCTTCGAACTGCTGGTCTCCGTCATTCTCTCGGCCCAGGCCACGGATGTCAGCGTCAACCTCGCCACCCGGCGCTTATATAAAACAGCCAATACGCCACAAGCTATCCTGGATCTCGGTGAAGATGGGCTCAAAGCCTATGTCAGGACCATAGGCTTGTTTAACTCCAAGGCGAAAAACATCATTCTGACCTGCGAAACCCTGCTGGAGAAACATGCAGGCGAAGTACCTTCAGACCGGCAAGCACTGGAAGCCCTGCCTGGTGTCGGGCGGAAAACAGCCAATGTCGTTCTCAATACCGCTTTTGGCCAGGCGACGATGGCCGTGGATACACATATTTTCCGCGTCGCTAACCGAACCGGCCTGGCGCTGGGCAAAACACCGTTGATCATTGAACGTAAATTGCTGAAAAGCATACCGGAGCAATACCTGCTCGATGCCCACCACTGGTTAATCCTCCATGGTCGCTATATCTGCAAAGCACGTAAACCAAACTGCCCAGAATGCATCGTCCGCGACCTGTGCAGAACAGGAAAACAAAAAGGCTATTGATACCCCCGTCATGCCGGGCTTGACCCGGTATCCATTACAACCGTCATGGTACAACCGTCATGCCGGGCTTGACCCGGTATCTATTACAACCGTCATGCCGGGCTTGACCCGGTATCCATTTTTGGTTTGGTAAAGAAAATGGGCCCCGGGTCGAGCCCGGGGCGACGTGCGTCATCATTCTGACAGGAAAACAGACCGCTTGATCGTGTCTAAGCATCAATATGAAAATCCAATGTAATAATCCCCACTGCATACCGGTCTATTGACTCGTATACGGATTAACCCTTGGAAAAAACTGGATGTATTTGCTAACCTTAAAGGTTAACCCGATAAAACACTGATTTCTCCAGCAACGCTGAAGGAAGAAGTAAATAACTCTTAAACGGGTTGTAGTAATGGACACCCATGTGTCTTGAGTGATGTTCCCGAGCGCTAATGCCGGGTTTTTTTTAACTGTGGAGATTCTACCAATGGCTATTAAATCAAATTTTGTTAATCCTGTTGCTGCTGCTGTCGGCGTAGCATTTGTTTCATCCCTGGCTGCATCTACAACAGCAGTTGCGGATGACAATCCTTTCTCAACCGCTGAGCTAGATGCCGGTTACCAGTTGGCAGGCGAAAAGGGTAAAGAAGGCAAGTGCGGCGAAGGACCGGGCTTGACCCGGTATCCATTACAACCGTCATGGTACAACCGTCATGCCGGGCTTGACCCGGTATCTATTACAACCGTCATGCCGGGCTTGACCCGGTATCCATTTTTGGTTTGGTAAAGAAAATGGGCCCCGGGTCGAGCCCGGGGCGACGTGCGTCATCATTCTGACAGGAAAACAGACCGCTTGATCGTGTCTAAGCATCAATATGAAAATCCAATGTAATAATCCCCACTGCATACCGGTCTATTGACTCGTATACGGATTAACCCTTGGAAAAAACTGGATGTATTTGCTAACCTTAAAGGTTAACCCGATAAAACACTGATTTCTCCAGCAACGCTGAAGGAAGAAGTAAATAACTCTTAAACGGGTTGTAGTAATGGACACCCATGTGTCTTGAGTGATGTTCCCGAGCGCTAATGCCGGGGTTTTTTTTAACTGTGGAGATTCTACCAATGGCTATTAAATCAAATTTTGTTAATCCTGTTGCTGCTGCTGTCGGCGTAGCATTTGTTTCATCCCTGGCTGCATCTACAACAGCAGTTGCGGATGACAATCCTTTCTCAACCGCTGAGCTAGATGCCGGTTACCAGTTGGCAGGCGAAAAGGGTAAAGAAGGCAAGTGCGGCGAAGGCAAATGCGGCGGCGATAAAGGCGCTGAAGGCTCTTGTGGCGAAAAGGACAAGGCCGAAGCTAAAGGCTCTGAAGGCAAGTGCGGCGAAGGCAAATGTGGCGGCGATAAAGGCGATAAAGGCGCCGAAGGCTCTTGTGGCGAAAAGACCAAGGGCGCTGAAGGCTCTTGTGGCGGCGATAAGAGCAAGGAAAAAGGCAAGGAAGGCTCTTGTGGTGGTAACGCCTGAGGCTTGATCGTATGAATCACAACTCACACCCGTTAAAGGGTGCGGGACTTGGTTTGAGGCGGGCCCTTCTGGGTCCGCTTCAGGCTTGCGACCCCGAAACTATCGACGATGCCATCAGTTTTATGGAGGTCGCACCCGAGAACTGGATCAACGTTGGTGGCGATAGAGGCAAAGCATTCCGCCATTTCACCGAGCGCTTCCCGTTTGTATGCCACGGTCTCTCGCTATCCATCGGCGGACCATCGCCGCTGGATCGGACATTTATCCGTCAAGTGCGGCAACTGATGGATGAGCATCATATCCATGCTTACAGCGAACACCTGAGTTACTGCACAGATGATGGTCACTTATATGACCTGATGCCCATTCCATTCACCGAAGAAGCCGTCAGCTATGTTGCCGGGCGAATCGGGCAGGTGCAGGACATGATTGGCCAACGCATGGCCATTGAAAACGTATCGTATTACGCGGCACCCGGCGCTGAACTCAGTGAAATAGATTTCATCAACGCGGTAATCAGCAAAGCGGACTGTGACCTGTTGCTGGATGTGAATAACATTTACGTCAACAGTGTCAATCACCGCTACGACCCGGTTGAATTTTTACAGGCACTGCCTGGAGACCGGATCGCTTACGGCCATATCGCCGGTCACTATAATGAAGCCGAAGACCTGATTGTAGATACACATGGGGCCAATATTATTGGCAATGTGTGGGATTTGCTGGACAAGGCCTACGAATTTTTCGGTGTATTCCCCACATTGCTTGAACGGGATTTCAATATCCCGCCGGTAAATGAACTTCTCGCAGAAGTTCAACAGATCAAGGACATTCAGAACAAATGGTTCCGGGACGGCCAATCACACGATGAATAAACAGAAATTTGATGACAAAGCGCCAGAAGCACTGATCAGGCTGCAAACCAGTTTTGCCGCCCATATCCGTGACCCGCAGGGCGTTGCTGCGCCAGAAGGTATCGAAGACCGGCGCATGGGCATTTATCGCGAATTGTTTTTCAACAATATCAGCGGTTTTCTTTCCAGCAATTTTCCCGTGCTCAGAACCCTTTACGAAGAAGATGAATGGATAAAACTGTGCCGTGAGTTTTTCAAAGACTACCGCTGCCATACACCCCTGTTTCCGGAGTTACCCCGGGAGTTTCTGCAATACCTGCAGGACCATCGCCAGGATTACGAAAGTGACCCGCCCTTTATGCTGGAACTGGCCCACTATGAATGGGTGGAACTGGCACTGTCCCTGGACGAGGCGGAATTCGATACAAGTGATGTAAACCCCGACGGTGACATGTTAAACGGCATTCCCGTGTTATCGCCGTTGGCATGGCCTCTCAGCTATCAATACCCCGTTCATCGGATCCGTGTTGATTTCCAACCCGAAACCCCGCCCGAAGAAACTACGCATCTGCTGGTCTGGCGGAAACAAGACTATACTGTAAAGTTCATGGAGCTGAATGAAATTTCATTGTTGCTTGTACAAAAAATGAAAGAAGAACCAGCCCGGTCAGGTCTTGAGTTGTTGACAGAAATTGCCGGGATCATCAATCACCCCAAACCGGAGGTGGTTGTAGAAGGTGGTAAAGCCTTGTTGAATGAACTGAAAGAAAAACAGATCATCCTCGGAACCCGGTCCTGAAAACGAAATCCAGGCTGCCTTGAATACGGGCTACCTTTGAAAACAGGTGCAAATACCATGGCAGTGTTAAAATTTTACGACAGTCTCACATCCCGCTTGCGTGCTTCCGGCGACTACGTCTGGCCGCTGGCGCTCAGACTGATCATAGCCTGGGAATTCTGGGAATCCGGTATAACCAAATTAAATGGTCAAAACTGGTTTGCCGATATCCCCTGGGCTGATTGGCAAAAAGGCTTTCCTTTCCCATTCGGTCAGATTCCCGTCGATCTGAACTGGTTTTTAGCCACCTGGGGTGAGCTGGTCTTTGCCGCTTTATTGCTGTTCGGCCTGTTCACGCGTTTCGCAGCAATCTCCCTGATTGTCGTTACCGTTGTTGCAATGGCTGCCGTTCACTGGCCTGCCGAATGGAACGGCCTGGCAGAATTGTGGAGTGGTTATGTGATCACATCCAAGGGTGCCGGCAACTTCAAGCTGGCATTGTTATTTGTAGTGATGCTGCTGCCCCTGGTCTTTTACGGCGGTGGTAAATTCTCCCTTGATCACCTGCTGCTTAACATGTCAGGGCGTGGAATCCTGGTAGATGACCGCACCGGCGGCCTGCAATCGGCCGGCCTTGCATTATTTGTGCTGAGCCTCGCAACCATCTGGGTCGAACCCACATGGGGCATTACATTGCTGGGCGCTTCGGCATTGGCAATGATGATTCCGGAGTTTACAGGTAAGACCTGAGCCTATCAGTCGACCGTCACCCCGGGTTTGGCCCGGGGTCCATTTTCCGGCTCAAAAAATGGCAAACCCAGGGGGCTCAACTCATATCCTTGCTGACGCAGTAAATTGAGCAAGCCCTGCTCATTGGGCAAATGCAAAGCACCCACGGCCACGAATACCCTGTTGTTTTCAAGATGAGGCAACAGGGATTTCAGCATACGCAGGTTACGGGCATGGATGCCTGACTCGACGAAATAAGCACCCGCCTCGTCACCAACTCCTTCAAGTTGTTCGTCAGACAATGCCTGAAGGCTAACCAGGTTGTTTTCAAGATAGGCATCAACCATCTGGTCATGCGCCTCGCTGACCTGCTCAAAGTCAGCAAGGGCCTGATCCAGCAAGGCCAGTTGCATCGGCATTGGCATTTCCTGCAAGAAAGACAGTTGCTGCTCAAGCGTTTCCAGACCCACCACCTTGAGTCCACTTCCGGAAGCCCTTAAAGAAAGCGATAAGTCCATGAAAAAACCGGTTTCAGGCGGCGGTGTACTGAGCGTCATCATTGCCGCCCAGGGTTTCATCTGGCTGATAAATTCGGCTGGCACCTTGTAGCTGGACAGAGCCAATACAAGGGCATTGTAACGAGCGGAGCCAATCACTGATTCCAGTGTTGTTTGCGGCGGGTAATGCATGTATTCAGTCAAACGTGCCAGTGTCGGCAGATCCGGAATCAACTCCATGGCGAACATGTCGTTTTCATTCAGCCTGCGTATAAAATCTTCCGAGAATTCCAACACGCGGGGGTCTTCACTGTGAATGGTGCCTAGCAGGTAACCGACCGGCTCACCATTTTTATGGATGGACCAGAAAAGTGCATGATCAACATCCTGATCCTGGGCCGCAAGAACGGCCATCGGGGAAACGAACAACAGCAAGATCAGGACTAAACCGGTCAATCCTGAATAACAAATCTTTTTACATGGTATTTTGAAGCGCATTCCCTTATTCTCGCTGCCTTTATTGCCGGAATCCAATATGCCTCGAATTGCTGATCGTTTCAGAGGTTTTTTACCCGTAGTTGTAGACGTCGAAACCGGCGGATTCAACGCAAAAACCGATGCAATCCTCGAGATTGCCGCATGTATCCTGTGCATGGACGATTTCGGTCGTCTCAAAATTGCTGAAACCATCTCCGCCAATATCGAACCTTTCCCGGGCTCCCGAATTGAACCGAGTTCACTGGAGTTTACAGGAATTGACCTCGACGACCCGGACCGTAATCCCATCAGCGAAAGAGAAGCCACACAAAATATATTCTTACCGGTCAGGCAGGAACTACGTGCCACCGATTGCCAGCGGGCAATCCTGGTAGGCCATAACCCCGCGTTCGACCTGTCATTCCTGAACGCACTCATAGCCCGGGTTAACTACAAACGCAACCCATTCCATCCGTTCAGTTCCTTTGATACAGCAACACTTGGCGGCCTGGCATTCGGCCAGACCGTACTGGCACGTGCAGCACAGGCGGCCGGTATTGACTGGGACGAATCATCCGCACATTCAGCCGAATACGATACGATTAAAACAGCAGAACTCTTCTGCACCATCGTTAACCGCTGGAAGATTTTAACCGGCTTTATAAGTAAAACAACATCCACCAGTGGCACCGTCATCCCGGAATTTGCGAAGCATATATCCGGGACCTCCCTCCGTTTTCCCGTGATGCTGATAAATGGGCGCTTTTATCAGCATCACGGGAAATCGCATGGAGGTCCCGGATATTTGCTTCGCATATTCCGGGATGACGGTACCGCTCACAAACTTCATTCTTTCCCGTACCCACCACCACCCGGTGTCATAATCGTCAGGGTCTGACCTGCAACAGCATTGAACTGAAGTTTACCCGGCAGTTCCTCACCATCCAGTTCATTGCGGCCACACAGTCCTGCTTGCCCACCTTTCAAACCCCAGGGTGGGTGTATACGGCGTTCAGTCAACAACGAAACTTCGGCATCTTCAAGAAATTGGTATTGGCGGATAACACCGTCACCACCGTGAAACTCTCCCGCTCCGCCGGAACCCCTTCGAATCGCATATTGAATGATTCTTAGCGGGTAATTCAACTCCAGTACTTCTACCGGAGTGTTCAGCGTATTGGTCATGTGGCTATGGCGGGCAGACCGGCCATTGCCGTCAATGGCTGCGCCCATTCCGCCCGCCAGTGTTTCATAATAATCCCAGCCCTGTGCACCGCGTGTACCCATTGCCAGGTTGTTCATAGTACCCTGGCTGGCCGCCGCGAATTGTTCCGGCAGGGCCTGCGCCAATGAACCACAAACCACATCAACAATCCTGCTGCTGGTCTCCACATTACCGGCAGCAACCGCGGCGGGTGAATTGGCATTGACCAGGCAACCCTTCGGCGCCGTAATGCTTACACCCTGCAATGCACCATGACATGCCGGCGTATGCGAGGGCATCAAACAACGAAACACGTAAAAAACGGCTGCGGCAGTCACCGGCATCGGGCAATTCAGATTACCTTCAACCTGTTCTGCCGTACCGGTAAAATCAACTTCCACAGCATCGTCCTGAACACTGACCTTTACCTTTATCGGAATATCCGTTAACCCGTACCCGTCGTCATCCAAATAATCTTCAAATTCATATTTTCCATTCGGTATGGATGCAAAGCTTTGTAATACCAACGATTTCGCCCATGATTGCAAACTGTTTTCCTGTTGCGCAAATTCATCCAGACCCGAAGCTTCGACCAGTTCCTGCAACCGCCCTACCCCCAGCAAATTGGCAGCAATCTGGGCATTAAAATCACCCCTGGAGGTCTCCTGGCTGGTCAGCCTTTGCAACAGGGATTGCAGAAACACCTCATCCACGCTGCCATTTTTCATCAGCAAAGTCGGTGATATGAGTACGCCTTCCTCTTCCAATGCACGACTGACAGGCATGGAACCGGGTGCATCCGAACCAATATCCGCATGGTGGGCCCGGTTGGCGCAAAACCCCGCCAACTCGCCGCAGGCAAAAACTGGTGCCACCAGTGTTATATCAGGCAAGTGGGTACCGCCTTTGAACGGGTCATTGAGGATTAACATATCACCGTCATGCCATTCCCGACTCTCCACCAGGTCGACCATGGCATAGGCCATGCTACCGAGATGCACAGGAATGTGGGTGGCCTGACCCAGCAGGTGGCCCTGACGATTAAAAAGTGCGCAGGAATAATCCAGCCGGTCACGTATATTGGGTGAAAAAGCAACCCTGCCGAGCAGCGCACCCATTTCTTCACAAATAGCTGAAATCCTGCTGGCAAACAAACCCAGTTCAACACTGTTGAAAAACCTGGTTTGTGGTTTGCTCATGTTTCCTGGTGATCCACACCCTGCATCACGGTCTCAAGATTAAGCTCCGTTGCCATACCCAGTTCACCGGCCAATTGTGCCGCCCTGGCCCGAAGCCCGGCTTCGCTTTCTGCGGTCACCGTCACATGGCCAATCTTGCGACCGGCTCGTGCGGTTTTGTGATAATCATTCCAGTGAAGGCCCGGGATGGGAGCCTGGTCTGCTTCTTGCTGATTCGCATATGCGGGCATCTCCCCCAGCAAATTGAACATTAATGCCCGCAAAGAATTTTCCGTATCACCCAGCGACAAGCCACAAATTGCACGCAAATGGTTTTCAAACTGCGATGTGCGCGCACCGTTGATGGTCCAATGTCCCGAGTTATGTACCCTGGGTGCAAACTCATTGGCCAGCAATTCACCGTCTTTCAGAAACAATTCAAGGGCCATTACACCGGTATAATCGAGATGATCCAGCAAGCGCTGAATCAATGATTCCGCGCGACTCTGTAAAGCGGAGCCAAAAGCCGGAGCCATGCTAATAGCCAGAACGCCGTCACGATGCAGGTTTCTTGTCAACGGCCAGTAAACGGTCTGGCCATCCTTACCCCGTGCTGCAATAATCGAGCATTCAGCATCAAAGGACACAAAACCCTCACATATGAGTTCATTATCACCAAGCACCTGCCAGGCGCGTTCCATATCTTCCTGAAACCTCAATACCGCCTGCCCCTTGCCATCATAACCAAGGCGACGGGTTTTAAGCACACATGGCAATCCGATTTTTTCCACCGCAGCAATCAGATCAGGCCGGCAAGAAACCGCTTGAAAAGGTGCCACCGGAATCTCCAGTTCCTGCATCATGGTCTTTTCACGCAGCCTGTCCTGACTTTTAAATAGTGCGCGTGGCGGAGGGTAAACCGGACACAGTGATTCAATCAGCCTGGCCGAGGACTCGGGAACATTTTCAAAATCAAAGGTGACAACATCCGAGCGCTGCCCCAATTGCCTCAAGGCAACCTCATCATCCCAGTCCGCACAAATATGTTCACCAAATTCTGCCGCGCAGGCGTCTTTAGCAGGATCAAGAAAAATAAACTCCAGGCCCATTGGCTTACCTGCCTGTGCCAGCATACGGGCCAGTTGGCCTGCACCCAGTATGCCAACGGTTTTAATCACCCGGGGTCCGCCTGGCTCAACACACTTTCAGTTCTTGCTGCTCTGAACTCTTCCAAAGCCCGGCGGATTTGCGGGTACTTGATACCCAGGATAGACGCAGCCAGCAACGCAGCATTGGTAGCCCCGGCATCGCCGATAGCGAGCGTAGCCACGGGAATGCCCGCAGGCATCTGCGCAATGGAAAGCAGTGAGTCCATACCATTCAATGCCCGGGATTTAACCGGCACACCCAATACCGGCAAGGGCGTCTTGGCAGCAACCATGCCAGGCAAATGAGCCGCACCGCCGGCACCGGCAATGATAACTTCCAGCCCGCGATCTATCGCGCTGTCTGCATATTCAAACATCAGGTCAGGTGTGCGGTGGGCTGAAACCACCTTTATTTCGTGCGGAATGGCCAGTGCTGAAAGAATTTCAGCCGCATTCTTCATGGTTTCCCAGTCAGACTGGGAGCCCATGATCAGGCCAACTAGCGCTTGTTCGTTTGACACTTCGACTCTCCGGCAGGAAGGCAAACAATTGTACCAGTGTGCCGGTTCTGCAAACAGGGTCATTCTTCAAACGCGGCATGCCTGATACAATACAGCCAACACAAAAACCCGGATCCCAAAATGCCTGTTGATGGAAAACTACTGGAAATTCTGTGCTGCCCAGTCAGCAAAACCCCACTGATCAAGCTTGGCCAGGAAAAGCTGGATAAGCTAAATAACGCGATCGCTGCCGGCGAAGCCTTGTATGTCGGTGGCGAAAAAGTGAAAGAACCGCTTCAGGAAGGATTAATCACAGAAGACGGAAAGGTGATTTACCCGGTGCAGGACGATATCCCCGTTTTACTGGAAGAAAATGGCATCGGCACAACCCAATTCCAGGATTTCTAAACCTACCTCTCATTCGAAGCCAAAAAGCCGTCAGCCTCGCACTGCTTACAAGCAGGAGTCGGTTACCTTCTTCTGAGACCTTCGCCGACAGGGAAGTCGGCGATGAGCTTACACGGACGTACTCGCAGCGCGTCTCAGAAGAAGGTAACCGGCTCGTGCGTTCGAAGCCACAGATTTTTTTGTAACCACGATTCGAAAATGGACCCCGGATCAAGTCCGGGGTGACGTAGTTCCTACCGGGGTTACGTAGTTCCTACCGGGGTGACGTAGTTCCTGCCGGGGTGACGTATTCCCTAATCACCTTAATAACTTC
>PVMK01141463.1_pt1 | contig 21831 bp, 24 predicted proteins | sample 1853481 | NCBI WGS metagenome assembly PVMK01 (sample SAMN08533507, study PRJNA380276) | Marine sediment metagenome, whole genome shotgun sequencing project.
ATCTAAGTGGACAAAAATAGACGAAGATAGTGTTTTAAGTTTATTTATAGATGAATCGAGCATTGAAAAGAGAGAAGCAATTACTAAAGTATGGATTAAAAAAACTTATAAATCAAAACAATATAATGTACGTTTCAAATATTATTATATTGAAATGCGTGCTTACCAAAAATATGATTGTAAAAATAAAAAGGTAGCTTATAAACAAGCAATAATTTATGATAAAAATGGATCTCAAGGCGGCACTGTTTCATTAGATAATCCTAAATGGGAATATGTAGGAACAGATAGTTACAATGAAGTTATATATAACTACATATGTAATTTAAACAATTAATATTACTAATGATGTATTAGATAAACTTATACTACTCCCCATTAAGTCTCTAGTATGATTAAGTTAGTACCGACAGTCAGCGTTGCCTTTGGTACGCTGTTCAGTTAGTAGTTGTTCACCTTGTTGTGAGCACAATTACATTTTATGTTGAACAAAAGCTTATTGTTCCTTAAACTATAACAAATAGAAAAAAGGAGAATTATAATGGGAAAAACTAACATTTTATCAAGATCAAAGTTTTTACTTTTTACACTAATGTTCACTTTAACGCTTTTTTTCTCAGTTAGCGCTTATGCTGACAAGGATCTCCCCCCTGTAGCAAGCATCACAATAGACGACACACAGATTAGTTTCATTGTAGGCGGAAGTTGGGGCAGCGGAGTACTTTCCTATAAGGGAGTCGACTATTCATTTAAAATAAAGGGACTTAAGGTGGGTGCGATCGGGATTGCAAAAACATCTGCTGTTGGAAATGTTTACAGAATGGACGACCTATCAAAGTTCTCCGGTACTTACGTAGCCGGGCAGGCAGGTATAGCGCTTGCCGGAGGTGTTGGTGGAACGATCCTTGAAAACCAGCACAAGGTGTATATCAGGCTTGGCTCCACGCAAAAAGGTGTAGCTCTTAACATCGGTATAGACGGTCTGACAATAGACCTTAAGGACGCTATCGGACCAACTAAATAGTAATTTTATTTTAATTATAACTATGGTGTATCATTAGTTATAATATCAATGCCGTTGACAGTAGAACCATTGGTAACCACTATCGGTTCAAAATCAGAAGGGGTATCTTCATCCGACTCATCGGCACCGTTCCAGTATTCATCAGGGAAATCCAAAGTTGTACCTGCTATCACAAAAATGCTGTATCTTTCCGGATCAAAGGCAGAGCTCCTGTCATCCATTTTTTCAATGAGCACTCTATAAGTACCAGCTGGTACATTTTGAATACAGAACTCACCATCTAATAATATCAGATCACAATCAATCCCTGAAAAAGAGGACATCTGCAAATCAGTATTATCAATATTTATAGCCCTTACATGTACACCATTAAGAGGGATGCCGGTTGGGGAGGTTACACTTCCTCGTATTGCACCCATACCCACTACGGGGGGAACGATATCATCGTCGTCATCACCTACTACATCATCGTCGTCGTCACCTACTACATCATCGTCATCGTCGTCGTCACCTACTACATCATCGTCATCGTCGTCGTCACCTACTACAGGGGGTGGGACATCCGGGTCTGTCTCCCTGTTGCTGCCGCTGTCACAGGCGATAATCATGGAGAATGAGAATAGGAACATCAGGAGCATTAAAAAATTTATTTTTTTGTTTTTAATCATTTAGTTATCCTCCAGCACTAGCTATGGGCCATAAAGTAATAGAGCAGAACCCAAATCGTCAGATTCCAGTGTTCTTCCAAACCTGTCGTCCTGTGGTATTGCAAATGGATACATCGTAGGTATTCCTTCTGGTCTTATCCTGTCAAACCCTGAAACAGAGTTTGTAGTATTTATGGCCCCGATAGGTATATGAGCAAATCCCCATGTATGCCCCATTTCATGAATTACCGTTGCAAGCAGATCTGCTGCTGCTGAACTTGGGATAGAGCCGTTAATAATAATTGTTATGTCTATAATCTGCCCCGTTGCAATATTAAAAGTTGTGAGCCCCAATCCAAGTACACCCGGAATACCTAAATCCTCAAGTATAGAACCGTCTTCATCGAATACTATGTCATTTATACCGTCATTTGCCAGTATCAATGAATCGAAGTTTGATGAGGTAATATCAGTCTCAAGCTGGTCCAGGTCGCCGCAAAAATCTGGAATATTGGGAAGGCTGTCCCACTCATTGCATGCATCTTCAACAGTGACAAGTCCATTACCACCGCCAAGTGTCCCCCCGTCTATTCTGAAATCTACAAAAAGCCCTGGAAGTGTCCTGAATACAAAAGTTGAATTAAATATATTGTTTAAAGTATGGTAAGAATATGAATTTTGTACTAAAAAAAAAGGACCCAGCACTATAAACAGCATTAAAATATTTCTTGTTTTCAAAAGAATCACTCCTTTCCTACATTACTTCGTTAATACTGTAAATAAAATCATCGAGGTTAACTTTGTTTTCATTTACTGATCTCTCATTTGTTGCTGAGTTTGTGATTTCCAGGCCGTCTACAGGGGTTGTAACATATTTTGTCCCCGTATCGTCGGTCTCAACCCTGAGTATACCTCTCGAGATACTTTTCAATACGGGATACCCCTTAGTATTATTAGGCCCCAATATAAGAATTACATCTTCATTTGGAGTAAATTTCGGCAAATAAGGCGAGCTAACGGATATATCGCCGACTGTGCCGCCTATGATTCTTAGAACTATCTCATCACCGTATTCTCCCTTTAGTCTTTCATCAACTTTAAAGGTTGTATATGTAAAAATAAGCCCGGTCTCTTCATCTATCCTGGCTTCACTCTTTACACAATTTGCCAGTACTACGCCGTATGCCGATCGTGCAAGATCAGCGGTAGTTGATCTTATTTCTTTTAATGCATAAGAGTTGTCACTGCTTACCATTACAATTGAAGAAAAGAACAAAGTTAATAAAACTGTGGTTTTGAATAGTTGTCTCATCATATTCTCCATTTGTTTATAATTTTAATATAATATAGTAAGTTATTTTGAATTGCTGAAAAATTTGTCAGTTTGCCAGGCTTAAGGTTATTCTCCGTTTTTCAACATCAGCTTCAGTTACCTTTACCTTTAATTTTTCTCCAATCTTAAACCATCTTCTTTTCCTGCCCATTCTCATTTCAGCCCTTGGTATGAAGCCCTCTACAAAATATGTATCAATTTCAACAAACATACCAAACGGCAAAACGCTTATTACTGTGCCCTGGTGTTCGGAGCCAACATGACTTGTCATAAAATTAGCCCTTTCAAGGTCTATTGATTCTCTCTCTACACTGTCGGAAACTCTCTCCACTTTGCTGCAATGCTCACATATTTTATTTAACTCATTAATTTCGATTTTGTTAACATTCCCATCCAAAACATTGTCAATTAACCTGTGAACAATAAGGTCAGGGTAACGCCTTATCGGCGAAGTAAAATGAGTGTATTTATCGAGGGCCAGGCCAAAATGACCTATCTCCCTGGTTGAATACTCTGCTTTTTTCAATGACCTTAACACCAGCATATTAACAGCATTCTGATTCATTTGGCCCCTTGCTTTAAATATTACTTTCTGTATATCCGAAGGCTGAATTTTACTGTTTAATTCCAGCTTATAGCCAATCTCATTAAGGGCATCTTTTAATTCGTATACAGATGCATTATCCGGTTCTTCATGAATCCTGTAGATAGACCCCGCTTTACTTTTTGACAGATAGTCAGCCACAACATTGTTAGCTGCAATCATAAACTCTTCTATCATCCCGTGCGCAATATTTCTCTTTGATTTCTGTATATTTATAACAGTTCCATTTTTATCTCTGATTAATTCCGGCTCGGGAAAATCAAATTCAAGTTCACCATTATCCAGCCTTTTTTTCTTAAGCTTTTCATAAAGCATTTTCATATCTCTAAGGCCGTTTACCACATCTTTATGTTCCTTGCTTACCGGGCCTCTTTTACTAAGTATCTCCGAAACCCAGGTATAGGTAAGTCTTGCCTTGCTGTTAATTACACTGTTATATACAGTGTAGCTTTGCAATATCCCTTCATCTGAAAAATCAATTTCTGCTGTCTTGGTAAGCCTGTCTTCGTTTGGCACGAGGCTGCATAAATTATTTGATAAAACCTCGGGGAGCATAGGATAAACTTTTCCTGGCAGATAAACACTATTTGCCCTTTTTTTCGCTTCTTTATCCAGCCCGGCTTTATCCTTTACATAATAGGAAACGTCTGCAATCGATACATAAAGTTTGTACCCCGATTTTACAACCTCTACGCATACTGCATCATCAAAATCCTTTGCATCATCACCGTCAATAGTAAATATCAGTTTATTCCTTAAATCCTTTCTTTTACCGTCATGATTTTCAGGCACACTTTTATTAATCTTGTCTGCCTCAATTGCGACGTTTTTGGGAAACTTTTCAGGTATATGGTGCTCATATAAGATCGCTTTTCTCTCAGAGTTTATCTCCCCGGATATACCCAACACTTTTTCAACAGACGATTTTTTGGTTTTCGGATCAATCTTAAGCAGTACAAGGCTACCGTTTTTTAACCGGTTGTTTTTCGTATCACCTACTTCAACTGTTGGCAGATTGTCGCCTCTTGGCTCAAAAAATATATTCATCATTCTTTTTCAGGATCTTACCGATAAGCCATGCATTATCCTTAGTATTCAACTTGCCCGTTGATTTACTTTTTTCCTTAACCATCTTTTTTTTATTATTGATTATATATCCCCCGCTGTTAAGCTTTAGAATTACTTTTGCCACCGTCATTTTTTTTAATAAATTCTTTATTTTTTTCCTTTCATCTCTTCCCATACCAAGTTTTAAAAGTATTTCATTTACCTTGAGAGGGGCGTAATCCGGGATGGAGAGGAGATTAATTATTCTTTGTTTGTATGATTTTTTCATAATTTTTAATAGAATTTGTCCGAAAATTTTAAAGTGGTAAAAAAAGAAGATTATTTATATTCAATGATGTTGAATAATATATAACATTCAGATAGAATTGTCATTCCATAAATAATTATTTTTGTCGGAGCAAACATGTTAAGGACAAATATTATAGGCAGTATTTTTATTATTTTAATCGTTTTCGGATTGATAAGTTTTGCAATATCACTCAGGATTACGCTCGAATTGGCCAACTATTTTAAGATACTGGGCATTGTAGCAGTTATTGCTTTAGTTGTATCAGCCATAACACACCTTATTCCATCTAAACACTAGGTAATAATTAAACCGCTTTCACCTTCATTGCCGGATTTACCGGTATTTGGGTCTTCAGCATCTTCAGGGTAACTACGTGCTATCTGTTTAAGGTAACTCTGTGAACCAGGTTCGTATTCAATATAAAACATCAGTTCGCTTAAATATTCATTCATTATTTCAAGCGCTGTTTCCATTGTAAGCCCTTTTGATTCGTATCTTTTTAAACATTCCTTAATAATTGCCATAATATTATAAGAAATTTCATTGGCATAACTGTTTTCAGATTCATATTCGTAGAACACACCTTTTATTTCTGTATCTATCGACTTACAAACCTGTTCTAAGCCCCGTTTGAGGTCACGGTTGTCAATTCTCCTGTTTGACCTAAAACTTGATGCAATATATCTTTCAACCAGGGCAAATATTTCTGTATTCTTATTAAACAGCTCTGCCCTTTTGACATAGGTATTGATGCCTTCTTTTTGAACCCTTAACTTGTCGATCCTTTCCTGGTGATTTTTTTGCCCCTCGATAAAGTACTCACAATCCAGGGGGCAGTTTATCTCTATTCCCCTGAACTCACCGCAGCATTTTGGGCATATTTCATCATCCTTGGCAGGACAGTATCTTTTGGCTTTGGCCTTTCGGCAGTGTACACATTTCATTTTTATTTTTTCAAAAAAAAAGGGAGTTATTGCTAAGAAAATAACTCCCTTTTAAGTTTATACGTTATTATAATTAAGGTACAACACATATACTGTCCATACATGTTCCGTCCATATCACCTTCAATACATGCATCTCCATCACAATCATTATCTTCGCAGTCAGTAAAAGTATCGTCATCGTTATCTTCTCCGTCATCACATATACCAGTTTCAGTTTCAGGTTCTACAGGTACAACACATACATTCTCCATACATGTTCCTTCCATTTCACCTTCCATACATGTTCCGTCATCGCAATCATCATCTTCGCAGTCGATAAAAGTATCGTCATCGTTATCTACTCCGTCAGCACAAAAACCAGTTTCACTTTCAAGTCCAATAGGAGCTCCGCCAGTCTGTACAATAGTAACACTTGCTGAAATAGTTACTGATGATGCAACCTGGTCACATAAATCTAAAATTGACTGTGGTGTGATTAATGTAATTGTTGCAGTAATTACCTGTGTGCCGACAGCGTTATTCGCAAGATAATCGACAAAGAAAGTCCCATCCGGGCCTACTTCTGTGGGGATGTTGGAAGTTATTTGTCCAAGATCATGATTAAAGCTTATTACAACGGTTTCTCCTGACTTAATACCTACAGTGCCAAATATTAAAGATAGTTCGGCTATTGTGTCGTCATCAGGTATTTCAAGTTCAAAATCACCTTCAGGTGGTACAATCCCTATTCCAAATACTGTGATATTTGCAAACTGGGTAATCATCTGCCCGTCAGGCGTTTCCGCATTTAAAAGTATTCTAAAAGAGCCGGTGGATTCCACGCCTACTACATAATCAGTAATAAACTCCAGGAAAGCCCTGCCATTTGAATCAAGGACTACATCATCATCAAGGATACATGCTCCAACTGTATTGAAACCAAGGACAAAATCAATATCAATAAATGTAAATTGAGGTAGTGCTTCTGAATCTATCTGTATAGTTCCAACCGTACATGCATTGGCGAATAGAGACGAACTGACAATGCTTAAAATAAAATTACCTACAATATTATCAGGGTCACTTCTATCAGGATCAGCACTATTTGTACCACACCCTCCTACTAATCCAATACAAATAATTACTACAGAAAAAAAGGTAAGTAATTTTTTTGATGTTATTTGTTTTATTTGATTAACTAAATACATTTTCATCCTCCTCAATACAATGATTAGATAGAATAGAAATTAACTTTATAATTCAGGAACTTCACAATCAGAATTAACCGTAATTTCGATCGATTCTGCATTTGCTCCGGAAAAGGCAAAAAGTGTAGTGGGGTCAGCCGCTAAAAATTGCCCAGGAATATTAAAAGCTCCGGGAAAGATAATTACAACCTCTGCCACCCCGCTATTATTGGTTGTTGTATCATATGGTGAATCCACAAAAGCTCCGGAAAGAAACCATTCTTCAATGGGTGTATTCATACACTTATTTGGAGAACAGGCATCATTATCAACCATCTGGAATAACCTTGCATCACCAATACCATTACCATCTGTATCTATTAAAAAAGAATTTTCAGTCCCGAAAACAAGATCAAAACTCAAAAGTACATCATTTAACGGGCTGCCTTCAGCATTTGTTACAACAACCTGAAACAGTCTCGGCTCAAATCCAGCATTGCATATCTGAATATCTTCAGTAGCAAGTATAAATGTAATATCTGAACCAAATGGAGCCTCGGGCGGATTAGAACCACAGCCGCCAATAATTCCAATAGAAATTACCACAAGTGAAAAAACAGTAATTAATTTATTTTTTGTCAATTTTTTGATATTACCTAATATCTTCATTTTCATCCTCCTTCTTCTATCTTTATCTAACAATTCTAGGTGTGATAAATACGATTAATTCTCTTCTCTGGTCTGTTGTGCTCGTATTTTGAAATAAGAACCCAAATAATGGAATTCTTGAGAACCATGGAACACTGCTTTCATTTTCTGTAACGACTCTTGTGAATATTCCCCCTATCACAATTGTTTCTCCATCTGCAGAAAGTACCTGCGTTTCAGCCTCGTTTCTTCTGATACTAGGCTGTCCATTTGCTCCCTGTAGTGATTCATCAGGTGCATTATCTGTAACTTTAATTGACATTAATACTCTGTCATCATTGGTTACCTGAGGTGTTACTTCAAGCCTTAAAGTAGCATCAACAAACTGTGTCTGAGTACCTGCTGCGGATACACTTAAAAAAGGTATTGAAACACCCTGTTCAATTCTTGCAGGTGTATTATCCAAGGTTAATATTTTCGGTGAAGAAAGTACCCTTCCGTCCCCCCTGTTCTCAAGGGCCGAAAGCCTGATGTCAAGGTCATATGCACCTGTAATACTTCCAAGTACAAGTCCAAATACTCCACCAGCACCTGTTCCTACTGCCGCTGGAAGATCAACTATGAAGGAATCGCCGTTTGTTCCAAAAGGTGAACCAACGTTTGTACCACCTGCGGCTATACTGGATGGGAATGTGGCTCCCGTAGGATTACCGGTTTCTGCTGAAGCCCTGTAATTAAATCCCCACTGAACACCAAGTTCCCTTGTAAAATTGAGAGTTGCCTGGACAATTCTTGCTTCAATTAACACCTGCGGAGTTCTTGTATCAAGGTCCTGCAAAAGTTCGGTTATTTGTGCTACCCTTGCCGGTATATCAGTTATTAACACACTGTTTGTCCTGACATCAATTCTCATATCACCGCGTGAACTTAAAATTGGGCTAACAAGAGGTTGTAATTCTTCAGCTCTCGCATAATTAATGAAAACCTGTTTTGTAATTAATGGTTTAAACTGTTCAACCGACTTTGATGCCTGCTGAAGAGCCTGCTGCCTGGCCTGAAGTGTTTTTAATGGAGCAATTTTTAAAACATTACCGTCTACAACAGCACCAAGTCCTGCATCTTCAAGTACAATATCAAGTGCCTGGTCCCATGGGATATTATTTAGTTTCAGCGTAACAGATCCCTCAACATTTCTAGCAATAACCATATTAAAGCCACTTATATCGGATAGGATTCTTAAAACATCACGGACATCTGCATCCTTAAAATCAAAAGATACTAATTCACCTCTGTAAGTTTTTATGGCTCCAGGTGTAGATACAACCCTGACATCAAATGCCCATTTCTCTTGTTCTGCTTGTTTAATTAATTTTTCCATATCTTCCAAGATTACGTTTTGGAAATTAATTGTTATTTTGTTTGGATCCTGGATTAGGTCATATTCAACATCTGTATCTTGTTTATACTCTATAATAATCAATACATCATCTTCTTTTACAGGGTCCCTGAAAGAAGAAATAAAACTTAAGGGGCTATCGTATTCCGTTACATCACGTGCAACCTGGAATTTTGAGCAAGAATAACATCTCTAAGTTTAAGAGTTAATCTGCCGCTTTCATTCGGCGTAGTTTCGTATACTACAAGATTATCTGATTCAATTGTAACAATGGCTTTACCTTCTCTAGCTTCAAAACCAATTGCTTCAATTACATTCAATTGATCAGTGTTAATATTGGAGTAAGGGTTATCATTCATACCCTGGGCTATACCAGAATTAGGTATAAGTAGCATTATTGTTAAAACAGCAATACATATATTGAAATTTTTTATGTTTTTATATTTTAGAAATACCATCTCTTGCTCTACCTCCTTGTAATTATTACAAATATTTAATTTTCATCCTCTTCATCAGCAAATGCTAAGACTGATTTTTTTACTTCAACTTTTTTTTCTCCAAATACATCTTCAAAAAATCTTTTTTCATTAACAAGTAATCCATTCGCTGAAACCTCGAGAATAACTCCATTTCTATTACCAATCTCATCAGTCCTTCCTAAAAAATAAGTATTTTTTTCTGGGTCAACAACCATTGCCCTTGGCACGTTATCAACCCACACAATTCCCACAATTCTGTACTCATCAAGAGGAAACCGTTTAATTGGGGGAGTTGTTTCTGAGATTGTTGCTTCTCTTTCTTTAGGTTCTTTAATAAAAGGCTTAAAAGGATCTCTCTTGCCAAAAGCCTGGTATAAAGGCCTTCTTAAAGATTCCTCAATTGTAATTCTGGGTTCAGGTTTTTCAGTATCATCGAGAATTTCATCTCCCTGGCCAGAATCTTCATCTAAATCAACATCAATTGTTACTTCTGATTTTTGATTAATTTCATCAAGGTTACCTTCAGCATCTAGTTTTGATTTCTGTATTTGCTTTACACCATCAACTAATGCTGTATCAGTACTGTCCTTTACTTTCTCACCATCCTGTGCGAAGGCAATACCAATACCTAATAAAAACAAGGTGTTAGTGATGAACAAAATGTTAAGAAGTTTAAATATTTTCATATTTGATACCATTATTAATATTTATTTCTTTCTACTTCTTGTTCTACTTCTTGATTTCCTTTTTTTTAATTTACTTTCATCCGAAGCAGGCATTGGTGGCAGTAACCTGAAAGTTACAGTACTAAATTCTGCATCTAAAAGAATGTTTCTTGCATTGGAATCCTTACTTCTTTTTAGATTTAAGTCCCTTACATTAACAATTCTTGGTAATCTGGAAATCCGGTCAAAGAAATTTGCAAGTTCAAAATAACTGCCTTTCACTTTCATTTCTATTGGTATCTCTGCATAAATTTCTTTATTTATATATTTTTTTGGGGCAAATACAACCGGCTCTAAACCGGATGCTGAAATATCGGAATAAATACTATTAATTAGTGCAGGAAGTTCTTCCTCTTTTGGTAATTTCAAAGATGCAATCTTAAATTCTCTTTCCAACCTTTCATTTTCAGCAATAAATTTTGGAAGATCTTTTTTGATATTTTCAAGTTCAGTAAGTTTTTTCCGCTCGGTCTGTAATGTACTATTCAGTCTCGTTAATTGAACATCATTTGGAGACCAGAAAAAATACCAGTAAACTCCCGAGATTATCACTATTAGCCCTACAAAAATTCCGAGTTTAGTAATTAATGTCTGTTCATTTAGCCAATCTGTTAAATTACCTAACATTTTTGCCTCTGTTTAAATCTCATTACCCTTTTTATTAGTAGGAACTTCTTCTCCTTTACTTTCACTTTCAGGAGTATTTTGTTTACCAATAAAATCCATTGTTGAAGTTATCTCAAATTTTCTGAGCGGAAGACTACTCACATCTTCCTGCTTAATAACTTTTAATTTTACATCTTTAAAATAATTAGAATTTTGGAGATTTCTCATAAATTCCGCAACAGTAAATTCATTCCATGCAATTCCTGTTATGGTAGTTTGGTCACGTTTAGATTTTATATTCTCTATCCAGGATCTTGAAGGAATAGAATTAGACAGGGAATCCATTACGTAGAGTGGGCCTGATCTTTTCTTTTCAAGGTCAACAATTATCTGAATTCTTCTTTCCAGTTCCTTATTTTTTTTCTTAAATTCATTAACCTGCTTTTCAACATCCTTTAATGCTTCTATTTTCTTCTCAGTACTTTTAATTTCATTTTTTGTATTCCTGATCTTTCCTGCCTGGCTGAAATGTGTAGCAAGAATGACTCCGAGCACAACAAGGAGTGCAAGGGTACCTATAAACATTTCTCCTAGGCCCTTTCTGGGCTTTTTAATTTCAACTTTTGGAAGTAAATTAATTCTAATCATTAATTGTCTCCCATTCTCCTGAGTGCAAGTCCTACTACAACACCCATTTTAGGAGAAATATCAGAAATATAGTTCGGGTCAAATTCACTATCACTAATTGCTATATTGTTAAATGGATTGACAAGTTCTACATCTATATCTGTTATATCCTGAAGTGTTTCTATAATATTGGGGACTTTGGAAGATCCGCCGCTAAGAATTATTTTAGAGATCCTGTCCTGTGAAAAATTCGAAGAAAAGAAATCAAGTGTCCTTTTAACTTCCCCGGTTATCAGATCAATATAATCATTTGTTGTCCGTTCCAGTTCAAAAGGGATTTCACCTTGGCTTAGATTTTGTTTTGACTGTTCAGCCTCTTCAAAACCTAAGTTTTGTTCCTTCATAATCAATTCGGTGAACTGATTGCCACCTGTAGTTATATCTCTTGTAAAAATTGAAACGCCGTCTTTTAAAATATTAATGTTTGTTACCGATGCCCCCATATTCACAAGTGCTATCACACCACCAACATCAGAGTAGTTAACCTCGTACATATTCTCTAAGGCAAATACATCAACATCAACTATCATAGGGTTTAGTCCGACGCTTCTTACCAATGAAACATAGTCATTTGTAATATCTTTCTTAGCAGCAACAATTAGAACATCCATATTTCCTTCGGGAGAAACCTCGGGTAGTACCTGATAGTCAAAATTTACATCTTCGACACTCTGGGGAAGGTACTGTTCAAGCTCCCAGGGGATTGATTCTGCTAATTCATTTTTAGACATTGAAGGAAGAGTTACTTTCTTTATTATTACGGAATGTCCGGATATGGAAATAACAACATTCTTATTCTTAACTCCCAAATCTTTTACAAAAGTTGAAAGTGTTCCAGCTACGGCATCTCTGTTTGTAATGACTTTTTTTACTATTGAGCCGGGCGGAAGAATAGCTTCGCCGATATTCTTTAGCTGGTAGCCACTTCTACTGCTTTTTAGTTCTGCAAGCTTTAAACTTGCGGATCCAATATCAAGTCCGATAATACCTTTATTCCCAAAAAACACTTCACCCTCCTCTAAGGAATAACTAATTTAAACATCATTACTTTTCTTTATCAAGCTAAATTTAAGTAATTTAAAAAATCCCTTTAAGTACCTCAACCTATTATATTGTAATTATAGGTTTTTTTTATTTTTTGGCAACAACTATATAATTTTCAGATAATTAATAATGATAATTAACTAGTTGATATAACTACTTATGATTAATGCTTTTATGGGAATTATGGGTATTTTGTAAAAAGAATGGTTTTATAGGGGGATAATACTATTCAGGGAGCAGAAATTCATCATAGTAAATCTCAACTTCCTTGGAAAAAATAGTGCTTGGATCAGTCTCAAAAGTGATTGTAAAGAACGCACTTTCAGAAGGCATAAGAAGAAGTTCTTCTGACTCGCCAAGTACACTAACAGAGTTCGCTTCTATCGTTTCACCGGTTTCATCTTTTAAAATGATTAAAACAAAAATAGAAGAGACAGGTTCGTTAGAAATATTGATTACAGCACCGTTAAATTCAAATACACCTGTTCTCGCTATGGTTTCCAGTATAGGGCCGTCAAGAGCAACCGCATCTCCGTTATCACCCGCACTATCACACCCGATAAGAAATGCAGACAATAAAATCGATAATATTAATACTGGTATATATCTTCTCATTTTTCTTTCTTTGTTATTAACTTTGTAATTGATATTACGTTTTTCGTAGGATCATTTTGCTTTGCCTGCTCCGCAGTTTTTTCATCCGTTGTATGATGATCATCAATAATATCACCAAGAACCTTGTGCATTATCTTTAATGCCCCGATCGAATGTTCTTGGAGATATCCTTTATCAACAAATTCTTCTTCCTTCTTCTTCTTTGTAAACAGGTAAACAATAAAGGCCTGGTTATTAAACACTACCAACATTGCCAGATAAAGAAGAAAATTATCGGCAAATACCTTTTTAAGAAGAGTTGCGTTATCCGAACCAATTTTGACAATTCCGAATGGTTCGGAGGCATCACGTGTAACAAACGGAACAGTAACAGAAATGTTCCCCTTGTTCTTCTTCACGGAAAATCCTTCCTGAGGATAAAAATCCTTGAGAAAATATCCGTTTACCGAGCCTTTTACCACATCTTCTTTAAAAACAACACTGAAAAACTTTGGAGCAATTTCAAAAGTATTAAATAACTTTTTTCTTCCCAGTCTTTCATCAAGGAAAAGATAAAATTCATCACTAGTGGGCTGCTTTCCAATATCTGAAAAATAGGTACTTGCCTGCTCACCTATTGTCTCGGCTATAGCCCTTGTTTTATCTACAAATTCCTCTTTGGCACTGCTGTACTGAAAATAAAATACCACCCCGATAAGCATCAATATGCTCAGTTCAATCGCAACTATTTTACCAATTGTCGAAAAATTCTCTCTTAGCCACATTTCATAAACTCATCGAGTACTTTCTGGAGTTCCTCACTTTGTGAATGACGAAGTAACATAAACACCATTCCACTGAAATCTTTTCTCATATCATCATCAAGGCTTCTGAATAATTTGATTAGTAGTTTTTCCTCTTTTCCAAGTACCTCAAGATTATCATCTACAATCTCTTCCTTTTGCATAAACCTTTTAAGTCTTTCCCTTCTCGCAACATTCCATAACTCCTCAATACCAACATTGAGTATAGTTGAAAGCTGTTCACATCTTTCGTAAGAAGGTGCATCAACTTTGCCTGTCTCCAGTTGATGTATAAACACACTCGAAACATTGAGGCTACGTGCCAGGTCTTCCTGGGTTACGCTCTTTTGTTTCCTTTTACTCTTTAGGTATTCACCGAATCTCATGAAACCCCTCCGATTATGATTAGTTAAAGCTCTATATATAGAATTTTATACTATAAATACTTGTTATATCAAGCTTTTTTATATTTAAATAATTTAAGGATTTAAACAATTTTCAATTACTTGGAAATATATGATAAATGGCAGATCAAAATAATTTAGGAAGATAACATGCCCGGAGACGGAATTGAACCGCCGACACGAGGATTTTCAGTCCTCTGCTCTACCGACTGAGCTATCCGGGCAACATATGAAAATTAAGGTTCATTATATTACCAAAAACAAAAACTGTTGCAAACATTTATATTCAGAAATAAAAAACGGGCCTTTAACCCCGAAAAGAGCAAGACCCGCTGTACCCACAACACGCAATAGAGGTAAGGAGAGATGAGTAACATCTTCTTAGATTGCGTGTTGGATGTGTTTTCGCCACAAAAACATTTTTTTTCTTATTAAATTTCTATCCAATAAAGTAGCTGAGCCATCAGACCGTACTGGTCTTTACTTAATGAACCATCATCTTGAACAAAGAAAGGATCATCTGCATGGTCCCACCTGAATTCAAATCTCCATTCCATATTGTCCAGGTACCTTACACCCGCAATTAAACCTTTAAAAGGTCTTATGCTGATTGTAGGTGTTACTTCATAAACCTTGATTCCTGTACCAGGAGTTCCGATTCTCACCCCGTCCTGGTCATCAAACATTTCAGCCCTTAATGCAAGATTAATTGCGGGATGAACATCGGCAACTATATATCCGGCAATACCCCACCATGAAGCGTTACCGCCTTCGAGATCCGCCACGTCATTTTCATTTGCAAAATCAAGATCTATAGCTAATGTCCATGCCTCATTAATCGTCATGACTCCAACAACAGTAATGAGGTTTCTCCAGCTATTGTTGTCATCGTCTTCTTTTCCACCATAATATGTAGCTCCAAACCAGAAATCAGTGATTGTATCGCCTGAGTAGGTGTAGGCAGCCTGTGCTTCAAACGTTTTGCCCTCGTTATTGTCATCTACCTTGTCCCAACCGTTGTTTAGTCCCACTGCTAAGTTAAACGGGCCAACAGGCGCTGACAACCTTATACCGGTATGTGTGAATGGAATGGCATTACCAAAAAGCCATGATCTTGTTACGTTTGGGTTATGTCTGGCTTCAATTACCTCAAAACCGGCAAGCGTTACAAATTTACCCCCGCTAAGATACAAGCGCTGGTCGCCTGCTGGAATCAAAAGATTAATATAGGCCTGGTACAAATCTATCTCGGAATCTTCATCTCCTAGTCCGGCGGAAAAGAGAAGACCTGCCTGCTCACCAATCAATAAATCTGTCCTAAATCCGAACAGGTCCACAATACCACCTCCAAGGGATGGTGTTTTTTCGATTGTGGTTGTAAAAGCGTTAATACTGAAAGTGTTGTTCTCCGGATATAACGGTCTTGAACCATCAGTAATCTCCTCACCATTCGGTTTGCTAAAGACATATTGATATGTTGTATCAATATAGAATGTAAAATTAAGTGACTTAAAAAATGTCGCAAAAGCATGGATATCCTCCAAATCAGCTTGGCCAACAGTGAGATCGGGCTCTGCCCTAAGGGTTTTACCTTTTTGCTCTTCAAGCATAGTGTCCTGAGCCATTACGATATTTGGTATGGCAACAAGCATTAAAGCAATTGCTAAAACAGATAAAAATATTTTTCTTAACATGTTTTCCTCCTTTGAGATGTTTAAAACATCTCTCCTGTTTAATTTATTTTTTAATTAAAATTCAGAAATCTGCTGAAAGTCAGGATATGCTTCCATACCGTGTTCGGTAATATCCAGACCATCGACCTCTTCTTCTTCACTAACCCTGACACCCATAATTGCTTTGATTATCATAAAGATTGTGAATGAGCAGATTACCGTGAACGCTCCGTAAGCAACTACTCCTATTAGCTGGGTGACAAAACTGTGGTCCGCGTTAGTGCTTAATAGCCCTACTGCAAGAGTCCCCCATATACCGCAAACAAGGTGAACGGATATTGCACCAACCGGGTCATCAATCCTGATTTTATCAAAGAAAATAACGGCAAATACGACTATAACACCAGCTATCGCCCCAATAAGGACTGCACTGCCTGGTGTCATAACATCGGCCCCGGCAGTTATGCCCACAAGGCCTGCAAGCGCACCATTTAGTGTAAGTGACAGATCTGGTTTCTTATTTACTATCCAGGAAATAACCATCGCAGCTAATACACCGGCACATGCCGCCAGAGATGTGGTAACAAATACAAGGGATACAAGCCCAGGATCAGCTGAAAGTACCGACCCGCCGTTAAATCCATACCATCCGAGCCATAGTAAAAAGACACCTATCGCCGGCAGTGGCATTGAATGCCCTAATATCGGCCTGATTCCCGAAGAAGTATATTTACCGAGTCTGGGCCCTAGTATGTATGCACAGACTAAAGCTCCCCATCCCCCTACGCTATGTACGAGTGTGGAGCCTGCAAAATCATAAAAACCCATCTGGTCCAGCCAGCCGCCGCCCCATTTCCAGGATCCGGCAATCGGATAAATGAAAGCTACAAAGAGTGTTGCAAATATTAAGAAACTGCTTAGCTTTACCCTTTCCGCTACAGCACCTGAAACTATAGTTGCTGCAGTTGCAGCAAACATTGCCTGGAAGATAAAGTCTGTCCAGTACGTATAGCCTCCATCTGCATATGCAATTAAACCTGCAGCACCTTCCGGGGCAGAGATCCAGGGCCCTGCAAAACCAAAAAATTGGCCTATTGAGAAATCTCCGGGATACATAAGGTTAAATCCAACAATCGCATAGGTAATAATCCCCATCGCTACAATAAACGTATTTTTAAACAAAATATTTATTGTATTTTTTGATCTTGTAAGACCAGCTTCCAATGTTGCGAATCCAAGATGCATAATAAAGACTAGGAATGTGGCAACAAGCATCCAAATATTATTTGCTACAAATACAGCATGTTCTGCTGTAGGCCCTCCTGGGCGTAAGCCTTAACACCAAGAAGAAAAGCATATGTAAATAAAGGGATGCACAGCAGTCGTAAATACGGGCTGCTTATTAAATTACTCATATATTTGTTCATCTCTTTTGATCCTCCACCGCAATTTTTATTTTATTTATATCTATATAAAAGCAACCTGAATGCCATATAGCTTTGATTTTTGGAAATAATTGCATAAGCTCTTGATATCAAAATATTTTTTTTATTTTAAAAAATATTTGTAAAAAAATTTTTTAAAAATCTGCCCATATATTAAGCATGGAAAGAATGGTTGACAGGCACTCTTGCATGTAAATAGTCCTGTAAATCTGATTATGAATAAAAAAAATAATAAAATTTCATTGGTAACTCTTGGCTGTTCCAAGAATCTGGTCGACAGTGAATTAATCTCAGGAAGACTAAAGAAAAAAGGTTACAACCTTGTACCGGAAGATGAAGCGGATGTAATTATCCTTAATACTTGTGGTTTCATTGGCGATGCAAAGAAGGAATCTATAAGTACCGCACTCGAACTTCTGGAATATAAAAAAAGCGGTAATTGCAAACAGTTTATACTCACCGGCTGCCTTGTTGAACGATATTCAGAACAGTTAAAGCAGGAAATGCCCGAGATAGATGGTTTTTGGGGTACCGGCAATCTGCATAAAATAGACGAACTGCTTGATTCCACTGGTATTGATTTTAAGAACAATCCGCAGGGGACATTGTATGACCCGGATTCTCCTCGTGAACTCCTGACATCCTCACACAGTGCATATGTAAAGGTGTCCGAGGGATGCTCGAGGACATGCACTTTTTGTATAATACCAAAAATGAGGGGGCTGATGAAAAGCAGGCCCATAGATTCAATTAAAAAAGAGATTGAGCAGCTGGGTGATAAAGGTGTCAGGGAAATCAACCTGATTGCCCAGGATATGACCAGTTATGGCAGGGATATTGGAACTTCACTTGAAAAAATGCTTCGTGAGCTTTCAGATATTGATAATATTGATTGGCTCAGGCTTCACTATCTATACCCCTGGGGCGTTACAGATTCATTAATTGAACTTTTGTCCGGTGATAATAAAATTCTTCCCTATATAGATATGCCCCTCCAGCATATTAATGACAGAATACTTAAACTGATGGACAGGAAGACAAACAGACAAAAAACAATCGATATTATAGAAAGATTAAGAACAATTCCAGATTTAACACTACGGTCAACATTTATAGTGGGATTCCCGGGTGAGACCGAAAATGAGTTTGATGAGCTGCTCGAATTTATAGATGAATTTAAATTTGACCGTGCCGGAGCATTTAAATACTCCCAGGAGGAAGGAACGGGAGCAGCACTACTTGAAGAACAGATAGAGGAAGATATTAAGGAAATAAGGCTCGAAAACCTAATGGAACTACAATCCGATATTTCATATCAGAAGAATGTTAATCTCATAGGTACAACTCAAAAAGCAATTGTAGACGATCTGGAAGATGGAAAACTTGTAGCAAGGCTTTCCTCTCAGGCACCTGAAGTCGATGGTATTACATATCTTGATATAATTGACGAATCACTTGTTGGGAAAATTGTAGATATAGAAATTACCGGTTGTGATATCTACGACCTTCATGGAACAGTTATTTAGAACATTATGAAGATAATATTTATGGGTACACCCGATTTCGCGGTCCCGTCTCTTAAAGCACTTATTGATTCAAAATACAATGTTGTTGGAGTGGTATGCCAGCCCGACAGGCCAAGTGGCAGGGGAAGAAAACTCACTTCACCTCCGGTTAAAATTCTGGCCGAAGCTGAATCTATACCTGTACTTCAGCCTGAAAAAATTAGAACAGATGAGTTTTTGGATGAAATTAAATTCTATAATCCTGATTTAATATGCGTAACTGCTTACGGGAAAATTATTCCCCCCAATATTCTTGAACATCCGAAATACGGTTGCGTAAATGTTCACGCATCACTTCTTCCCAAATACAGGGGCGCTGCCCCCATAAACTGGGCAATAATAAACGGCGAAAAAAACACCGGTATTACAACTATGCTTATGGATGAAGGGATGGACACGGGAGATATTCTATTAAAAAAAGAAATTGAGATAGGTGAAGATGATACTTCCATAGAACTTAGTGAAAAACTTTCGGCAATCGGGGCGCTACTTCTAATAGAAACTATTGAAAAAAGTCAGAATGATGAAATCAGGCCCCTTAAACAAAAGGATTCGGAAGCAACATATGCACCTATAATTAAGAAGGAAGTTGGAAAAATTGCCTGGAATAAATCCGCTGATTCAATCAGGGACCTCATCAGGGGCACCCAGCCCTGGCCCGGAGCTTTTACTTCTTATAATGGTAAAAACCTTAAAATATTCAGAACTTCTATTAACAACCTAAGGGGCGATCCGGGCAAAGTACTTGTATCAGATGGTGGAAAACTTGTAATCGGAACTGGTCAGAATTCACTTGATATTAGTGAACTTCAGATTGAAGGCGGAAAGAGATTAAAAGTTACTGATTTTTTACGGGGAAATAATTTAGAAACCGGAACTACATTAATTTAATACGTCCAAATACAATTGAAGGGAACGTCTCCTTTATCGTCAATCTAAAAGCTTATAACATCGGTTTTTATATCCATTGTTTATATAATTCGTAGTAAATTCTGAAATAATGTCCGGGAGAATCGCCGGGATTCGACGTGCAAGCATGGTCTTGCCGCTACCGGGAGAGCCAATCATAAGGAAGTTAGACTCCCCTTTTTACAACCGATATAGTAACTCTAAAGGTGAACCTAAATTCGGGGGCTTGACACCTTGGTAGTTAGAAATATTTGAAAGTCACTTGTTGTAACTTATCATTAACTATGTTGGTGGATTTCTTTTTTACGTTATTATTCATTTTGACAGAAAGATTTTAATTGCATAATTATTCTTCTTGAGATAAGAATATTTACAGAATCTGCCACAATAATTTATGACAGAACACAATTTTGACAAAAGAGTTTAATTTCAAAGTACTACTAAAGAAGAAGTAATGTTAACAAGTGGAAAAAACATTAAAACTGGTTCGATTACCCAGTCGCAGTCGCATCGTAAAATGGAATTACAGGATGTATTGCTGGCTTATATCACCCTGCTAAATCTAAATTTCGAGAATAGACAAAGATGGCAGGGAATGGATGTAACATGGATTGCTGCGCGCCTGGATTTAATGCAACGATTCCTTATACCGAGTCTAAAAGCACAGCATGATCAGGATTTTGTTTGGTTGGTGCTGGTTCATCCTGATACACCTGAAAGCGTCCTCAAGCAAATCCAGATTGTTCCACAATGCCGAATACTAAAAACAGAATCAGATTATGCTGATAAGATATTATTTTCAGCGCAGACCGTTGAGTATCTTTATAACAATTTTGATCGAAAACTACTGGTCACTGTACGCATTGATTCCGATGATGGTGTCAATCCCAAGCACGGAAGCATATTGAAGAACTTTGCAACTAACCAGCTTATTAACGAGGATGGTATTTTTACTGATTTCACTGATGGGTGCATCTTTAATATGATTACCGGCCTGGGTTATCTACTGTGGTCCTCAGGCAGAAGCTGCGGGTTATCTAAAATCGAGACATTAAATCTGAATGCAACAACAATTTACTGCTGCGACCACACTCAAATATCTCGTAAGAAAAATTATATGCCGATTAGAACAAACGAACCGATGTGGGTAGCGACCACCCACAAATTTCACATAAACAAGCTAAACAAAAAAATGCCCAAATTTAGACGCCAGCATGGTACATATTTTGAAACCAGAAAGATTATGGAAATATTCCCGTCTATTGATATTGATATAGATTGAACTAACAAGGATCTAAAATCACCTTTGCAGGCTCTGGTATGCCGAATACACAACAAATACGTTCTCCAGCTCGTTGGTATCAAACCGCACTCGTGGTTCATGAACGCAAGACAGCTTAAGAATTCTGCGTCTTGCTCAGAGAAGTTTTCGAGGTATATCTAAACGGGGGGCGCACCATTATTACAGCATTGCGTTGTTAGATTCTTCAGAGGTGTCCATATAGGTGTCTATTTTGTCTACATTAAACGAATAGTAATAATATTAAAATGAAGGGCCGTGCATTCCCCGTTAATTCAACCACCAAAACCACCCCTCTCAGCCCATTTAAGAGCTTCTAAGCCCTCTTTTTTTAGTCTCCTAGTAAATACTAGTCTGCTTTTTGTCACGGGGTTTATTTTGGCTCTAATAAATGGATAAGAATTCGCTGGTTCAAATCCAGTCACCCAAACCATTTAAAAGAGTTATTGGGTTATTACCATCAGTATTACCCCTTA
>PVMK01189205.1_pt2 | contig 21831 bp, 25 predicted proteins | sample 1853481 | NCBI WGS metagenome assembly PVMK01 (sample SAMN08533507, study PRJNA380276) | Marine sediment metagenome, whole genome shotgun sequencing project.
TGCCCTGCGCATGAATCCGGATCGTCAAATCGAAGTCGAATGGAATCAGGAGACCAGTGAGGTCTTCCCGGTGAAAATCCGGATAATCTCACAGGATCGGGTGGGGTTGCTGGCTGATGTCGTTAGCAATATCAGCAAATTTGGTGCAAACATCCTCCATGCCACCTCTGAAACCCACGATAACAAGATGGTCGACAGTTTTTTTACCATCGGCGTTGAAGATGTCAGCCATTTAGACAAGATATTGTCTGCCGTCAAAAAGGTTAAACGCGTGCAGGACGTAAAAAGGGTGGGATAGAGAATGAATATTCATTCACTAGGGCGCCTTAACCACAGACCCCGACTTAATGCAACTGGTGCAGACCATCATCTTTTTGACTGTCCCGTTTGAAATCGTCCGCACTCGTTGAAGATTTGGATTAAATCTACGTTTGGTCACATTGTGAGCATGGCTCACATTGCTCCCCACCATGGGTTTTTTACCGCATACTTCACATATCTTGGACATGATTATTCTCCTTTATACCGGTTGTCATAAATATGTTCCGTTTGTTTGATTTTTTAAAAAGCAAAAAGGTGGTGCGTAACAGTCTAAAATTATTACAAACATGACAACCGCTATATCATTTTTTTTATTGAAAAAAAATTATTAGAGCGTTTGGATCAGGCCATATTGGACGTTTGCGACAAACCTGAGAAGACCCAACAGACCACCGCTATCGGAACGTTATTCTGACAAACGCTCTAAAGCGATCTCATCTACACTAAATGAGAGTGGGTGTAAAGAGTTTTTTTACCTGCTTTTGCAGGTATTGGCTTGAATGCGATCAGATTTAATTTTTCCAATTTGGAAAAAGCTCGGATCGGCTGAAGACGTGATCAGGCCCGGTCTAATTGGTCCCAGTTTCTACCTCCGGTGATAACTCGGCCTCGCATTTGGCTATATACTCTAGGGCTTTTTGGTGATATCCCACGTCCGGATAATCGGAAAGCACCGCCATAAAACGATGCAGGGCGGCTTTGTAGTGCTTTGATTTGTAATAAAAGACACCGATATAATATTCGTTGCCGACCAGGCTTTTTACGCAAGTGGTGATATGCTCAGCCCCGCTGCGAGCATATTTGTCATCTGGAAATTGTTTGTCCAGGCGCTGGAAAGTCTCGAAGGCCTTAAGGGCAGGTGTCTGATCCCGATCGATGGTGTCGATTTGATCAAAATAGCACCGCCCTATCTGGTAGATAACATACGGGGATGGCCTCATTGCGCGGGTGCAGCTTTTCAAACTCCTCGTAAGCAAAAATGGCTTCCTCATAATTTTTTAAATGATAATTGGAGTCGGCAATTTTTAGTTCAGCCAGAATGGCATATTTGGAAAATGGGTACCAGTCTTTTAATTGCTGAAAATGCTCGATGGCCTCTTTGTAGTCACCATCTTCATAGGCATCCATGCCGTCCCAGGCCAACTGCTGGGCAGAGGCGCTGAATTCCCGGCCGGTGATGGCGTTCCAGCTCTTTTTAATTGCGTTGCATCCGGAACCGACCAGCAAGATTATGATCCCGACAACAATAAAACGTTTCATGTCCTTGCCTTGTAAGCGCTTGAACGGCAACTAACGGCAGGTCGACAAACCCGAAGGTACTCCCAGGGACCCGTCCTGTTTGAAGATTTCCTTACAACAACTTGTTTATAGCCTCTTCCAATTTTGATTTGGCAACCATCCCCGTGATTTGCTCGACAACGTCACCTTCTTTAAAGAAAATAAGCGTAGGGATGGCTTTGATTCCGAATTTTCCCGGCGTAACCGGACTGTTATCGACGTTGCACTTGGCAAACTTAATTTTATCACCGAACGTATTCGCAAGATCTTCAACCAGCGGCCCAATGGCTTTGCAGGGGCCGCACCACGGCGCCCAAAAGTCGACCAGCACCGGCTTATCGGATTGCAACACTTCCGATTCAAAATTTCCGTCATCTAGCTCCATAATACCTTCTGCCATAACATTACATCCTTTCCTTGGATTGTTCTAAAGTACACGATTGCCGTATTATAGTGCTAGGGATGAGGGTTGTCAACCTTGACCAAATCATGGTCAGAGTAGCTTCAAAGTTAGCGTTGACCGAATCCGAGCATGGGTTTCAGGTTTCAGGTGTCCGCGCTGCCGCTGGCCTGAAAAACGGCCAGTCTAATCGGGAAAGAAACTTTGGCCTTGCTGGGTCTCAAACAGCATAAAAAACGAATAATGAATATCGAATAATGAATATTCTGCGGTTCGACATCTCGATATTCGATTCGGCTGAGCCGTCTCGACCCTGAGCTCACAGCCGTAGGGCTCGTCGCAGGCTGCGGTTCGCTGTTCAATCAAGTTAGGCCATCGAAACGGTAATTTTGATCCGAATTGACGTCATTGACCCACGAAGTCTGCATACGAGGTTTACGGTAGTTGACTTCCCTTCGCCCATGGGCTATGAGCTGTGATCAATGAGCTTCTCCCCGCGATGCGGGATTCCGCATCTATTTTATTATATCTAAACGGAGCGGTCACACTGGAGGTGTCCCATATTGGATAGAATCATTCAAATTGGAGCGCTTATTTCCGGAGGAGGAACTAATTTACAGGCGATTATCGACGCCTGTCACCGCACCCAAATAAACGGGCAGATGGTTTTTGTCGGATCCGATACTCCCGGTGCCGGAGGCCTTGAGAGGGCCCGCCGGAACGACATCGCCACGTTTGTCGTCGACTATAAATCAATCATCCGTGAATTTAAAAATGACCCGCAAAAGGCAGTGCTTCCGGATGATTTCGACCTTGACGAATTATTGGCGAAACAGACGATCTTTTCGGATCAAGATGACCCGGCAAGGGTCAAATCCTTTTTGCTGACCCGTGTGATTGCCGAAGCAAAGCTGTTGGAGGCCATGAAACCCCATTCGTTCGACCTCCTGGTTTTAGCCGGTTTTATGCGCAATTTAACCCCCTATTTTATTGACCGCGTCAATACCGATCGCCATAGACTGCGAATTATGAATATTCACCCGGCGCTGCTGCCGGCCTTCCCCGGCGTCGACGGATATGGAGATACTTTCCGCTATGGTTGCAAGGTTGGCGGTTGCACGGTTCACTTTATTGATTATGGAGAAGATACAGGCCCGATCATTGGTCAGCGGGCTTTTCAGATAGAGCCGGGAGATACCCTCGAATTGATCCGTAAAAAGGGTCTGGCGATTGAATGGGAGCTTTATCCGCACTGCATTCAATTGTTTGCCCAGGGACGCATCAAGGTGGTCAAGCGCAGCTTCGATTTGGGAGGAGGCAGGAAGGTTACACGAAGGGTGGTGGATATAGCGGATTAGAATTTAAGAAGGTGAGAAGATGGAAAAATAGAAGATAAGAAGTTAAGAAGATAAGAAAATTAGAGATTTAACAAATGACCAATTAGAACCACAAGCTTGGGTTCATGGTCATTAAAAACAGAACTTTTCTGCTTTATTTTCCATTGAATTTAGCATTGCAATGATTTTCTCATATTCCTTATCGAGATTTTCAAAGGTAGCCTGTTCTATATATTCGCAGGCGAGACTGAACTCCAACCAGCATTGAGTCTCTGATGCCTCTTGCATTGAATCTGTGACTTTGTTTTTGAATACGGCAATATAGCGCCTTTTTCTCCAGGCTTCAGAAAGGTTGGAGCAAACAGATCGAGAAGCCCTTCGTATTTGGTCCACCAATGAATATCTTTCCTCAGAAGGAAATTCTTTCGTCAACTGAAATATTGTCATCGCTGCCTTAAATGCCCGCCGATACACTTCAAGATCACGAAAGTGCTTGATATCCTTTTTTCTATCCAAGCCTCAAGTCACCCCCTTCTTATCTTCTTACCCTCTTATCTTCTATTATTGTGCCTTCTCACCTTCTATTTTTGTATCTTCCCATCTTCTGCTTTTCTCATCTTCTTATCTTCTATTACTGTGCCTTCTCACCTTCTGCTCTTCTTAACTTCTTACTTTCTTTTCCCTAAAGGTACGACCGGGCACCCAGATAGCGGGATTTATAATAGGAGTTTGACAGAGACGATATCTGGATGTTCCGGCCGCGGCGGGGCGCATGCAGGAACTGGCCGTTGCCGGTGTAAATACCCACATGGGATACCCTTTTACCGCCGGAAGTCGCGAAGAAAACAAGGTCGCCCCGGGCCAATTGACTGCGGTTGACCGGCCGGCCGGCTTTCCACTGCTGCCTTGACGATCGCGGAAGATCGAATCCGTTTAACTGGTAAACCACCATGGTCAGCCCACTGCAGTCAAACCCGGTATCTGACGATTCTCCACCCCATTGATAGGGTACTCCGATATACCGTTTGGCAGATTTTACAATCTCGTTTCTGATGTAATCATTATCCCCCGCCTGATAGCTCAGTGCGGCGTAGTCTTTGGGACCGACAATGTAATATTCCTCGATCATTCCGGTGGTTTTTAAATTCTCTGCTTTTTTGTGGGCGTAATTTTTTGAAGCGTAATTGCCGAAACGTACTTTATAGAGCCCCGAATCATGCCGAAAATGATAGGCGTTTAACCCTTTTGTCTGGAGTTTTTCGGTAAACCGCACAGCGTTGTTCATATTAGAAAAAGCGCCGACCTGAATGGTGTGGCGCATGGGAGGAAGCTTTTTGGGCGGGGTCCATTCGGCCTTATCACGGGGAACGGCCGCACCACCGCCACAACCGATGATAAAAACCAGAAACAACCATGCAATCGTGACCAGCATGTGCCGCCGACGGGTTTTTCTTACTCAGATATTTACTTTGGGCAGCCATTTTTCTTTTATAATGTTTGAACGAAGTGATTCCCTATCTTTAAATCCGCATTCCCCAATTCCGCATTCGAGATCAAAATCTCTTTTCTAAGCGGTACCAACCTTCATAAAAGAAAGGAAAGCTGTGTATCCTGACAAAATTTGCTGATCTTATGGTGACACGCCTATCAACAACTTTACGATTACCGGGAAAAGCGACAAACGTGCCGATTGAACTACCTATATTGGTAAATACGACCACCAGAAGAATCCGGGTTACTTTGTTTCGCCAGAAGCCCCCGATCGAAAGGATGTCCTCGGGCAGTTTGTTTCCAAATCCTTGACTTTGGGTTTGCGGGAAAAGGCTTCCACCAGCCCCGACACCCAGCCGGCGGCAATCATCGGGTTCAATGACGTCAACGGTGCTGCCAGCATGGAGGAAATAATGGTGACCGGATGTGCCAGGGCAATGATGGCCCCGATCCCGGCTAAAATTGCATTGGCACCGATCCACCATAAAATCATATCTTTTCCGGCCTGCGCCCCCCCATAAAAAAAACCGGCTACGAACATCACCAGAATGGCCACCGGGATAAGCCATTTTAAGATGCCGGCGGTCTTGCTCTTGGGTGGAAGCTGTTCGAGGGCCAGGACATCGACATCCTCCTTCCAGCATTTCTTAATTCCCGGAATGTGACCGGCCCCGACCACCGCGACGATTTTTTTGCCGGGAGCGGTCCGGATTTTCTGCGCCAGATACTGATCCCGTTCATCGATCAGAATGGTTTTTAGAACCGGCAGAGATTTGCCGACCTCGGCCAGCAGTGTTTCGAGGACATCCTGCTGCTTCATTTTTTCAATGTCTTCTTCCGTGATCTCCTCAACTTCCCCCAGTGACAGTATCAACTGAAAAAAGAGCTTGATTTTGCTCCACAACCCCATGGCCCGCCAGGTTCTTGAAAGGGTGGTGCCAATGTCGCGGTCGGCCAGATGAATTTCAGCGCCCACCACCTCCGCGGTTTCAACGGCCGCAATCATCTCTTGACCGGGTTTGATATCCAGCTTTTTGGCAATCCTTTTCTGAAAGGATGCCAGCATAAGATTCGAAAGAAGGAGAAATGTTTTTTTCTCTTTGATGATTTTGACGATGTCCGTCTCCTGCCACCGTTCCTTCTGGCGGATGGATTGATATCTGGATTGGCACAGCTCAACACATACCGTATCGGGCTGCTCTTCCTGAATTACCTGTCGGACCTGTTGCGCACTTTCCCTGGAGACATGGGCGGTTCCCACCAGAATTACCTGTTTGTCATCATAATCGAGCCGGTGCACTGTCTGGGAGTTGTCGGTGGGGGTCATGAATTATCTTTTTCCTTTATTTTTTAATGTGTTAAATATATTACATAGCGTATGGTAAGGCAAGGTGAAATACAGTAGCGGTGGAGGTTTTTAGTGCGCATATATGATGATATTTATTCCTGGGAAGGTTGGGGGGGAACGTTGCGCCTGGCCAGCGGCAAATGCCGCCTGCGGATTTTTGATCTTAAAGACAGAAACAGAGCCGGTTTGGCGCATTTAAGGCCGATCATCGTTATTGCTTCGGATGTTTCCGATAGCCGGATGTCGGTGCGAAGCTGTTGTGGCCATATTGCCACCCGTGTCGCTATCGAATTCAATATCAGGCCGCATCGGATGATGTTTATCGAGTATTATCCACAGACTCAATACGGCGAAAAGGGGGAACATATCATTGAAGAAAAATATGATGTGGTGGACTTTAACTGGGTTCAGGATAAAGCCATTGAACCCAAGTGGCGGACCCTCAAGCCCCCGCTGTTGGACGTAATCAAGGCTCTGGTTGAATAGATACACTAAAAGAAGATTAGAAGGTAAGAAGGCTAAATGATAGAAGATTAGAAGTTAAGAAGGTGAGAAGATAAGAATTTGAGGGATCAGACACTTTCTCACTATCTCAGTCTCCCACATTCTTACCTTCCTATTTTCTGCTCTTCTTATCTTCTATCTTTCACACCTTCTGATCTTTTTGTACATAAACCAATCAACTAAATTAATGCATCGGAAAAACGGCAAAGATAACCGCACTCCAGATTGAATGGGAAATGATTACCGGTGCCAGATTTTTTAGGCGCCAGTACATAGCCCCCCAGAATGCTCCCGCCACAGCAGCCGCTCCGACAAGCATGAAATTAAACGACCAGATGTGAACCGCTGCGTAAAGAGTGGTTGCCAGCAGCCAGCCCTGCCATTGACCGAAACGTGTCGTCAGGTTTTTTTGCAGATATCCTCGCCAGTACAACTCTTCACTGGGACCGGTCACGAAAAATAGCAACAGGGCGATCACCCACATCGGGGTACCGGCTCCCTTATCGTAAATACCACCGATCTGTCCGCCGGAAAATGGTAATATGACCGTGGAAACAGCCTTTCCGGCCCAAAAGATGAAATAAAGGACGGCGGCCGATACCAGGCCAAGGGCGGCGGCCCTGGCGTCGAATCGGATGGGCTCTTTTCGACGGGGCTGCAACAGAAGTGACAATATGGCTAAGGTAGCTGCTGAAAATGAAATTTTTATCCAGAAGCTGAACCAGGTAAGATAAAAGGTAACAAACCAGAAAACCGCAGCCAGTAAAACCGTTCCTATTAACGGAAGCGGCCTGAATTCATTGCGATTCAAAACACACCCTCCAGAACCAGGGAGATGACCAATAGCACACCGAAGGCTGTGTCGAGTTGGGCCGTGCGGGCATCGGCATCCGCCGGTACGCATTGCTTCATTTGACGCAACAGGCGCACGGCCAGAGGGAGTGAAGCCAGTACGATCAGGGACCATAGATAAAGCGGCCCGAAAATAGCCATGAAGATAATACCCAGGTACGCTATCACCACAAGGGTTGCGTACAACAGGATTCCCCCGTGACGACCGAGTACAATGGCCAGAGTCAAAATGCCTTTGTCGCGGTCATGGTCGATATCACGGATATTATTGGCAAGCAATACCAGCGCAACCAGGACGCCGAAGGGCAGTGAAATCCATAAGGCATTCATGCTGAATTCCTGGCGCTGCACGAAAAAAGAGCCCGCCACCATCAAGGGCCCCCACATTAAAAAGACTGAAATTTCCCCCAGGGCGCTGTATTTGTATTTTAACGGCGGTGCCGTATAGGTTAGACTGGCAAAGGCTCCGATTAACCCAATCCACAAAAGCGCCCAGCCCCGGGTGGCCGCCAGATAAATTCCGATGGCTGATGACAGACTGTAAAGAATGTAGGCGGCAGCCCGCACATGCCCGGCTGACAGTTTTCCTTCCACCAATGGATGGGGCCGGTACTGGGCGGTGGAGGCTTGCTGGGTATCGACGCCGCTTTTCACATCGTAGTAATCATTGATCAGGTTGGTGGCGGCATGCAGAAGTACCGTACCGACCAGGGTCGCCAGATACAACCACCCGGAAAAATTTCCATAAATAGCGGCCAGGGCAGCACCGACGCTCACCGAAATTGCGGTCATACTAAAGGACCACGGCCGACTGGCCAGAAACCAATTTCGATAGATGTTCATAATAAGCCATTCTCCCTTTTTTAAATCCGTAATCCGAAATCTAAACTCCGAAATCCCAATTGAATGGCTATTGCGAATCCGTTGTTGCTTCGCCGGCAGATCCCTGTTCAGCAGCCGTCTGCCTGGCTTCCTCTGCCTTCTCCGCTGCTGATTTGGCCTCGTCGAAGGATTGTTCGGTTTCTTTTTTCAGCCGCTCGATTTTTTTTCGGAACTGCTTTCTTTTTCGTTTGGTAGAGCTAAGCCGTCTGATGTATTCTTGGTTAAATTCGTATTTTTTTTCAGCCTCTTCTTTTGCTTTTTTGGCCTGCTTTTCAGCCTGCTTCGCCTTTAAGCGGGCTTCCTGTTCCCGGTCAAGTTGTTCCTGGCTTTTATATTTCCGGCGGATGTTTTCTTTTTCGCGCTGGGTGGTTTCCAATTCCTCGGGGGTTCGTTCTTTGTAAGTCACAACATCTTCAACTTTGGCGCTTTTCGGCGGCGGCTGCTCGGTGATATGCAATGCCCCGTTTTCGTCGGTCCAGGTGTAAAGCTTTTGAGCACCAGGCATTGAATCCGCCAATAAGCTGAATAGTATAATGGCCGTAACAATAAAATATTTCATCTGGAACCCCGGGGGTCACTGAATGTCTATGCTTTTTAGGCGTTTAGAAATTATTGTTATGCATTTTCCGGCTTGTCCGGGTTAGGTACATACTTTCTTGATTATATTGATATATGTTGTTACTGTCAAACTGTCTGAATACAAATTTAAATCTTATCGCAGGAGGCGAAAAAATGACATTGCAAATTACGAGCCCGGCATTTTCGGAAGGCGGGATGATCCCCCGGCCGTACACCTGTGACGATAAGGATATTTCTCCGGACCTTACCTGGACCGGCATTCCCGAGGGGACGCAGACACTGGCTCTGATTTGTGATGATCCGGATGCTCCCATGGGAACCTGGGTGCACTGGGTGCTCTTTAATATTCCACCCGATGAAAGCGGGTTGCCGGCTGAAATTGCTCCTGACGCCACCTTGAGCAACGGCGCCAGGCACGGAACCAATGATTTTCGAAGGCTGGGCTATGGCGGGCCCTGTCCTCCCGGGGGCACCCACCGGTATTTCTTCAAACTTTATGCCTTAGATACTGATCTTGACCTGGAAAGCGGAGCAACCAAGACCCAGGTTGAAGCCGCCATGGAAGGACACATCCTGGCCGAAGGCCGGTTGATGGGGAAATATAAAAGATAGTTGCAACACTTATTGATTCCAAAAATCTTTTAAATCTTCCGCCAACTGTTCCCCACTTCGCACTTTGACGGGACGCCATTCTGCGGGCAGGAGCGACCGGTAGCGGTAGGTTCCGTAACGCTGATCAATTAAAAGAACGACGCCGCGGTCGGTTTCGGTGCGAATAACCCGGCCGGCGGCCTGGAGGACCCGGTTGATTCCCGGGTACTGGTAGGCATATTCGAAGCCGGCATTATGAGTGGCGGCAAAATAGTCCCGGATCAATTCCTTTTCGAGGGAAATTCCGGGAAGCCCGACGCCTACGACCACCGCCCCGGACAACCGCTCGCCCACCAGATCGATGCCTTCACCGAATATACCGCCCATCACTGCAAATCCCAGCAGCGACCGGTGGTTTTCCATCCCAAAGCGGTTGAGAAATTCTTCTCTTTCGAGTTCGCTCATACCGGGTGTCTGGATAATCACTTCGCTGTCCGGGCAATCGGATGAAAAGGTTTCAAATACCATCAGCATATATTTGTATGACGGAAAGAAAATAAGATAGTTGCCTGTTTTTTGACTGACCAGGCTGCAGATTGCCCGGGAAACTTCCTGCTTGGTATTATTCCGATGCCGATAAAGGGTGGATACCGTGTCGTAAACGAAAAGTCTCAGGTTTTCAGCGGGAAAGGGCGAGGGCAAAATGAGACCGCCGGCGCCTGGGTTGCAACCCAGGATTTTTTGAAATATTGCATGGGAGTCATGGTGGCTGAGAAAAAAACCGCTGCCTGACAGCGGCTCAGGGCCTTGCCCAGCTGGTTAGATGGATCGATGCAAAACAGCTTGAGTTTCAGATCTTTTTTTATTTTTTCAAAACAGGTTACATAACTGTCATCATATTGTTCCGCCACCCTGATAAAACCGGATATCGCAAAAAACAGATCCAGCAAATCTTCGCGAAATGAGGTTTTTACATTGCGCGACAACCAGCGCTCGCTGATTCTGAGAAATCCTCGCAGCAGGGGAAACAAATCTTCCGGGGCCTGTTTCTCGTGGCGTGTCGGCTCGGATTCCTCACATTTTTTGCGGGCCTTGATCATCCACGAATTGATTTTTCCAAGGCGTTTGTAAACCTGAGGCAGCTCTTTTCCTATGGAGCGCCTTAGATCCAAAAGCGGCTGTTTGTAGATTTCAGCCGAAAACATTTCCCGGGACCGATCCACCAGATTGTGGGCTTCATCGATTAAAAAGGTGTAGGCGCCATTTCCTTCCAGGAAAAAGCGGCGTAAATAGACCCGGGGATCAAAGGCATAATTGTAATCGCAGACAATGCAATCCGCCCACAGCGACAGTTCAAGAGAAAACTCAAACGGGCACACCTGGTGGCGCCGGGCGGTTTCCTCCACGACGGTGCGGGTGAAAGCATCCTGGTCGAAGATTTCATTTACGGCCGCGTTCACCCGGTCAAAATGACCGCGGGCGAATTCACATTCATCCGGATTGCAGGCGCTTTCCGGTTTAAAGCAGATCTTGTCCTTGGCGGTGATGGCCAGAGACTTGAGTTTAAGCCGTCCCTTGCGCAATTCATCCAGCGCCGTTTCCGCTGCCAGGCGGCCGGTGGTGCGGGCCGTCAGGTAAAAGACCTTGGCAGTCAGTCCCTCACCGATGGCCTTCACCGCCGGGAAAATGGCCGCCATGGTTTTGCCGATGCCGGTTGTGGCCTGGACCAGTTGTTGGCCGTCCTGCTTAATGGTTCGATAAACACCGACCGCCATCGCACGCTGACCCGGGCGATAGCTGGCAAAAGGAAATTCAAGTTGGCGGATGGACTCATCACGCCGAAGCTCCCAGCAGACAACGGTACCGGCCCATTGCAGATAAACGGCCACCAGGTCCTGGAAGAAGGTCTCCAGTTCCGCTACGGTGAAGTGCTTCTTAAAATTGCGTATTTCGCCGGTATCCACCTGAAAATAGGTCAGCTGGGCATCAACATCGCTCAGATTCCGGTCCCTGGCATAAATATAGGCATAGGTTTTTACCTGCCCCCAGTGGATCGGATTTTCATGGCTCTCAAAATAATCCAGACTGCGCGTGGTGGTCTTGATTTCTTCAATCAGCACACCGTCGGATTCATGATAGACCCCATCGATCCGGCCGCCGAGCATTAATATAAACAGGTCGGTTTCCATCTGGTGGGCGACCGCAACTTCGGCCGTATAATTCTCGGGGCGTGATTGCTGGATTTTCTGATGGATTCGAATGGCATCCACCGGACGGGCGGAGGCTAAAAATTCAAATGATAGATCCCCTGAGCGGAGCACATGGGCCACCAGGTCCCGAACAGCGATTTTCAGTGTTTTTTTCAAATCAGGTAAAAAAATTGCGCAATTTAAGTTAAAGTATTGAAAAACTGTTAATTTTTAGTATGCTAGTCTTGACTTTGTCCCCTATTGAACACATTAGTAGGAAAGTTAGAATTCTATTACCATGGAAAATACCTGGTTGTATAGTGCCGGTTTAATTTGAATGATGCAGTTAGCCGAGGTCCAAGTTAGGGGCTTCGCCCCAATTGGAATGTTGGAATGATGGATTATTGGAAAAATGGGTTTTGGGATACTGTAGTGTTGGGTTAATGGTCCGCCAAAGGCGGAACGATAAAATTAAAAATGGATAATATCCTTTAAAAAACCCACTATTCCATCATTCCATTATTGAGGCAAATACTCAGACCTCAAAAACACCCTATATTTTCATTAAGTTGTATAAATTCCGAGACGTTTATTTATCGGGGGAATAATCGCATGACAGATTCAAATCTGCAGCTTAAAAATAAGGTCATTCCTATAAAAGCTCAGTCCCAGGCCATATTCAAGGATATTATTGGCCACGGCACCGCCATGCGCAAGATATTCAGAATAGTTGAAAAGGTTGCCGAGAGCGATACGACCATCATGTTGAACGGGGAGACGGGGACTGGAAAAGGCTTAATTGCCAGAGCGATTCATAAAACCTCTGGTCGACGCGGCCAACCCTTTGTCCAGATTAACTGTGGCGCTACACCGGAAGGTTTGCTGGAAAGCGAATTTTTTGGATACCGGCGCGGGGCATTCACCGGGGCTACCGCGGACAAAGCGGGTAAATTCGAAATCGCCAAGGGCGGCACTATCTTTTTAGATGAGATCGGTGATATGAGCGCCGATCTGCAGGTGAAAGTATTACGGGTCCTTGAAGAAGGTGAATTTGAGCGGGTCGGCGGCAACGAGACCATCAAAACCGACGCCAGGATTATTGCCGCCACGCACAGAGACCTGGAAGAAGAAGTGCAAAAGGGAAATTTCCGGGAGGATCTTTTCTACCGTCTTTATGTGATACCGGTCATGCTGCCCACCTTAAAAGAACGCAAGGCCGACATCCCCTATCTGGCTGCTCATTTCATCGAACAATTTGCCGTCAAAAAGGAATCTTCACCGGCGAAGTTTTCCGACGAGGCCATGAAGGTCCTGGTGAATTATTCATGGCCGGGTAACGTGAGGGAGTTGAAGAATTTGATCGAGAGGCTGGTCGTTTTGCACGAAGGCGAGCACATACTGCCCGAGGATCTGCCGGAAAAGATCAGGATCGTGAGCAGCCGGGCGGCCCGGCGCAAGGAAATCAGCAGTGAGGGAATATCATTTAATACAGCGGTCAGCGAGTTTGAGAAGGCCCTTATTATCAGTGCGCTGGATCAAACCAACTGGGTGAAAAATAAGGGCGGCCCAGCTTCTCAAGATTAAACGAACCACTCTGGTTGAAAAAATAAAGCGCTATAATCTGGGAAAAGACCCTGAGTAAAGCAGTTAATAGACTGCAATTTCTCAGAAGCTATTTCAAAAATAGTAGATTATGTTAAAAGGCGAGGCAATCAAAAGCTCATAGCCAAGAGCTCATAGCTCATAGTAAAAAGGATTTCAATCCTTCAGACTATCAGCTATGAACTATCAGCTTAAAGGTGAGTGCAGATGGAGGGAACCATGGACGACTTTGAAATCTTATTTGTAGATGACGACCAGACAATCCTGAACTTGGTTGAAGAGTATCTGGCTGCCTTTTGATTATAGGGTTAGTATCGTGAACAGCGGACTTAAAGCGCTTGAACTCATCAAGGACCAAGATTTTGATGTTGTCTTTACCGACTTTAAAATGCCCGATATCGACGGACTTGAGCTTCTGGCCATGATCAAAAGAGTACCGACCGGCGACGGAGGTGATTATCGTCACCGGGCACGGAACGATGGAATCCGCCATTCAGGCCATGAAATACGGAAGCTATGATTATATTCAAAAACCGTTTAAACTGGATGTATTAAGAATCGTAATAAATAAACTCTTTGAGGAAAAACGGCTTAAGCGGGAAAATATCGTCCTGCGCAAACGGTTAAAAGAAAGGCATAAATACGATCAGCTGGTCGGGATAAGCCTTAAGATGCAGGAAATTTATGAGCAAACTGACCACATGAGCAGCGGCAGTCCCAATGTGCTGATACAGGGCGAAAGTGGTACCGGCAAGGAGTTGACGGCTCATGTCATACACCGCAACAGCGATCGGAGCCGGCAAGCGTTTATTCCCGTTAACTGCAAAAGCTTTGGCAAAGGGATTGCCGGCGATCAACTTTATAATCATGCCGTTGAGCTGTTTAAATCCGCACAGGCCGGCACCGTCTTTTTTAACGAAATCGCCGAAATTAAGCCGGCCGTGCAGGCCGTGATCAGCCAGGCATATACTGAAAACGATTTCAATCCGGGCCTTGGTGACGGCAAAGCGGGTTCAAGCGTCCGGTTGTTGGCGGCGACCAACAGAAATCTGGAAGAAGCGACCCAAAAGGGGAAATTTAGCCAGGATTTTTTGAGTTGTATTAGCGACGTCAAAATTATCATGCCGCCGCTCAGAGAGCGCAGGGAAGATATATGTCTGCTGATAAACCATTTTTTGAATCGGTATAATGCCAAAAACGAAAACAAGGTTATGAACATATCGCCGGATGCCCTGGACGTCTTGTTGCGATACAATTGGCCGGGCAATGTGATCCAGTTAGAGAACGTCATCGAAAGGGCATTTGCGCTGCGAGTGGATCTGACTATTGAGGTGGATGATCTGCCCTCGGAAATTAAAACCTTTGGAGAGATATCGAAAGATGAGTTGACTGATAATTGGGGGATTGAGGGATTCAGGGATTCAGGGATTTAGGGATTTAGGGATTCAGGGATTCAGGGATTGAGGGATTCAGGGACTCAGGGAGTCAGGAACTCAGGAAATTAGGGATCGATTATGTGTCCTGACCTATACTTGATTTGATAGAATCGAAAGGTGAGTTAAAACATAGATTGACAGTATGATATACGAAACCGCTTCGCGGTAGCTTTCCGCCAACAGTACAGATTTCATAATTAGCGGTTGTCAAGTCAAGTAAATCTTAAAATTAATAATTGTAAAATCATCTCCGTCTACTGACAGATTATGAGAAGATCCGATCCGATTTTAATCCCTCAATTCCTCAATACCTAAATTCCTAAATTCTCCGATTCTGCTTTTATTCCTCTACCACAAAGTGCACCCGCCTGTTCTTCTCCCGGCCTTTTTCCGTTTTGCTGGTGTCAATGGGACGTTCGTTGCCGTAGCTGACGGCAATTAGACGGGGTGATTCGATACCCTGGCGGATGAGAAAGGATTTCACGGCTCCGGCCCGCAGATCTCCCAGGGCAAAATTATACTCCTTTGAACCACGCTCATCCGTGTGCCCCTCTACGAGGACACTAAGGTCCGGATTTTTCATCAACCACTGGGCCTTGCGCTGTAAAATTTCGCGGGCTTCAGGATTCAGGCTGTAACGGCCTTTATTGAAATAAACGTCCTCATACATGAATTTGATTTTTTCCGTCCGCAGTTTACGCTCGGCGGCCTCGCGTTCCTGACGTTCCTGCTCCAGTTCTTCCGGAGCTTTTTCCGCTTTCATGTCCTGCTCTTGCCCCTGCAGCACCGATGCCTCAGTCTGGACCTGATTTTTTGAGCATGCCGGTAGGGTTAACAAGCCTGGAACAACCGCCATTAAAATGAGACCGTAACGCCATTTGATTTGCATTCTTTCCTCCTTTTTACGGCAGCGAGGACCGCCAAAAGTGTTCGAACTTATTAACTTTTAATTATAATATATAATCCCGTTAAAGTAAATTCGCATCTTGAACTATAAGCAGGTTCAGGGTTCAAAGGTTCAAAAAAAACTTGACATACAAGTTTTTTTTGTTATAGTTCTCCCTATGAACAATCTGAGAGCTAATAAAAATGACGAGGTTACCGGCTATCAATTAGATAAATTTCAGGATCTTATCGCGAGATTGTTTCAGTGCTGCCAGGAGCGCATGCAGTATCAATGTGAAAGGTTTCAGCTTCCGGATGCGGAGTTTCGATGCCTGGGAATGTTTGGAGAAGAGCGCTATCTCACCGCCAAAAGCATCGCCCACAGAATGAACGTGGTCAAAAGCCGGGTATCAAAGATCATTGACGGTCTTTTAAAGAAAGGCTTGATTCAGCGTATTAAAGACCCCGAAGATTCCAGGGTTCACCTGCTCAGCCTGACACCCCAGGGCCAAAAAAAAATGAATGAAATCAATGAGTTTTTGGATGAAGTCTATGGCGAGGTGCTATCCCGGATGGCAACCGATCAGCGCCACGCCATGCTTACCAATCTTGACATTCTCAAGGCCTCCATGGAGGCCGTAAAAGAAATGATGGTGTGATGCTCCAGGGCTTTTCCAGGCCGCCGGCGGAGTTTTGATTATTGGATTTGACATTTAGCGGGCGAAAAATTTTTAATTTTAAAGTTCATGGTATAAACTAAAAAATGGGTATATTTATTATAACCATTTAAAATAATGGAAGAATAAAAGTTAACACTAAACACAAAGGAGGACATCATGGATATGCAAAACTTAGAAACTCAGTTTGAGGAATTAAAATCCCAGGTGGACGCTTTGAGCAAACAGACCGTCGAAAACAAACTGTCTATGGTGGTATTCAGTGGTGATCTGGATAAGGCTCTGGCAGCCTTGGTCATTGCCACCGGAGCGGTGGCCATGGGTATGGAGGTGGTGATGTTTTTTACCTTCTGGGGGACTACGATCTTAAGGGACAAGAAAAAAAAGGTCGGCGGTAAAGATTTGATGGGTAAAATGTTCGGTGCCATGTTGCCCACCGGCACCGGCGATGTGAAACTCTCCAACATGAATATGGGCGGAATGGGAACCGCCATGATGAAATCCCTGATGAAAAAGAAAAACGTGGCTTCGCTGGAAGAAATGCTTGAGTTGTCCGAGGAGCTCGGTGTGCGCATTTACGTATGTGAAATGTCCATGGATTTGATGGGTTTTAAGCGCGAGGAATTCATCGACTACAAGGATATGGGATTTGCCGGCGTGGCGACTTTCTTGCAGGAAGCCCAGAATTCTAAGGTTCAACTTTTTGTTTAAATACGGATCAAATTTTACATTAAACGCTTGGCTTAGCGCGAATTGCCCCATGCGCTCTGCGCACTAGACAGGAGGCGATTGTGGACAAAGTGATCTACTTTATTCTGGTACCGATGGCCTATATTGCATTTGCTGTTTTTTTTATCGGTACCGCGGTGCGGTTGATAAAAATTTTTCGGGAGCCCAAGCATCCCACCACGCTGCAGATTTTTCCCGATAAACGTCCACATTGGCTGTGGGCCCTTCATGATACATTTTTATTTCCCACCGTACGACGGCACAAGCCGCTGCTGTGGGTCTTTTTAATGCTTTTTCACATCTGTCTTTTGCTCCTTATCATCGGGCATATAGAACTGTTCGGTGAGTTCCGAATTTTCCAAATCATCCCCCATGAAATCTTTCTGGGCCAAGGTTATATTGGTCTCTTACTTGCCATCGCGCTGCTTTATTTTCTGTTTCGTCGATTTGCATCGCCGGTCAGAGAGCTGTCGGTACCCGAGGATTACTACCTGCTTATTTTGCTGTTTCTGATCGTCATATTCGGCAGTGAGATGGACTGGGCCAGGCGATGGTACGGTTACGAGGAGTTGACCCCGGAAGGATATCAGGAATACTTGCTGAGCCTTTTGTATCTGAAGCCTTATCTGCCGGACGCGGTGACTGAAACCGGGCACTCTTTCATGCTGGTGCTGCACGTCTTTTTCGCCAACTTGTTTTTGCTGTTTTTTCCGTTCAGCCAGAGCATGCATTCATTTCTGTCGTTGCCGATGAATAAGCTCAGGCGTGGTTGAGAGCAGGTTTCAGCTTAAATTTTTTTTGAGAATAAAAAATCAGCGACTTTACTTCATACCCCAAATCAGATTAACCGCACCGTGCCCTATGGTGAATACCGGTTTTGGTAATTGGATATTGGGATTTGGAAATTATTTGTGATTTGGTGCTTGTGATTTGTTATTTTTTCTATTTCAGCTGTTTTTCTAAATGCTTGCACTATATTTCAACTCCACATTACAGATTGAAGGACTAAATAGATGGACCAGAAAACACGAGATGATCTGCTCAATCTTTTCCAGGGAAAATTAAATGAGGCGATGCGATTTTACCTGGAAACCTGCACCCGCTGCGGGGTTTGTACCGAGGCCTGCCACGTGTACGCATCCATGGGACAGGTGAGATATATAGCCGCCTACCGGGGGGAGATTGTACGGCGGCTTTACAAAAAATATTTCAAGGGTCGGGGAAAATTCTGGCCGTCGGTCGGAGAGGCCAAAGAGTTGACCGAAATGGCCGTCGAAGAGCTGTTTGATGCGGCTTATTCCTGCACCGGGTGCCGGCGCTGCATGGTTTACTGCCCCTTCGGCATTGACACCCAGATGCTTATGTCGATCGCCAAGATGCTGCTAATCGGCGCCCATGCCGAACCGGAAATTTTGTCAATGCTGGCAGATACCTCCATTGAAAAGGGCAAATCGCTGGATCTTTTCAAAGAAGGCTTTTTGGGCGGTATCAAGAGACTCGAGGAGGAAGTCGTTGCCAAATGGAAACTGGAAGCCGGGGAGACGGCCATTCCGGTGGACAAAGAAGGCGCCGATTTGCTTTATGTGGCCCTGGCCGGCGCCCACTCCATCATCCCGGCGGCCGCCATTTTTAACGCCGCCGGTGAAAACTGGACCCTGAGCTTCTTTGAAGCGGTTAATTTCGGGGCCTTTGTGGGCGATCCTTCCAAGACCAAGCTGATTCTGGATCGCATCGTCAATGAGGCCAAGCGCTTAAAGATCAAGGAGGTGTGTGTCTGTGAATGCGGAACGGCCTACCGGGTGATGAAACAGCTTGCCGGCAAGCAGCCTTTTGAGGTGGTCTCCATTACCGAAGTGCATGCCCGGTATTTGCGTGAGGGTCGCATCAAGCTGGACAAAACAAAACTGAACGGTGCCGTCACCTACCACGACCCCTGCCAGATCGCCAGAAACGCCGGCGTGATGGACGAGCCGCGTTATATTCTGCAGCATCTGACAGACGATTTCCGCGAAATGTCACCGGAACCCAAATACAACTGGTGCTGCGGCGGGGGCGGGGGACTGGTGGCCCTGGGTGAGGAAACCCTGGATTTTAGAATGAAATCGGCCAGGGTTAAAGCCGATCAGGTCAAAGACACCGGTGCCACCATTCTGGCAACCGCCTGTGAGAACTGTCACACCCAGCTGAGCAATTTAAACGACCATTACAAAATGGGAACGCAGGTGGAATTTTTAAGCTCCATTGTTGCCGATGCCCTGGTGCACTAAAGCGCCGGGTCGGGGTATGTCAAGAAGGTATTTTATTTTGCAATTATTTTTTTCTTGACATTTTTTGCCACATTGTGACACTTTGAATATAATGTCACAATGTGGTGTATTGCGTCCTGCCTCACGGCACGATGCCAATTCAGTTTACAATGGCGGACTTTCGCTCCATTCATGCCACCGGTCGAACGGCCGTCAAAATGAATTCAGATGACTCAATCTAAAGGGGGTAATAATTATGAGCAAAGTAGCTGTCCTGATAAAAAATCCGGCGCAGCAGTACGAAGGATTACGTTCCAGCCTGGGCATGTTGCTTTACAACACTGAGGTGCAGATGTTTGTCCTCAACGATGAGATTGCCAACATGGACGAGGCCTATGAGGATAACATGGGATTTCTCGATGAAATGGAAGGTGAGCGGTTCTCAAACAATAAGACCAATGTAGAAAAATACGGTTTCCAGTATGCAACCGTTGAACAGATCGGGGAGATGCTGAGACAGGCTGACGTGGTTATTCCTTTTTAGGAGGGTGAAACAGATGAAAATACTGCATATTTTGCGTACCGAAGCGGACGAAACAGTAAAGGATATTGTAGCCTCTACTACCAACGGGGACCAATCCAAAACCGCTGAACTCTATACAGGCGAAATCGACTGGTCACACTTAGTGGATGACATTTTTTCCCACGATAAAGTGGTCTGCTGGTGGTAAAACAAATGACAATTGGAGAATCGTTATGGCTGAAAAATTAGGAATTCTGGTAAGTTCTGATAAGCATTTGGATTATATTATAAACCTGACCGATGCCGCTCATGACAAGGGTAAAGATGTGGAAATATTTTTCACCGGTCAGGGAGTGCTTTTAACCCAATCTGAGGACTTCAGCAAACTGGTCGGCAAAGCCAAAATGTCGTTGTGCGATCAAAGTTTTCGGGCCCTGGGGCTTGAGGGTGATGTGCCGGGATTTGGATTCAAGGATTTTGCCACCCAGGCCAAGAATGCGGAAATTATAAAAACCAGCGACAGATACCTGGTATTTTAATGCCATGCATGTGAAGTGGGAAAACAAAGCCCACCAACTCCAATACTCCCAAATTAATTGAAATTGAACGCCTCTACGATGAATTCCCTTCTTTTGGGTTATAATTCCGATTTTTTACTTACAGACCGCATTCTTCTTGGCCCATTTGATGCCGTCGCAATCTCCATGGTCACAGGCATTTTGGAAATCGCGGCAGGCCTGGCCGGTCTTATCCATTTGATAGTAAGCCAGTCCCCGGTTCAGGTGAGCTTTGGCGTAGTCCGGCTTGCGCTGCAGGCTTTGATTGAAATCCGCCAGTGCCATTTCATATTCATTCAACTCGTAATAGGAGTTACCGCGATTGTTATAGGCCACAACGTGACCGGGCTCCAGCTTGATGGTCTGGCTGTAATCTTTGATGGCTTTGCGGTACTGCTTTAATTCATGATAGGCAAGTCCACGGTTATTGTAGGCCTCTACTGTATTCTGGTTTTTGCTGATGGCGCGGCTCCAGTAATCCACCGCTTTTCGGGGGTTTTTGAATTTGCCGTTTTGCCACAGGGCCATGGCTTTCTGACTCCAGTCCACGTTTTTATCTGCAGCTTGATCGGCAGCTTTGTTGGCCGGTTTCTTTTTGGATACTTTTTTAGCTGTTTTCTTGCGGGCCTTGTTGGCGGCCATTTTCTTTTTCAAATCGATGCCTGAATTCGGTTTCGAAAATTTGATATTCCCGTCGCCGGTATACGCGCTCGCGTATTTTTGCATTTCTAGCACGCTGCTGACTCCCACAATCGGGATTAAAATAAACGGCAGCAACATCGCAAGGCTCCACACGGTCATGAGCTTGGTCATGGCCAATTGTTTGTGTTTTATCCAGCCCCATATGAAGGTGTAAATACCGAAGAAAAACCCGAGGATTCCCTTTAGCGCCCCTTCGTTTTTAAACATCTTGATCAGAACAACAAAATACAGAATGATGCTCAGAATAAGCGCGATGAAAAGCGCTGCTCCCAATGCGATTGGCATTATCATGATTTTTCCCCTTGTTTAATTTTTTAACTGGACACGGTTGAATACTGATTAATTTGTGTCCCTTATATAACAAAAATCTGCAGCAACCTGGATAGCACCATATCCAGAACCATGATTTTTGTGAGATAATTATCTGCAATAAATGCTCCGGTCGGCAAAATGCTTATTTAAGTTATCGGCATTTATGTAAAAAGCTTTACGAATTTTTGGAAATTATGGGGTGAAATAAAAGAAAGGTATAAGGTGTAAGAAGGTAGAGGTGTCAGGAATTCGGAAGTGGGAATGCGGCCTCCGGCCCATAGGGGCCTACGCTCACGCCCCGGCGGGAAGGCGGAAAATAGGAAAAGGAGTAGGGCGCCAACCGTCGTCAGGATAGGACGGGACTATGGCGTGGCAGGCAGGGTGTAAGGC
>PVMK01126641.1_pt1 | contig 21829 bp, 21 predicted proteins | sample 1853481 | NCBI WGS metagenome assembly PVMK01 (sample SAMN08533507, study PRJNA380276) | Marine sediment metagenome, whole genome shotgun sequencing project.
AGGTGCGCCAAGCACGCTTGTAGCTGCTTCATTCCGGCGTAGCTTCTTGCCCGACAATATCCGCAGCAGCCTTGCGTATCTCCGGCCAGGCATTTAAAGCTGTTGCGAAATCGGCCCAAGTTTCTTTCCAGAATGCGATCAGTTCATTGCCTTCTAAAGTTTTAGGTATGCCTTTAACGGGAAAATCTTCACGGCTGGCAAGATCCATGTCAGCATTCAGTTGCTCTATGCCGTTTTGCAAGTAGTCCTGCCAATCGGCGGGGGCCGATTCATTTCCTGTCAATAACGTATTTAAATTTTGAATCTGCCGTGAAGTACTGTGTAACCGGGTGTTTTGATACATCATAGCCAGTGATTTATTATCCGCAGTTGCCAGGTTGTTAAACCAGGCGGACAGTGTGGCCAGGCGCTCGCCAGGTGACTTGGCAAGACAGAATGGTTTCTGCTCGACCACCCGGTCAAAAAAGAACGTTGGAAACGAATCCCCCTGCGTAAAGTCCCTGTCCTGATCGCGCCATTCCCGTTGTGGCATTGGCAGATGAGGTACTGCCCATGGGTAGTCCAGTGTGACTGCGGTTGGGAAAACATAATCCAGCATGTTTCCAAATAAGCGGTCTTCGCCGCGGGTAATGGGCAAATAGGGTGGCAGTAATTGCCGGTTATCAAAGCCGGTCATGGCGGACATGTTGGATCGGGGTGAGAAATGCGGTTGGTTGCGGCCGAGCCAGACAAAACGCTTGTTAAGCGCATCGTCGGTTTTTTGCTCCGATGCCAACATTCGTTTAAGCGCCTGTGGCGCCATATCCGGCAGCCACGTATTTGATCCGGTTCCGGGGCAACCCAGTGAGCCACATTCTGTTATCAGCACCGGTGAATCCGCATCCAGATCGTTGATCAATAATGCTGATGCATTGGAAAAGCCGGTTGTTTTCAGGTGGTTCTGTCCGAGCACATTCAGTGCCTCTGAAAAAGAAAGGCCCAGGCACTGCATATGGCGATCAACGGGATCGGGGTTAAGGGCCTGATGTTGTGACGCCCAGCCCTGTTCGTCACTGAAAAACTCCGCTTCGCGCGGGTCATCGGAAAAAGTGATGTTGGGTTTTGGCTGGCGTGCGTTGTATACATCACAGATGGTGTCGTCATCCATCATCATAAGGCGGCGTCCGCAGGACAATAGCAGTGCCAGGTTACGAGCCAAGCCACTGGTCCAGTGATTACGCCATCTGGGACTGGTCCGCCAGGAAGTGAATTGCATTTTCATGCTCCGGTAGCCGTTTTGTCAGGTTGTCCAGCAAAGACTGTTGTTCACCCTGACCGAAATAATGAAGCGGCGCATTAATCTCAGAAATGAACTTGGCCACCAAAGCCCGGTTTTGGCTGATGTTTTCAGCTTTGCGCGAGTCATCGATTACATATAAGCGGTGGAGTTTTTGGGTATTGCAATTGGCAGCGATGGATGTGAGCAGGCGTTCAAGGGCTTCGGGGCGCTCCCATGTAATGATGGCGACTACGGGTGCCGCGGTTTCCTTTTCTACACCCGTTGCTTCCGGTTTGCGCTTAAGTCTGTTGCAGAGCTGTTTGGCAGATACCATGATACCGGCATCGAGCATGGTCTGGAGCACGTTGCGCATATCTGCTTGCTGTCCCTGCATACCGGGGTTGCTCTCGATGATGTTGGCAACGTGTTGATCAATGGGTCTGAAACTGACCACACTTCAATAAAGAGGTATAAACTTCAGGGCGTGACCATGGCACGCTTGCCGTTTCGTGTATTGTGCAGCAGCAGATTGCCACCGGATACGGGGTAGGCTCTGCAAAGATCAAAAGCGACCTGGTCGGGCAGCGGTTTGAAACCACTGGCGGGACTGACAGATATGTCCAGAGAGAAGTTTGTTTTATCAGTCATTGCGTTTGTCCTGGATTTCGGTCAGTTCACGGCAGTACGCACGGCAGGCAGGGACCGAATGGTATGGTTCTGAGGTATTGCGGGAAAGCGCTACCGCGTGCCTTTCCGCCTGGTACTTAAGCTGTTCCTGTTCCTGCCTTGGGTATTTCGCCGTCACCTCCGACATCAATAAACCGGCCTTTTCGCAGTGTTCTACATCAAAGTCATACAGGCGGGTTCCGACTTCCGGCATCTTGTAGATACGCTGACAAAATATTACCTGCCCCCACTTCTTAATGGTCTCTGTTCTGTCGAGTTGATCAATATCCAGTGCGGCGACTGATGAGGAGAATAAAACCAGCAATATGGTGAAAAGCAAACGGGACTGAAATGTGGCTAAATGCATAATCGATGGTCTGTACAAATTGACTGATGTGGGTGCGAAGGGAGATTGTAAGGTAGAGTGGCGGTGCTGTCCTGCAATAAAAAAGGCAGCCGCTTCGAAAAGAAACAACTGCCCGTTTATCCCTGTACTTGAATCCTACGCGGTTTATCAAAATAACCGTCGAAACCTGCTGCTGTTGTCAGCAAACTATGGTCGGTTCCGCAACTGCATTATTTTGCCGCCCGGAGTACAGCGGGTGGCGAAATCATTTATGCAATAGCAACCGGGTATTCGACCCCTTGCCGGCTATCAGCATTGCGGATCAAGACATCTCAGAACCCCCTCCCAAAATCCCTCGATCGCCTTTAGGATACCCCAAGGTTTGCAAAAAATCTAGTGGCCAAACAGTAACAGCAATATATCACAATATTTTCAACAGCTTTCATAAGGTACCCGCATCCCGGTCTCTCCTCCTCCATGTTTTGTAAGGTCTCAGGAGGCTCACCCAACTCCCTGCGAATTGTGCGAGATTGGAAGAAGGGGATGCTTCGACTGGTTGCCTTCTCTCGGGCAAAAAAATGCCAGGCCTTTTTACAGGCCTGGCTAACAGAGGAGGAAGAGTGTCATATAACGTAGTAGTCACGGGACTTGAGTGCGATTAAGTCTTTGTGGTCCATTCACCAAATCCTTGTGACACGCTACATAAGACCGTCAAAACATAAAAATGTTTTCACCCGATGCGATAGACCGACAAACAATCCAGCCTGAACCGAATAAAATAATCCCCCAATGCGACGACTAACCTTCAAAACACCGGCCGGACCGATGGAATACTCCATTACTTACCGCTCCCGTGTAAAAAAACGTTTGCACATGGAACTGGATGAGAACGGCGGCCTGGTGGTTGTGGCCCCGGAGCATTGGTCAAGGACACATATCAATGCGACGCTGGCGCAAAATGCCCACCGTGTGGAGCGGTTTCTTGCCCGGGCCCGACAGCGGCAACTGATACCTTTGCAATATGTTGAAGGCGAGCAGCACCTGTACCTGGGCGAGCGCTACCCGCTGGTTATTCAGCATGTCAAAGCCAGGGAAAGCCATATCGCGGTTATTGATGGTGAATTTCGTGTCGCCACATCAATACTGCAGCGGGAAAAAATTAAATCCAGCCTGCAAAACTGGTATCAACAACAGGCGATGACGATTTTCAGCATCAGGTTGCAGACCATCGTCCAGCGTGCGCCGTGGGCCAGGGACAGGAAGATCCCATTGCAGCTGAGAAGAATGAAGCGTACCTGGGGAAACTGTTCTGCAAAGGGGGTTATCAAGCTGAACACCCACCTTGTCAAAGCACCCATGGATGTAATTGATGCCGTCATAGCGCATGAGTTGTGCCACCTTGAAGAGATGAACCATGGCAAGCGGTTTTATGTGCTATTGGAAAGTCTGAATCCAAATTGGCGGCGGAACCGGGCGGAGCTACGCTCGCAGGGAAACCTTTACTTGCTGTAATTTGCGAAATCGGCGAAGCCTTACCCGTAAAAGTGGGTAACCAGCATTTATTTGGTTCAAACGCTGATTTACGTTTAATCAGGGCTTTTCAAAAGCCCGTCAAAGTGTAGGATAGGAGGTTCCACCTCAAAACACTGCAGGGTTACGGAATAAAGTACTGGCATATGGATCAACACGAGCAAATCAAGGGCCTGTACCGGCCGGAAAATGCAAAGGATAGCTGCGGCTTCGGGCTTATCGCCCATCAGTATGGCGAGGCCAGCCATGAGTTGGTGAAGACTGCCTGTACAGCACTGGCCCGTATGACGCACCGTGGTGCGATTGCGGTCGACGGCAAGACGGGTGATGGTTGTGGCGTGTTGATGAAGTTCCCGGAGTCTTTTTTTCGGCTGGTGGCTGAGGAAGAGGGCATCAGGTTAGGCCGGACTTTTGCAGTCGGCATGGTGTTTTTGAACTCCGATGAAGTCATAGCGGCACGTTCCCGCAAAATTCTTAAAAAACATATCAAGAATGAAACATTGGGTGTAGCAGGCTGGCGCGTAGTGCCGACGGATTTATCGGTGTGTGGTCAGATGGCGTTGGATTCCAAGCCGCGTATAGAACAGGTATTTATCGATGTGCCGCCCGGCTGGAACCCGCACGATGCTGAGCGGCGGCTTTTCGTCGCCCGGCGAATGGCTGCAGCAGAGAACATGAAACTGGAGCAGCCGGATAAGTCATTCCATATGGCGACACTTTCCGGCCTGACAACGGTTTATAAGGGCCTGGTGATGCCTGTGAACTTGCCAAAGTTCTTTCCCGACCTGAAAGACCCGCGACTGGAAAGTGCAATTTGCCTGTTCCATCAGCGTTTTTCGACCAATACCCTGCCCAATTGGAAATATGCGCAACCATTCCGTTACCTGGCGCACAACGGTGAAATCAACACCATCGAGGGCAACCGCAGCTGGTCGGAGGCGCGTACGCCCAAATTCCAAACGCCCCTATTGCCTGATTTGCAGAAGATTCGCCCCCTGGTCAACCAGGAAGGTTCGGATTCCTCCTCGCTGGATAAAATGCTGGAGTTGTTCCTGGCGGGCGGCATGGATGTATTCCGGGCCATGCGTATCCTGATTCCGCCGGCCTGGCAGGCAGAGCCGGATATGTCTCCGGAGCTGAAAGCCTTTTATGAATTCAATTCAATGCATGTGGAGCCATGGGATGGTCCGGCGGGCATTGTCATGACCAACGGTCGCGTTGCCGCCTGCAACCTTGACCGCAATGGTTTGCGTCCTGCCCGTTATGTGATCACCAAAAATGATTGGGTCACGGTGGCATCCGAGGTTGGTGTATGGGATTACGACGAAGCTGACGTGGTCGAGAAAGGCCGTGTCGGGCCGGGCGAAATGTTTGTCGTGGATACCCAGGTCGGCAGGGTATGGCGCTCGCGTGAGGTTGATGATGTCCTGAAGTCGCGCCAGCCATATGCAGACTGGTTGTCCGAGAACATCATTCGCATCGCCGGTAACGATGAACTGGAAGAGACGGCGGCGCATGTCTATATGAAAGAGTCCAGCCAGGACCTGCCGGTATACCAGAAGCTTTTTGGTATCAGCAACGAAGAGCGTGAGCATGTGATCCGGGTCATGGCCGAAAGTGCGGTCGAGGCTACCGGCTCCATGGGTGATGATACGCCCATCGCTGTTTTGTCGCGCCGGTCGCGGCCGGTTTATGATTACTTCCGTCAGCAGTTTGCCCAGGTCACCAATCCGCCCATCGATTCATTGCGGGAGCGTTCCGCGATGTCGCTGGAAACCCTGTTTGGCCGCGAGCACAACATTTTTCAGGAGACCAGCACCCAGGCGCACCGGGTAGCACTGCCATGGCCAGTGCTCAACGTGGTCAAGTTCCGCAGGTTACTGGAGCTGGATCAACGCTGGTATGGCCACCGGACTTTCAGTCTGAACTATGACCGGCACGAAGACCTGGAGACGGCGCTTAAGCGGCTTTCCCGTGAGGTTTCAGAGGCCGTAGCCGAGGGCACGGTCATTATTGTGCTGACTGATCGGGATATCGCCCGGGACAAGTTGCCGATGCACGCGGCACTGGCCACCGGCGCGGTTCACCAGCGCCTGATAAAAGATGACCTGCGCTGTGACTGCAATATCGTTATTGAGACCGGTACCGCACGTGACGCACACCATTTTGCGGTGTTAATTGGCCTCGGTGCGACCGCTGTTTATCCTTATCTCGCCTTCCAGGTCATCAATGATTTACACGCGCGGGGCGCGATCAGGGACGACCTGCTCGTACACCGTAAACAGTATCGCCAGGGCATACGCAAGGGCTTGTTGAAGATACTCTCTAAAATGGGTATTTCCTGTGTCACCAGTTATCGTGGTGCGCAATTATTCGAAACCGTTGGTCTTGGCAGCGAGATAACGGAGCTGTGCTGTCCGGGTGCTGCCGGTAATATTGAAGGGTCCGGATTTCGCGAGATTGAGGCGGATCAGCATCTTCTGGCACAGGCCGCCTGGGATGCCGGTCGACCGATTAACCAGGGTGGTGTGCTGAAATTCGCCTGGGGATGGCGAGTTTCACGCCTATAACCCGGATGTTGTCACCTCGTTGCAAAAGGCGGTACAGAGCGGCAACCAGCAGGATTATGCTGTTTTTGCACAGCTGATTAACCAGCGACAGCCGGCGGCACTGCGTGACCTGTTGAGGCTACGGGCAGCGGATGAGCCCAACGCCGATGGAAAATGTCGAGTCGGCCAAATATCTATTCCCTCGTTTTGATACCGCGGCCATGTCCATTGGCGCCTTATCGCCCGAAGCCCACGAGGCACTGGCGGTGGCGATGAATACGCTTGGCGGGCACTCAAACTCCGGTGAAGGCGGTGAAGACCCCGCGCGTTTTAACAGCAAGCGTAATTCACGTATCAAGCAGGTGGCTTCCGGTCGTTTTGGTGTCACCGCACACTACCTGGTCAATGCGGACATCCTGCAGATCAAGATTGCCCAGGGCGCCAAGCCGGGTGAAGGCGGGCAATTGCCCGGTCAAAAGGTAACTGCACACATCGCCGCATTGCGGCACTCGGTGCCGGGTGTGACCCTGATTTCACCACCACCACATCATGATATTTACTCGATCGAGGATCTCGCACAGCTGATTTTTGATCTTAAGCAGGTCAATCCCGAAGCCATGATATCGGTCAAGCTGGTGGCTGAGCGTGGTGTTGGCACGATTGCCGCCGGTGTTGCCAAGGCCTATGCAGACTGCATTACGATTTCCGGTCATGATGGCGGTACCGGTGCCAGTCCGCTATCCTCGGTGAAATATGCGGGTTCCCCCTGGGAAACCGGCTTGCCCGAGGCGCATCATGCGCTGGTCGATAACGGTCTGCGTGATCGTGTTCGCTTGCAAGTGGATGGTGGTCTGAAAACCGGGCTGGACGTGATCAAGGGTGCCATCCTGGGTGCTGACAGTTTTGGTTTTGGCACCGGGCCGATGGTGGCGCTGGGTTGTAAGTACCTGCGCATCTGCCACCTGAACAACTGTGCGACCGGTATTGCCACGCAAGATGAACAATTACGTCGTGAACATTTTCATGGTTTGCCCGAACTGGTGATGAATTACTTCCGTTTCATAGCGGATGAGGTGCGTGAACACCTTTCATACCTGGGTTTCGAAAAACTTGAAGACATCATCGGACGCAGCGACTTGCTGGAAAAAATCAAACCGTTGACCGATAAACAACGCTGTATTGATCTGGATCCGATCCTGGCCAGCGCTGCTGCTGCCGGTCTACAGGGTGGTGGTTACGCAGGTATTCGCAACCATCCGCATGACAAGGGTGAGCTCAATATCCCGCATAGTGGCCGGGCTTCGAGCATGCTCTTTCGAAACCTGAAAGTGCCGAAGCACAATTTGAAATCAACAATTTCGATCGCTCTGTCGGTGCCGCGCTCGCCGGTGAGATCGCCCGGCGTTATGGGCGGGACGGTTTGGGTGGTGCGGAATTCAAACTCACTTTTACCGGTTCTGCCGGTCAAAGTTTCGGCGTCTGGGCCACAAAAGGTATGCTCCTGCGCCTGCATGGTGACGCCAACGATTATGTCGGCAAAGGCATGAGTGGGGGCCGTATTGCAATTTCACCACATCAAAGGTCAACCATCGTGGCAAAACGCGCCACGATTATGGGGTAATACCTGCCTTTATGGCGCTACCGGCGGCGAATTGTATGCTGCCGGCCAGGCCGGTGAGCGCTTCGCAGTGCGTAATTCCGGTGCCACGGCCGTGGTTGAGGGTGTTGGTTATCATGGCTGCGAGTATATGACCAGCGGCACCGTTGTGGTGCTGGGCCGTACCGGTGCCAACTTTGCGGCGGGCATGACCGGCGGCAAGGCCTTTGTGCTCGATATAAACGAGAACTTTGAACGGCGCGTCAACCCTGCACAGGTGACGGTATCGAAGTTGGACACGGCTGAAGACAGCGATGACAAGGCCTTGGTCAAGTCACTGGTGGAGGCCCATGTACTTCACACCGGCAGTGAATGGGGTCAGCGCATTCTCGATAATTTCGAGCACTTCATGTTCAAGTTTCGTGTTGTCGAGCCAAAGCAGGAAAACGTTGAAAACCCGGCTGTGCCTGTACCTTTGAAGGTGGTGGGATGAGCAAACTCAATATACGCACCAGGTTCGAGTTCATCGATCGCGACCGGGCGGGGCCACACAAGCACTCCACCGAGTCTCGTCGGCATGAGTTTTGCGAGATTTATGATCCGTTTCAACGGCCTGAAGGCGAGGCACAATCAGAGCGCTGTATTGCCTGCGGCAACCCGTACTGCCAGTGGAAGTGCCCGGTGCACAACTACATCCCGGACTGGCTCAAGCTGGCTGCTGAAGGCCGCATTATGGAAGCCGCCGAGCTTGCACACCAGACCAACAGTCTGCCGGAGATCTGTGGTCGCATCTGTCCGCAGGACCGGCTTTGCGAAGGTGCCTGCACGCTTAATACCGAATATGGTGCGGTGACCATCGGCGCCGTTGAGCGTCACATCACCGATACTGCATTTGCCAAAGGCTGGCGTCCGGACCTGTCGGGTGTTGAGCAAACGGATTACAAGGTGGCCATCATCGGCGCCGGTCCGGCAGGCCTGGCCTGTGCGGATGTGTTGGCACGAAATGGCGTCAAGGCCATTGTTTATGACAAGCATCCCGGAAATTGGCGGTCTGTTGTCCTTCGGCATCCCTGAATTCAAACTCGAACACAAGGTAATCAAAACCCGCCGCCGGATACTTGAAGGCATGGGTATTGAGTTTGTATTGAGCACCAATATTGGCAAGGAAATATCTTTTAACGACATTCTGGAAAATCATGATGCTGTCTTTTCTTGGCCTGGGCACTTATACATCGATGAAAGGCGGTATGCCGGGTGAGGAAACCAACGGCGTCTACCGGGCACTGGATTACCTGATCGGCAATACCAAGTCACTGCTTGATATACCAGCGGGCGAACATGAATATACCGATCTGAAAGACCAGCGCGTGGTGGTGCTGGGTGGTGGAGATACCGCGATGGATTGTGTGCGTACAGCCGTTCGTCAGGGCGCCAGTGAAGTACATTGCCTGTATCGCCGCGATCGTGAAAACATGCCCGGCTCACAACGGGAAGTGGAAAATGCGGTGGAAGAGGGCGTATTGTTCCGTTTTAACGTGCAGCCCTTAGAAATTATTGAAAACCAGGGCAAGGCAAGCGCGGTGAGGGTGGTTGAAACAAGTCTTGGGCTGCCTGATGAATCCGGACGCCAACGCCCGGAGCCCATCGAGGGTAGCGAAACCAGCATTGAAGCCGATGCGGTCATTGTCGCTTATGGTTTCCAGGCTTCACCGGAAAGCTGGTTCGAGGAGTTCAATATTCAAACCAACCAGTGGGGATTGGTAGAAGCCACCGAAACAGGTGAATTCGCCTTCCAGACCAGCAACCCCAAAGTCTTCGCCGCCGGAGACATGGTCCGCGGCGCTGATTTGGTCGTCACCGCCGTCGCTGATGCGCGCAAAGCAGCGCTTGGTATTTTCGGCTATCTGAGCCGGGAATAGCCTTTATGGAAACCAGCAAGCTTGATCAGTTAAAAATTGAACGCGAACCGGAAGAGGAGTCACCTCCGGCCAAATGGCCATGGCTTGTAGTCGCAATAGCGTTAGTGGCTGTGGCCTCGTGGTGGTTTCTGAAACCGGACCCGGCGATTGAAGTGCGCACCGCAGTTGCCCGTGAAATATCCAGGCAAGCAGCCAGCACGGTATTGAATGCGTCCGGTTATGTGACCGCACGGCGTCAGGCGACGGTATCATCCAAATTCACCGGCAAGGTTAGTGAAGTGCTGATTGAAGAGGGCATGGAAGTCGAAAAAGACCAGGTACTGGCCCGGCTTGATGATGCGAATGTCCGCACCAGTTATGCCCTTGCGGAAGCGCAACTGAGGGCGTCTGAAACATCGCTCAAAGAAACCCGGGTACTGTTGAGCGAAGCGCGCGCTATTTTCAGACGTACAAAAAACCTGCTTGAACGGGGTCTGGCTTCCGAGGCGGAAATGGATCGCGCCCGTGCGGGTTCCGAATCCCTGGCCGCGCAGCTTGAACGCAAGCAAGCAGATGTGCGGGTGGCAGAAAAACAGCTGGACGTATACCGGCAACAACTCGAAGACACCATCATTCGCGCACCTTTTACCGGCGTTGTGGTTGCAAAAAATGCCCAGCCCGGCGAAATGATCTCACCCGTCTCGGCCGGTGGCGGTTTCACCCGCACAGGCATTGGCACCATTGTTGATATGGCTTCGCTGGAAATCGAAATTGACGTCAACGAGGCTTATATCAACCGCGTCAAGGCCGGCCAGAAGATCATCGCCACGCTGGATGCCTATCCTGACTGGTCGATCCCCTGCCATGTGATTGCTATCATTCCCACGGCGGACAGACAGCGGGCCACGGTTGAGGTGCGGGTGGGTTTTGATGAGTTGGACGCTCGAATTTTGCCTGATATGGGTGTCAAAGTGGCGTTTCAGGAAGAGTCGGAAGCTGGCCAAATTGCCGGTCGTGCCGGGGTATTAATCCCGCAATCTGCCGTTAGCAAAAGCGACAACAAGCAGTACGTATGGCTTATCGTCAATGGCGTGGTTGAACGGCGGGCCATTTCTACAGCGGGACAACGGGGTAAAGAGATACTTGTTAATTCCGGGCTGTCGGCTGGTGATAAAGTAATTATCAATGCACCGGCAAATCTTGAAAACGGTACTCGCGTAAGGGAAACAAAAGAATGACGGACAGTCGTGTTGATGGCACCCTGGTTAAAGTCCAGGGCGTGGATAAAGTATTCAAGCGTGGATCAGAGGTCATCCACGTTCTCGGCGGGCTGGACCTGGAAATTCCCGATGGTGAGTTTTTGGCGTTGATGGGACCTTCCGGTTCCGGTAAATCCACCTTGTTGAACCTGATCGGCGGTCTTGACCGGCCAAGTGAAGGCACAATAGAGGTTGGTGGCAAGCGCATTGACAAACTCTCCAACCGCAAGCTGGCAGGCTGGCGGGCCCGGCACGTGGGATTGGTATTCCAATTTTACAACCTGATGCCGGTACTCTCGGCACAGAAAAACGTTGAATTACCATTGTTGCTGACCAAACTTTCCAGGGCGGAACGCAAGAAACGCGCAACCATTGCGCTGGATATCGTCGGCCTGTCACACCGGGTGAGACATTATCCGCGCCAGTTGTCGGGCGGCGAACAACAGCGCACCGGCATTGCACGGGCAATCGTAACGGACCCGACCTTATTACTTTGCGATGAACCTACCGGTGACCTGGACCGCAAATCCGGTGATGAAATCCTGGACTTGTTACAGGCCCTGAACAGGGAACAGGGTAAAACCATCATCATGGTGACCCATGACATTCATGCGGCAGCCCGCGCGACTCGAACATTGTATTTGAACAAGGGACGCCTGAGCACCGAAGCGATCGCCTGATGAAATACTTTTATCTCATTTTCAGCAGCCTGAAGCGCAAAAAAATACGCACCGGTCTTACGATATTGTCGATCATGGTGGCTTTTATACTGTTCGGTTACCTGACGGCAATCCGCCAGGCTTTTGATGCGGGTGTTGAAGTTGCCGGGGCAGATCGCCTGGTTGTGCGGCATAAGGTGTCCATTATCCAGTTGCTGCCGCAGAGCTACGAAGCAAAAATGGAGAGGATAGACGGCGTCGACAATGCCACTCATACCACCTGGTTTGGCGGGATTTACCAGGAACCCAGGAATTTTTTCGCGCAGCTGGCCATCGTGCCCGAGGAATTGTTCGATATGTTTCCGGAGTTCGTCATCAGTGATGAGCACAAGGCTGCCTGGCTGGAAACCCGTAGCGGAGTGTTGGTAGGGCGAGGCCTGGCGGACCGTTTCGGTTGGAAGTTAGGTGATCGGATACCAATAAATGCCACCATCTGGGGAAAAAAAGACGGTGGCCGGACCTGGGAGTTCGACCTGGTAGCTATTTATGACGGAGCAGAAAAAGGCACCGATACCAGCCAGTTCTTCTTCCGTTACGATTTTTTCGATGAAACCCGTGCAGGCGGCACCGGACAGGTCGGATGGTACACCGTGCGTGTAACGGATCCGGACAAGGCCACCGAGGTTGCTGCGGCTATCGACGCTGAATTTGCCAACTCTGCCTTCGAAACCAAGGCGGAACCGGAAGGCGCTTTCATCCAGGGTTTTGCCAACCAGATTGGCAATATCGGTTTTATTATCATGTCCATCATGTCAGCCGTATTTTTTACCATCCTGTTGGTGGCCGGTAACACCATGGCCTATACGGTGCGGGAGCGAACCAACGAACTGGCGGTGCTCAAGGCCATCGGTTTTACCGATCAGGCGGTACTGGGGTTAGTGCTTGGGGAATCGCTGGCTTTGACTTTTGTCGGCGGTGCCGTTGGACTTGGTCTGGCCTGGTTGCTGGTATCTACCGGCGATCCGACCGGGGGTTCCTTCCCGGTATTTTACCTGCCAACCAGGGATCTGTTTGTTGGTGCTCTGCTGATTATGGCAATGGCATTTATTGCAGGTATTATTCCGGCATTGCAGGCGCAAAAGCTGCAAATTGCCGATGCGTTGAGGAGATGAAGCTTGTTTAACTGGCTGGCCCAAGTATTTGCGGTGACACTATTCAGCATGCGCTCCCTGCCGCAGCGTAAAGGCTCGTCCGCAGCCGCCATGCTTGGAATCGCCGGGGTGGTGGCGGTGATGGTCGGCGTATTATCCATTGCCCAGGGTGTGCGCAAGACCATGGAAAGCTCGGCCGGTGAAAAAAATGCGATTGTGCTTCGCAGTGGTGCAAATTCGGAGATGATGTCCGGCCTGGGGGGTGATGATACCCGCATCATTGCGGAGGCTCCGGGAATTGCGCGTGATGAAAGCGGTGCCCTGGCTTCTCCGGAATTGTTCGTGATTATCAACCTGCCAATGCGCTCAACCGGCACCGATGCAAATGTGCCATTGCGCGGGGTACAGGCCCAGGCGCTAAAGGTGCGTGACAGTTTCAAACTGGTCGAAGGCCGCATGTTCGAATGGGGACTCAACGAAGTAGTGGTCGGCACCGGCGCCCAACAGCAGTTCGCCGGTCTTGATATCGGCCAAAGCATTGAGGTGGGTCAGGATAAATGGCCGGTCGTGGGTGTGTTTGAGACAGACGGAGGTCTGGCAGAATCCGAGATTTGGGTGGATGCAGCGGTATTACAACCGGCGTACCGGCGCGGAAATTCGTCCAGGCGGTGTACGTTAAGTTGAACTCCCCGGGAGGCGTTTGATGAATTCAAGGACACGCTGACCAGCGATCCACGGCTGAATGTGAAACCCATGCGTGAAGCCGAGTATTACGCTTCACAATCTACCGTGGTCTACAACATGATCACAGGGCTGGGTACGCTCATTGCTGTCATCATGGGCCTGGGTGCGGTTTTTGGTGCGCTGAACACCATGTACACAGCAGTTGCGGGCCGAACCCGGGAAATTGCCACCTTGCGGGCACTTGGGTTCCGCGCCGGACCGGTGGTCATCTCTGTGGTCAGCGAGTCGCTGATGCTGGCTTTTGCGGGTGGCCTTATTGGTGCTGGCCTGGCCTGGCTGGCCTTTGACGGTTACCATGCTGCAACCCTCAATTGGGCCAGTTTTCAGCGCCATTACCTTTCGCTTTTGACGTGAATGCCCGTTTACTGATACAGGGAATTGTTTTCGCGATGGCCATTGGCCTGATTGGCGGGCCTGTTTCCAGCCATTCGGGCGGCACGGCAACCCTGTGGCACAGGCATTGCGGGAACTTTAACCCTCCCCCTCCCTGCCCTCAAACCCAAATAAGTATCATTTGCACTATACTGAAGAATACCCACCAAAAGCCAATCCGGCTGTGTGGGTATTTTTTCACTCTATTGAGGGAGATTCCGAGGATGCAATTCAAAAAAACTCTAATATTGGCCGCTTCATTGACGTTGATTAGCTGGATGTCGCACGCAGTTGCACAGGACGAAGATAAAGACGATGGTATCGCGCAAGTTGTTCTGATCACTGCCAAAGACGGCCAGGAAAAAGCACTGGAAGAAGCTATAACGGCCCATCATAAATTTATGGGCGACAAGAAAGGTGCCTGGCACTACCAGTGGTATTCAATTATTACAGGCCCCGACACGGGTAAATATATCGCGCGCTCCGGTAACCACAACTGGGCAGACTTTGATGCAGAGCATGACTGGGATGAAGAAGCCGGTGCCAGTTTTGACAAAAACGTTAAGCCGTATATTGCGGATGCTGATGTCACCATCACAAAGACTGACGATGAACTTGGAATCTGGCCGGAAAAACTGGAGGGTTACAAGTATTTCTCAATTACCAACTGGCACGTCAAAGCGGGCCAGGGCAAGGCGTTTAACGACGGCCTGAAGAAAATTAACGAGGCCCTGAAAGGGGGTGGATTCCCGAGTTATTACGCCTTCACTCATCCTGTTTCCGGTGGTAGAGGCAACCAGGTTACACTCGTTAGTCCACGTAAGAACTTTGCTGATATGGCACCGAAAGAGCCATCATTCTACGAAGTTATGAATAAAGCGCTAGGCGAGGAAGAAACCTCAGTGTTTCTGGCAGAGTGGTCTGCTACCTACAAGGAAGGGGATAATTTTTTACTCAAATATCGTCCCGAGCTGAGTAATTATGGCGATAGTGACTAAAGCTCAATTTTAAATAAGCTAATCAAACCCCGGCCTTCGAGCCGGGGTTTTTTTATGTTCAGGAGAAGGTGAGACCGGGAACCGGTCGAGAAACTGGCCTGGGCCATGAACGGTACGCCGCGGGCGCATGGATGCGCAGGAGCGGCGCTGTTTGGAAGCGATAAGAGTACAAACCGCCTACGGTGATTCCTGCAGAATCCAAATAAATACACTAATAAACGACGACACACCCAGGATCAGGGCGATCATAAAGGTGGTATAGGCAACTTGCAGCAGCGTGAATTTCTTTTGCAAAACTGCGCCCAGGCCATAAATATCGCGGATCATGGCTTCATAGAGGGTCGTTTTGTCCTGGATAAGACTGGTCATACCTTGCAGAAATTCACTTTCTTCAAGCTTACAAAAGTTACCAAAGAACAATATGTTACCTTTGCTGTTCTGCAGGTCTTCCAGGTTGATGACCGTACTGCTTATCCTTGGCCTTGCAGCCAGGATTGCGAAGATAATGGAGATCAGGGTACCAAGAAGAAACAGGGTGGTGGGTATCAACAACCAGGGGTTGGCATCCAGCTTGGGTGCAACCGAAGCGATGATGATCGATATGATGATGCCGTTGATACTGATCATCATGTTGGCCTTATTGTCGGCTAGGCCAGTCAGGGCCAACTGTGTCCGGTAGGCGCTGCGGAACATGGTTTCGATGCCCCGATTGGTACCAAGCGCCTTCCTCAGGTTTGCCGTGGTTTTTTCAAGTTGTGCTTCGGCGTTTTCCAGCTCTTTCATTTTCCAGCTCTTTCGTTTTGTTGTGTCCGGGTTGAAACCGTATTGGTGTGAGCTGTAATCATACCGTAATCAGGAAACGGGAACGTCATTCCGGCGAAAGCCGGAATCCACCCCACCGTCATTCCGGCGAAAGCCGGAACCCATTTTTGGATGTACCGAAAACTCATCACAAAAGAAACCTGATCCCCATTGCACGCGGTTTCCGATATCATAGCGACATCCACTGGCGAAAAGACTGAAATTAAGGCCCATGAACACTTCGATCATATTGACCATTATTGCCGATGACCAACCAGGTATCATCGAGACCGTTTCCAAAGCGCTTAAAAAGCATGATGGCAACTGGACCCAGAGCAGCATGAGCTCGCTGGCCGGCCAGTTTGCGGGCATCCTGCTGGCATCTGTTCCCAGCGATAACGCCAATGCCTGCCTGGTGGAACTGAAGACGCTTGAAGCTAAAGGCTTAAGAATTATTGTACGTACCAGTTCAGATGAGGCCCAGGCAGAAAACGTGAAAGAATATTCCATGGAACTGGTTGGCAATGATCGCCCGGGAATTATTCATGACATTACCCGGGTTCTTGCAAGTCACAAGGCCAGTGTAATTAACCTTGAAACGTCCGTGGAGGCCGCCTCAATGGGTGGCGGAGATCTGTTCAAGGCCAGGGTGCAAATGCTGATACCGGAAAGCAGCGATATTTTTGCGCTCGAAAGCGAACTCGAAGATATTGCCAATGACCTGATGGTGGACATTAGTTTCGAAAAGTAGGGCCATTAACCCCCGTAATTCCAGCGCAAGCCGGAACCCACGCCCTGTCATCCCGGGCTAGACCCCGGGTCAAGCCCGGGGAGACGAGGGCTGGATTCGGGGAGACGAGGGCTGGGTTCGGGGAGACGAGGGTTAGGTTCGGGGTAAGTTAAGTTAAACAGCTTCCCCGGCTACAAACCCCGATGACCAGGCCCATTGGAAATTGAAGCCACCTAAATGCCCGGTTACATCTACGACTTCGCCGATGAAGAACAGGCCGGGTATGGTTGATTCCATCGTTTTAGATGACAAATCACGCGTATCAACACCGCCCAGCGTAACCTCGGCAGTGCGGTAGCCCTCGGTTCCGGCAGGTTTCAAAAACCAACCACCAAGTTGTTGAGCAACGGACTCCAGCCACACGTTTGGCCATTCGGCCAGCGCGGTCTCGGCCAGCTCCGGCCACCACATCTGTCCAGCTCCAATACCAGCTTGCGTGGTAAATGGTGATCGAGATGGGTGCGCAACAGGGACTTAGGATGAGTTTCTTTCCAGCTCAGCAGCAACTTCCAAACGTCGTGATCCGGCAACAGGTTGATGATGATCGACTCACCCGGCTGCCAGTAACTGGAAAGCTGCAGGGCGGCCGGACCGCTTAAACCACGGTGGGTAAACAGGACATCTTCACGAAAGGAAGCCTGTGGACTGGATGACTGAGGGTCGCTGAATAAAATCGCTTCGGTTGAAATACCGGATAATCGGCTGCACACATCATGCAGGGAGTCGGTAAACGTAAACGGTACCAACCCCGCAGATTTGGGTCGCAGGCGTAAGCCGAAGGTTTCAGCTAGTTCATAACCCATACCCGAGCCACCAAGACTGGGGACCGACAAACCACCCGCCGCCACGACGAGTCTATCGGAGGTGAAACTACCCAGGCTGGTCTTGAGGCGAAAACTACCAGCGGGTGCAGCCATGCCTCCGGTTGGAGCCTTGTTTTGGGTCTGAGCTGTAACTTCGGCCAAGCTTAAACCAGGCTGTGATCGTTTAGCCCCCCTGCTAACGCCCCTTACCCATACAGCAGACGAATGCGTCACTGTTTCAATCTCGCAATTGAGCTTGATCTCCACGCCTGCCTGTCGGCACTCTTCCATCAACATGGCCACAATCAACTTCGAAGACTGGCGACAAAATAACTGCCCACTCAGACCGTCAACCGTTTCTTTCTCGAAATAATCGATGCCATGCTTTTCCACCAGCGCGATAAAATCCCATTGCGTATAACGGCTGAGCGCCGATTTACAGAAGTGCGGATTAGCGGAAACATATCGATCTGGCGTGATATGCAGGTTGGTGAAATTGCAGCGCCCACCGCCGGACATCAGAATTTTTTTACCCACCTTATTGGAGCGTTCCAAAACCAGCACGCGCCGCCCACGCCCGGCCGCAGTGATCGCACACATCAGTCCGGCAGCACCTGCGCCGATAACAATTAGGTCTGGAGTCTTCATGTTTGGGCATTATGGCTAGAAACCGAGGAATATGCACATCGCCGTGAACCGCGATGCCCTTCCCTGCAGTTTCAATTCAGTCGCCTATACTTCCTAATACATACCAACCCGGCAATTCTGCAACAAAAGCGATTAAATCCGGTTAAAAAATATGTGACAAAGGGACTTTATAAATAACTGTGGAGAAGCACTGATGAAGAAAAACATAATTCAAAAAATCGTATTGGCAATGGCGGTACTGGCCGCTGGAACCGGGATCAGTTATGCCGGTGATATCGACAAACAAATCGCGCACGCGCGGGCGGCGGCACCGGCCGCAGTTAGTGCCGATGCAACAATCATGGTAAACGGCAAGGTTGTCGTCGAAGGCAGCAACGGCTGGACCTGCATGCCGGATACCATGCCTGGCGACGGTGCCGCTATGTGTAACGATGCGCTATGGGGTGAGATGATGAACGCCGTGGGCACGAAGGCGGCATTCAAGGCGAGCGGTATAGGTATCTCATACATGTTACTTGGCGAGCCCCCTGGCTCCGGGGTCAGTAACTCCACGCCTTATCACCCGGATCGCTAGAGCGCGGATGACTACGTGGAAACCGGCCCCCACCTGATGGTCATCGTGCCAAAGGAATTACTGGAAGGCATCACCACCGATCCTACAACAGGCGGCCCCTACGTGATGTGGAAAGACACCCCCTTACGCACATATCATGATACCGGTAGACAACGGCCGGTAAACACTAACCGCTCGGGCGAACAAGCCCGCCGCAAAAATTCACCTGAAACCGCAGCACCATGAGGGGCTGCGGTTTCAGGTTAGTTTCCCCTCGTCATTCCGGCACCTTCCCTCGTCATTCCGGCGAAAGCCGGAATCCACCTTGCTCTTACAGTACTCATCAAAGTTTGCTTACACAAACAGACACCAAACACCCATATCTAGTCACCAAGAATTGTTCAAGACTTGCTAAATGAAGCGGAATATTACAAACGTTACCATGTGTGGTAACATTTAAAGTGGTCAAGATACGTAGAGGAAACTACGTTTTCCTGACCTGGATTGGCGACCATTCACCAAGGCATGTACATGTTTACCGAAGCTCAAAGCTGGTGGTAAAGTGGGACTTGGAAAACTGGCTTCCCATGGAAGGAAAAGCCAATCGTAATTTGCTTAAGCTCATTGAGGAACTGAATAGAGAAGGCAAGCTATGAAGCTTAATAAGGTTTCGATTAACAACAGGCGAAAGGAGTTTTCGGTGGGTATCCATTCCGGGGCGGCCTATACTTTCCCTTATGCGGAAGCCGACCCTGCTCCTGATTCCAGGAATCAAATTAAGGAGTTTTTTGTCGACAAAGAGCTTGGCAACGAAGCCATTTCATATGTTTTGAATTCCGGCGATGAGGGCACTATCCATATTGAGCAGATACTTGAGTACAACGAGGATCCGAACTACATGGCAGAACTTCTGACTTACAAATTAACCCTTGAAGCCCGGCAAGGGATAAAAAACAGCGGTTTGAGCAGGCGTCAGATAGCAAAACGACTAAAAACATCTGTACCTCAGCTATACCGTTTGCTGGATCCTGCCAACACAAGTAAATCAATAAACCAGCTAGTTGCACTTCTTCATGTACTTAATTGCAGGGTAGACCTGGTAGTTAGCTGATGCGCGACTAATATTTATCCCAATAATACAAAGGACACACAGTGAACGAATTAGAAGAATTGAGAGTTCTTATCAGTAACTTTGCCAGGGAGCGCGACTGGGATCAATTTCACTCCCCTAAAAACCTCTCGATGGCGTTGATCGTAGAGGCCGGTGAGCTGGTTGAACATTTTCAATGGTTGAAACAAAGCGAGAGCCGTAACCTTCCGAAAGATAAACTTGAAGCCGTCGAAGAAGAGCTCGCGGATATCCTGGTTTACCTGATCAGGATTGCGGATCAGCTTGGTATTGACTTGATCAGTGCTTCCCGGAAGAAAATTAAATCGAACGGGGCTAAATATCCAGCGGATATGGTTCGGGGTAGTGCCAGGAAGTATACGGAATACTAATTAAAAGTAACCCGACTCCAGGTATTCTAGAGGAAGCGCGACCAGAGCGGACGTGTGATCAACATGGTCAGAAACATGACCGCTGGTCCCCGCTTCTTTTTGCTCCACAAAAACTTAAACTGTGCCTTGAGAAAAGGTGTGCTCAAAAATGCGTCGGCGAGTGCAACTGACTCGCTGGCGTTGACGGTCTTGAGTTCATCTCGTTCGCTTCCGCCCCGAAAACTTCGTGTAGCACCTGAGGCTATCCACTCCTGAGCAATCCGACGGGATTCCTCCTCGAGCTTGTCATGGGGAGCGACCCACTGGATAAGGCCCGCCTCGAGCGCTTCCTCAGCTGTCGGCTTCCAGCCCTCCTCACCAAGCATTCTCTCGGCATTCGCCTGGCCCATGATACGTGCGAAGTGCACACTCGAGCACCCCTCTGGTGTTACCCCCAGCGCTGCAAAAGGCGTTGAGAATGTGGCCCTTTCCGAGGCAATGATGCCATCACACAAAGTTGCAGAGGTCACGCTGGCACCAATGGCCGGCCCGTTGACAGCCACCAACAAGGGCTTGGGGAAATCCAGAAACGCATCAAAAAGTGCCTGGTTTTGCTCCACAATCATCGTATGCAATTTACGTGGGTGCCCCAGGCGAAGCGTTGCTGCCAAATTGACACCAGCGCAGTAATACGGATCTGCACCAGTCAATACCAACACCCTGGTCTTGTCGTCCCGGGCTGCAACCCTGAGGCCGTCCTTGAGCGCATCCATCATCTCCATGGTCCAGCCATTGAGACGTTCTGGTGTGTTCATGGCAAGAGTTGTCACTCCGTTTTGTTTGTGTGTGAGGGTAGGGGACGTGCCTGTAGGTGTCCGGCTTGCTTTGGCGGTCATGTCTGTTGTTCCTGTTTAAGGCCACAGTGAGAATATACTAGTCTTCCCAAGTGGATTTCCATTGATCGAAATCATCCTGAGAAATATCGAAGTGCTCAATATTTCCTTCATGAAGGTCAACCATTTGTTTTTCGACCTCGCGAGCGAGTTCTTCACGCTCATTGGGATCGATGTCTTTGCCAAGCAGCCATGCAATAGCAGGCCAGACAACGGCCCTGTTGGTTTTCGCCTCAACCAACTCCTTGATGCTCCTGTTGATAAGGGCCCGATAGCGTAATGAGAGCGGTTCCGGAGCACCCAGTGATGTCACTGTGGTTTTATTGTGCATGGCAGAGCGGCGATACGCCCACAAAAAAACATCCCTTAGCAGTGACACATCCGCCAGTTCGTATACACCAAGCAAGGCTTGAGTATAAAGATGTTCCGGTACATCAATGAAAGAAAGCGGGCGGAGCTTTTCCCTTAACAAAGGGATGTTTGCCGCCAGTCGGGATACCCGTTTGCTCACATCTTCAAATGGTTGCAGGTAGGGAAGCTGCACCAGCAGGAAGAATGCCTGCTCAAATGGATTCTCAATGAGCTGAGCTTTGGTCAGGATGATTTCAAAGCATTCTTCGATAATGTGTGGAATGGAGGTCGGAATATAGACTGATTGCTCGATATCGACCCGCATCGCCCTTGTTCTGAGCCGTCCTTCCGCGGCCGGGCTGCCCAGCAGGCCCTCGGAAAGATACGAATGCAGGTTGATAAGTACAAATCTGTTAAGCCTGATGTGTTCGTCTGGCTCAAAAAGAAACTCAATAGCATGCTGGTAGTTAAGTAGCGTCTGCGT
>PVMK01124250.1_pt1 | contig 21828 bp, 24 predicted proteins | sample 1853481 | NCBI WGS metagenome assembly PVMK01 (sample SAMN08533507, study PRJNA380276) | Marine sediment metagenome, whole genome shotgun sequencing project.
CTCATTTGAGACAGTCGCTATGAAACTTTTGGGGCTTGTTTTATACTCTGAGTGGACCTAGGAATACAGAACACACAATTCCGGAGATGTCGGTTGGAAAAACAAGAATGCGTACTACCGAGTTTCTGGCTGGACCAGCGGAGATGACCCGGCCGTCTTCGGAACTCCTCGCCGTTTCGCGCCGCTGGATCGACTCAATCCAGTACAAGCGGGAAAACGAGCTTCGCAACCTTCTGTCCGACCATCACCACCTGCGCTTCGTCGGCACCGGCGACGGCGCACTTTGGGCGGGTGCTGCTGTGCGTGAGGGGATTGGAGAGTTCTTTGGAGCAATCCCACCGTTCCTCAAGCACGTTGAAACATTTGCCGAAGCCTACGAAAACGGTGAAACCGGCTGGTCGTGCTTTACTCATGAGCTCATTTTTGCCAATCAGCCCGACCGGACATTTTATGTGCGGACAACCTTAATCTTGGCGCTCGAAGACGGTGTCTGGAAGATCGTGCATCGCCATGGCTCGGTTCCGATCCCGAATGTCGAGTTCATTGGAACTGAACAAAACGCCATTGCCAATCTTGTCGCTGCTGCGCAGAAAGATTTTTCACTCGATCAGCGAGAAGGTTCTGCCTCAATCATGTTCACTGACATCGTTAATTCTTCGCGCCTTGCAACGGCAATGGGCGACCGCCTGTGGTCCTCCGAGGTGACTCGGCACTTTGCCGCGCTCCGCAAAAACATTGAAGACTCAGACGGTCAGTTCGTGAAGTCATTGGGCGACGGTACCATGTCGAGTTTTCCAGAGCCCGCTCAGGCGCTGCACGCCGCGCAGACGATCCTACAAGCGAGTAAGCAGTCCGACGGACCTGCCATCGCTCTGCGCATTGGCATCCATACCGGCAATGTGGTCCAGACGAACGATGATTTCTTTGGTACCGTTGTCAACAAGGCCGCCCGCATCGCGGCCCTGGCCGCCCCGGGAGAAATAAAGGTCTCTGATGCCACTCGCAAAATGGTCGGCGACACGCGGGATTACCGCTTTGTCAACACGACCTCAGTGCAGTTACAGGGGCTTGAAGGCGAGCACCTTATCCATCGGCTGGAGCAAAGGTATGAACCGGGAACGGACTGAACATTACTTTTATTGTGATAAATTCGTACCAAGCAAAAAATATTTGAAGTGGCTCGATGACCGTTTAGGGCAATAAGCGGACAATATACTGAACCTTCATATTGTCCGCTTTCCTCAGGATTATCAGACGATTACCGGCACAATGATGGGTGTCCAGCATCAGTAGCTTCTTTTCCATATACCATGCGATCAATACCTGCCCAAAATGCTGCAGCTTCGCACATCGGACAGGCACGCGATGATGAATACAGGGTACAACCACTCAAATCCCGACTTCCGAGGCGTGACGCGGTATCACGGATAGCCTGCATTTCCGCATGGGCAGTGGGGTCACTATTGACAATCACTTTGCTCGGTGCTTGTCCCACTATTATGTTATCCCGCACCAAAAGTGCGCCATATCCCTGGTCACCGGTACTGACAGCCTGGCGACGCATTTCGAATGCTCGATCAATGAACAACGAATCACTTGTGCTTGAAAGTTGCACAATTGGTTCTGTATCCATCGTTGCGGCGAATCCCTTCCGCGGTACAAATTCAGGGAGCACCAATACCATGTAGCCTGCGAGACTCAGCAGGGCCCGTCTTGGAATAGAAGTGAAATGGGTCACAGGATGATTCTAAGGCAAATTTTATGTGCCGAACAATGGCTGATCTGGGTATTAATTTGCAGGTGTTCTTCCTGGTTTTACAGACAATCCAGAATAGGCGCCTTGATCGCAGGACCCCTCATACCATTACCTTTTCCAGGCGATCCAGGGTTTCCATGCAATACAGGACCTGCTGCACACTTCCGTTAGGCTCACGACCATCACGAATTGCCGCAACAAATTCCCTGTCTTCCAGTTCGATTCCATTCATGGATACATCCACCTTGCTGACATCAATCGCATTGTCACTGCCGTCAACCAGGTCATCGTAGCTGGCGATATAGGTTCCGTTGTCACAGATATAGCGGAAGTAGGTTCCAAGCGGGCCATCGTTATTGAAGGACAGTGAGAGTGTGCATATTGCACCGGATTCGGATTTCAGGCCAATACTCATATCCATGGCGATGCCGAGTTGCGGATGCATCGGACCCTGCATGGCCTGCACATCAGCAATTTTCTCTCCGGTCTGGTAGATGAACAGGTCTACGGTATGGGCCGCATGGTGCCACAGCAGGTGATCGGTCCAGCTTCGTGGCTGGCCCAGGGCATTGAGGTTCTTGCGTCGAAAAAAATAGGTTTGCACATCCAGTTGCTGGATTTTGAGCTCACCCGCAGCAATTCGGTTGTGGACCCACTGGTGACTCGGGTTGAACCTGCGTGTATGTCCGGCCATGGCAACCAGGCCGGTGCTGGCCTGCAGGTCACATATTGCCTCGGCGTCCTCGAGGTTGTCAGACACTGGAATCTCGACCAGTACATGCTTGCCTGCTTCCATCACCTGTATTGCCTGCTGTGCGTGTATTGGGGTAGGAGAAGCAATGATTACGGCTTCTACCCCGGGCTGGCCAAGGGCCGTGTCGAGATCCAGCCCCCAGTTTTCGATGGCATACTTTTCTGCAGTCGACGCGGTGGCTTCGGCTTCGCCACCCACGATTGATATCACTTCCACATCATCAATTTTCCCAAGCACATCGAGGTGTTTATGGGCGAATGCCCCTTCGCCCACCATGCATATCTTCATATTTGACTCACTGGCTGTTCTGTAAAATTGTCAGGCCGTAGCTGGTATTGGATGCAGGCACATGCATGAACCTGTACACCTCTTCGACCTCGCGATTCATGGCGCCGCGCATGACGAACCACATCACCAGCTCAATCCCTTCCGACCCTGCCTCTCGTATATATTCTGTCCTGGATCGCTCCATGATCGATTCGGGGTCCTGAACCAGGCTGTCCAGGAACTGCCGGTCGAAGTCCTGGTTGATAACACCGGCGCGCTCGCCCTGCAGCTGGTGCGACATGCCGCCGGTGCCGAACACCGCCACCGTAAGATCCTCATGGTAACTGTCGATGGCACGGCGTATCGCCTGTCCCAGATGGTAACAGCGCTTTCCGCTGGGCGGCGGATACTGGATAACATTGACACAGATCGGGATAATCCTGCAGGGCCATTTTTCGGGACGCCCGAACAGGATGGATAGCGGAACCGTGCATCCATGGTCGATATCGAGCCGATTAACAATGGCCATATCGAATTCATCCTGGATCAGGGATTCAGCGATATGCCATGAAAATTCGGCATGTCCATCCGCTGCCGGCACCTGCCTGGGACCATATCCCTCATCTGCGGGCTGATACTGTTCCGCCACACCTATGGCGAAAGTGGGAATCACTTCCAGGGAAAAGGACGAAGCATGATCGTTGAAAACGACGACGCAGACATCCGGAATGTTTTCAGCCATCCACTCACGGGCCGGTTCGATTCCCTGGGCAAACTTTTGCCAGTACGGTTCTTGCAGTTTCTCGTGATCTATTGCGGCTCCAATAGCCGGCACATGGGATGTGCTGATTCCTGCGATTACCCTAGCCATTTTCCGGCTCCTTTTTCGACCGGTTGCCTTTTATTGGCCTTCCGCCGTCCAGCATCATCTGCCTGAATTCTTCAACGGACATTCCCGTGCCGGACATCATGGCACCGACATCCTGCATGCTCAGGCCATCGAATATGGCGAGCTTGAAGGTGTAGTAAATATTTCCGCCGATGCGCAGCATCTCCAGCCAGTTGCGCTCCAGCACCGCATTCTTCTGCGCCTCGCTCATTGCAAACCGGTCGATGTAGGCTTCCTCGTCGAGCCGGAACAGGTCCCGGTTTTGCTGGCTGTTAAGCGACATGCAGAACATGTTGAGGTGATAACCCTTGCGGGAATGCTCGCCGTCAAAGACGTAGGTCCCTGGAATATCGTCGTAGTCTCTTGCTTCTCGGCCCATGGAATGCTCTCAGCGGGTATGCGGGTTCAATTATGCCATCCAGCCAGGCCCACAGCCTTGAGCCTGTTTGCAAGCCGGGGGAAAACGATCTGTGCATTGTCACTGAAAATCATTCTTTTCTGCTCGTCACCCATATCGCATTGTTCAATATAACGCCTGGTGTCATCGAAGTAAAAACCGGTTTGCGGATCAATCCCCCGCACCGCACCCACCATCTCCGAAGCAAACAGGATATTACTGGCGTCCACCAGTTGCACCAGCAGATTGATGCCGGGCTGGTGGTAAACGCATGTATCGAAATAAATCGTATCTTTGACAAAATCCTCAAGAGGCTGCAACTTGAGCATATCCGACAGTCCCCGGAACCTGCCCCAGTGGTAGGGCACGGCACCGCCACCGTGGGGAATAATAAACTTCAGCCCCGGAAAATCCGTAAAAAGGGTTTTGGCCATCATCAGCTGCTGGAACGCAGCTGTATCCGCGCCAAGGTAGTGAGAACCGGTTGTGTGGAAACAGGGATTACAGGAAGCGCTGACATGCACCATGGCCGGCACCTCGAGCTCCATCATTTTTTCATACACCGGATACCAGTAGCGGTCGTCCAGCGGCGGCGAGTTCCAGTGCCCGCCGGAGGGGTCCGGGCTGAGGTTGCATCCAACAAACCCCAGCTCCGTGACGCAGCGTTCCAGTTCCTGCGCACTCGCCTCCAGACTTGCCGCTGGAGACTGGGGCAGCTGGGCCACCCCGATAAAGTTGGCGGGATAAAGCTCTGTAATGCGGAAAATCAGTTCATTGCAGTGCTCGGTCCAGTAGCGGCTGGTTGACTGGTTGCCGATATGGTGACCCATCCAGCTTGCCCGCGGAGAAAACAGGGTAACGTCGGTTCCCCGTTCTTTCTGCAGTTTCAGCTGCGCATTTTCAAGACTCTCCCTGAGCTGGTCATCGGAAATACTGATCGCACCCATTTCATGTTCAAACAGCGGGTCTGTGGCGAGGTCTTCTTTTTGACGGTCGCGATATTCCCCGAGCGCATTCGGGGCAGTGGTGTAGTGACCGTGGCAATCTATGACCAGGCTCATTCAAGGTCCTCGGCGGAGTCGAGGTATCTGAGCCCCGCCTCCTCAAGCCTTGTTCGCATGTCATAGATGTCGAGGCCCATGACACCGTCGGCAAGCTGCTGCCGCGTCTCCGCTTCATTGCCAATTCGCGCTTCGGCCGCTGCAAGTACCGACTCGGCACGAGTCCTCGGGACCACGCAAATGCCGTCATCATCCGCCACGATGACATCCCCGGGAATAATATACTGTCCTGCACATACGATCGGCACGTTGACCGAACCCAGGGTATTTTTTACCGTGCCCTTGATCGACACTGTCCTGGACCATACCGGGAATCCCATTTTTCGGAGCTCGACTGTATCCCGTGTTCCCGCTTCTATAACCAGCCCCCGTACCCCGGCAGCCATGGCCGATGTAGCGAGAAGGTCGCCAAAAAAACCGTCACTGTTCGGGGAAGTGGTGGTAACCACAAGCACATCCCCCGGCTCGCAAAGTTCCAGGGCCACATGCACCATCCAGTTGTCACCAGGCTGCGCCAGCACCGTGACGGCACTTCCGGATATGCATACATCCTGCTGGATTGGCCGAATTCCAGTATCCAGTTGCCCGCTGCGGCCCTGGGCCTCATGTACCGTTGCAGCACCCATTTTTCCAAGGCCATCAACCACCGCACTATCGGCCCGTGGAATGTTTTTTACTGCTACACCCAGTTCTGTATGGCTACTCATGGTTGTTTTCCATGTTATGGCTGCTGTTCAATAAACTGTTATTAAAAATCGTAAAGCCTGGCCGGGTTGTCGACCAGGATTTTCTTTCTGACCGATTCATCCCTTATCATAAGTGGCACCATATCGAGCAGGGCTGCGTCATTGGGCATATGTCTGCTGATATCGGGTGTGGATAGTCGGTTCCCCATAATATCCTGTCCGGGGCCACTTCCACCAGTCCCTGGGCATAGGGAATGGCGTCATGGAAGGGTGGCGCCGCTGCAATGCGTTCAGACCCGCAAATCTTGACCCACCAGTTATCGCGGCGCATGAAATCAAGCAGTAATCGGAATGCTGGTTGCTGAATTCCTGCATCGGTGGGTACCCGCCCCATATGATCGACCACGATATCCATGGACAACTGGCCGAAAAAAGCTTCATGCTGGATAATGTCCCCGGCATTCACATGTATGACCAGGTGCCAGCCGAGAATATGTACCCGGTCGAGCACGCTCTTCATCATTTCAAGGTCCGGGGCACCGCCGAGATGGGCGACAAAATTGAATCGTACCCCTCTTACGCGCAATCATGGAGGTCCTGGAAGTCATTTTCCGAGAAGGTTTCATCGGCAATACAAACCCCCCTGTAAGCGCCGTTGCTGGACCTGATCGCATCAATCATGGCCCGGTTGTCGGTGCCATGGCAGCTCGCCTGGACCAGTACTGCCCTCTCCAACCCCAGCCTTTGATGGAGTTTTGCAAGTGCATCCTTTCCTGCGTCCGGGGGCCAGTACCTGGCTCGCTCGGAATAGGGAAACTTCGAGTGTGGGCCGAATACGTGGCAGTGAGCGTCGCAAGCCCCCGCAGGCGGTACAAATTCCGGTACCCTGGCATCATTGTCCGGGGGCATACATCCCGGTTTTGTCACCACGTCCTCCTCACAGGTACAATTCCCCCCTGCTTAACAACCTGGCCGTGCGCAGCAGTCCGGACTTGACCACATTTCCCTGCTGGTCCAGATGCAATTCTACGGTCAGCTCACCCGAGGGATGTTCGATGGACATGGTTTTAAACCGGGACGGAGGCACTAACGCAATTCCTTCCGCTACTGAACCTGTAATAGTACAGGCGGTCGCCACCGATACCGCACCCAGCACCCCGATGGCAGTATGGCAGGTATGGGGGATGAAGGTCCGGGTACATATGTTACCGCCGTTTACAGGGGGCGCCACCAGGCTCATTTTCGGAACCACTTTTTCCGAGACATCTCCCAGGTTCATCATTGCCCCTGTTTTAACCCTGATGTGCTCGAGTCTTTGCCTCAATCCTGAATCAGCCTCAAGGGTTTCACAACTTTCATAGCCGCTGAGTTCCAGATCCGATGCGCGAATCAGCACAACCGGCATGCCGTTGTCAATGCAGGTTACCGAGACCCCGTCTACCCCATCAACGATACTCCCGGTTGGCAGTAATGACCCACAAATTGAGCCCGCGGTGTCCATATAATTACATATAACGGGCGCTGCGGTACCAGGAACCCCGTCAATCCTGGCCTCACCCTGGTAGTTTACTTTTCTTCCCGGTGTCTGTATTACCAGCTCACACAGGTTGCCGCTGTTTGTCATGCGGACCCTGACTGCGGTGCTGTCCCCGCTAGCCTGTATCATTCCACTTTCGATGGCGTATGGCCCCACGCCGGCGAGTATATTTCCACAGTTTGGTGTGGTGTCCACCCGGTTTTCACCTACCACGACCTGGACGAACAGGTAATCAACGTCACAACTCGTGGATTGTGAAGGGCTGACAATTGCGACCTTGCTGGTCAGCGGATGAGCTCCGCCGACGCCGTCAATCTGCCTTGCATCCCGCCCCAGGGCATCGAGTAGCAGCTGGTCCCGGAGACTGTCTTCAGCAGGCAGGTCCGAAGCCGAAAAATAAAACCCCTTCGAGCTCCCTCCCCTGAACTGCATATACGGTATGGTCGTTTGCATTTAGGGCGTGTCGGTGACTACAATTCTGTCAATAGTGTTCAGATTAACATGTAAACCCGTGGTCATGCCATTTCGAGTCGCCCAACGTCCGCACGCCCGTCAACCTGCCGAATGGTTGTCATGAAGACCGATGTCGCAATCATTGGCGGCGGTCCGGCCGGTGCATTACTGGCATTGTTGCTGCACCGCAGGGAAATAGAGTGCGTGGTGCTTGAGCGCCGCAGCAGGGAATACGTGCTCGGGCGAATTCGTGCAGGCGTGCTCGAATGGGGAACCGTTGAAGTCCTGTGCAGCGTCGGTCTGGAACAACAGGTTATGAACGAAGGCCTGGCCCATGACGGCGTGGGCCTAGCCTGGGCAGGTCATGAGCATTTTTTCATCGATACGATGAAATATGCCGGCAGGCAAATGATGACTTATGCGCAAACCCGGATTACGGAAATTCTCTATGAGGCACTGGATGAGGCCGGCGTCCCCATCATCGACCAGGCCGACAACGTCTTGCCCCGGGATGTGGACACCTCGAGACCGTATGTTACCTACCAGAAAGAAAGCCGGGAGCACCGCATTGACTGTGGGATCGTAGCCGGTTGCGATGGTTTTCATGGCATAAGCCGGCAGGTGATTCCTTCCTCGGTCATCACTACCTACGAAAAGACTTTTCCCTTCGGATGGCTCGGCATCATGTCGGAAACACGCCCCTACAAGGACGTCTTTTATGCCCATAGCCCGCGTGGATTTGCCCTCGCTTCCATGCGCAATCCGACACTGAGCCGTTATTATATCCAGTGCGAAAGCGATACCAGGATTGAAGACTGGCCGGATGACAGGTTCTGGGATGAGCTGAAAATGCGCCTGCCTGAAGAGATTGCCCGGACCATTGAAACCGGGCCCTCCATTGAAAAGTCCATTGCCCCGATTCGTAGTTTTGTCGTGGAACCCATGCGCTGGGGAAACCTGTTTCTGGCAGGCGACGCCGCCCACATCGTGCCACCGACCGGGGCCAAGGGACTTAATCTTGCGGTATCGGATGTGTTTTACCTGTCCAGGGCACTGGTTTCATGGTACCAGGAGGAATCCAGTCATTATCTCGACAATTACTCGGATATGGCATTGAGGCGGGTGTGGGCAGCAACCCGGTTTTCCCTGCAGTTGACCCGGCTGCTGCACCGGTATCCGGACCATACGCCCTTTGACCTGCAAATCCAGCAACGCCAACTGGACTACCTGGTTTCCTCGGAAAATGCCAAGCGAAGTTTTTGTGAACAGTATGCGGGCCTGCCGTTTGAAGACTAGCCGATGTCAAACGGCGTGTTGCTACCGCTGTTTTATTTCGGCTCAACTATCACCGTGGTAGTAATCAGAAAGCTGGCACTCCAGCTGCGTTAACCGAGCAGGTTATTGTCCCGGTACCAGTTGGAAGTTTCCTCCAGCCCCCTTTCGTTGTCGTACTGGAAGCTGTAGTCGAGCAGCCGTTTCACCTTCGCGTTGGTGAATTTCCGGTCCTTGGTGTAGAAATCGACGCGACGGCGGTAGATCGGCGGCTGGATTCCCAGGGGTTTGCAGATGACCTCGAAAATATCCGAAGCGAGGTAAAACGGCCACAACGGCAAGCGGATTACCCTGAGCTTTTTAAGGCCGATCTTGTCAGCAATAATGTGGGCCATGTCCACCAGCGGGACAGGGTCATCGCCGGCGCCGATCATGACCTCGGAACGGGCTGCGGGAGTGATCCCGGCCAACAGGATCACGTTGCTGAGGTCATCAACGTGGACCAGGTGATAGATGCACTTCCCCTTGCCCAGGATCAGCAGGTAGCCCTTGCTGATCATTCGAAACAGCTTCAATAAACGCAGGTCACCCGGGCCAAAAATCGGGGCAGGGCGAACGATTGAAAACGGGATGTTTTTGTCGGTGGCATACTGCTGGATCCACTGCTCGCCTTCGAGCTTGGTGCGCTGGTAGCCATCTCCCGGGGCAAAACGGTAATTCTCGTCGGCACGATCAACTTCGATATGACCGTGCACGCCGACGGTAGAGATCTGCACGAAGCACTCGAATACATCGCTGTTCTCAACTTCATAAGCCAGTAGCTGGGTGGCCTCGAGGTGTACCTTGCGGTAAGCATCATCATTTTCCATGACTTCCCGGAATGCCGCGGCAAGGTTGAAGATGTACTGGACCCCTTCGCAGGCTCTTTTCACCGTTGCCGGATCGAATACTTCTCCCCCGAAACCACTTGATGTCGAGGTCTTCAAGGTCTCCCAGTATCGAACTCTGCCGGGCAATGGCCCTGACTTTGGCGCCATGCTCGACGAGTTTTCGGGTAACCACACGCCCGGTAAAACCGGTCGCGCCGGTAACCAGGACTAATTTGTCGGCATAGGCGTCAAGAGACAGGCTCATCGCGAATTTATATTCCTTGGAAAATTTGTAGGGGCCCCATATGGGGCTTTAATGGCCTGCAATTTTACCCGCCCTGCGATGATTCTGCATTCTTTGCACGACCTCGAACGGTGTGTTTCGTTTACCGGCCGGTTGTGGGTCGGGCTCGCAAACCAGGATAGATTTCATGGCCAGCTCCGGATTATCACCCTGCAGAGATACGACACTGGCATAGCTGGCGGGGCGAATCTCCTCTCCCGCAAAGGGCAGGGGGTCGGAGCCGTGCAGTATTCTCATTCCTTTTTTGCGGGCTCGCCGGAATGCAACCGGCGTTCCCCAGCCATATGGGCGCATGGTGGTGTCGCCCAGGGCGAGCTCGCCAGGCCCAAATTGGTCGATGAGCTGGCTCACAATTTTGCCCCGTTTACCGAGCCATTTGCCGAATCCGAAAGCGACCACGGGAATTCCTCCCGAGGCAATGACTTCATTTACAGTCTCCATTGCGGGCAGCCCTTCCCTGACCCGGGCAGGGTTGTTAAGCGAGAGCACTTCGAGATTCTCCCGGGTGATAATTTGCTGGCCCGGCAGGAGAAACACCGTTTTCGCGGTCGAGCGGGATGTGATTTTGAGGCTGTTGCCGGAATCCGATGGCTGAATGTCGAATGTTTCCTGCAGCTCCTGTGCCGGGTTGTCGGCAAGACTGTTATAGACATCACAGTCATGGCGTTCGGTCAGGCATCCAACCTTGATCGCGTCACTGTCATGGCTGTCCAGGTTATCGACCAGGCAGGCCAGGGCCCTGTTGAGGGAATAAAATGGATAGATATGCAGGTGGGTGTCTATGACGTATTTCATTTCAGTAGGGCTATAAAAATCAAGGCTATAAAACCAGCCCGGGCAATCAGTTTTCCAGCACGGTATTGTAAACCGCGCCCAGCTGACGGGTGAATTCGTTGAAATTGTATGTGGTCTTGTACAGGGAATGGCCGCCCGCTGCAATTTCCCGGCGCTTTTCGTCGTTTTTTGCCAGCTCAAGAATGGAATGAGCAAAACTGTCCGGGTCAAACTCACACAGCAGCGCGGTTTTCGAGTCAAGGAGGCGCTGGTTGGCAACGGTGTCGGTGGCAACGATTGCGCCCCCGGCCTTGAAATAATCGAGAATCTTCAGGGGCGAGTTGATCCCGGATTTTCTTGGTGCCAGCAGGATATCCGAAGCCGCCAGGTAGGCAGGCAGCCGGTCCGGGTCGATTTTCCCGGCAAACAGCACTGCGCCGCTGATGCCCTGGTCCCCGAGAATTCCGGAGTAATGTGCTATTTCGTCGTCATTGCCACCAATAATGTAGAACCTTATATCCGCATTGTGCCGCAGGACCCGGGGAATCGCCTGGAATATGATATCGACGCCCTGGTACTCGGCAAAGGAGCCAACATAGGTTACTACCAGCGCCTCGCTGTCGCCGGTGATCTCTTGTTTGGCAGCCTGCACCTGTTCGGGTGAAGGCTCAACGGTGGAGGAAGGAATGTCCGGAATACAGGATATCGCCGCCTTCGCCGAGACTGAGCGGGCCTGATCGGCAAGTCCGGGGCCGGTGCAGATAACATGGTCAGAGCGCCGGATAGTTATGTGCTCGACCCCGTTATAGACACTGAGGAGGGCCTTTTTAAGGATTCCTCCGCCATAGGAACCGGTGTCGGAATGTTTTTCATAGATGCATCGCGCCCGGCAGATAAACGTGAGCAGGTAACACAGGAACCCGCTTTCTTCGGTACCATGCAGAACGTCATAACGGTTGCGGATTACCAGGCCAATGCCGCGCAGCAGCAGGAGAAAGTCGAACCAGAGCTTCAACAGGGATGGCCCGATGGGAATATTCTTTGAGCCAAAAAGGTTCCAGACCCGGATAACCCGTGCCCGCACTGCCGGCTCATCTTCACCGACGGGCAGGGTAAGAAGGTCGACCTCATATCCCAGTTGGTGCAGTGCAAGGGCATTGAACTTGACCCTGATCGGGCTGCCGCGCCACTCGAAAAATGGCTGGGGGCTGATAAATAGTACCCGGGGCCTGCTGGTCATGGGGAAAGGAAAATGAGGTTGGTTGCGGTGGCGGATTATACGGTGTTTAAGGGATGAAATCTGTTAACAAACAGTAAGCATGATGCCTCCTGGGTATGAATAACCATAATTACTACGTGGTTGAAAATAAACGATTAAATTCCATATCATTGGTTACTTTCATGATAAATTCGGATACATAAGTTGAACCACCCAGCCAGTAACATCCAGGCGACAGAGTTAATGTCAAAAGTCCCATTTAATGTTGAGAAAGTAAGAAAGGACTTTCCGATTCTTGCGCGCAGCGTCAATGGCAGTCCGTTGATCTATCTCGACAGCGGGGCATCGTCGCAGAAGCCCCGGCAGGTTATTGAGCGGGTTTCGGATTACTATTCCCGGGAGCATGCCAATATTCACCGCGGGGTTCACCACCTCAGCCAGGAGGCAACCCAGGCCTATGAAGACGCCAGGGAAATTATCCGTGGGTTCATCAATGCGCGCCACAGCCATGAGGTGCTGATTACAAAGGGAACCACAGACGGCATTAACCTGGTGGCATCGTCATTCGGGCGCAAAAACCTGCAACCAGGCGATGAGGTCATTCTCTCAACCATGGAGCATCATTCGAATATTGTGCCGTGGCAGATGATCTGCGAGGAGAAGGGCGCAAGGGTGCGGGTTATCCCGATCAGCGAGGCCGGGGAGCTCGATATGGATGCCTACCGTGAATTGCTCGGTGAGCGGACCCGGCTGGTTGCCGTGGTCCATGTTTCCAATACCCTCGGTACCATTAACCCGGTTGAAGAACTCATTTCCCTGGCCCATGAACAGGGCGTCCCGGTGTTGCTGGATGGTGCCCAGGCGGTGCCGCATATGCATGTGGATGTCCAGGCCCTTGACGTCGATTTCTACGCCTTTTCGGCACACAAGGTTTTCGGACCCACCGGTGTCGGAATCCTCTATGGCAAGGAGGACCTGCTCAATGAGATGCCGCCCTACCAGGGTGGCGGCGACATGATCGAGAAGGTGACATTTGAAAAGACCACTTACAATACCCTGCCCCACAAGTTCGAGGCAGGCACCCCGAATATCGCAGACGGCATCGCTTTCGGCGTTGCCATCGAGTACTACTGCCAGTTCGACGAGGCAGAAATCCAGGCCCACGAACAGGATATTCTCGAATATGCCACCGAAAAGCTGGGCGAGATCGATGGCCTGACCATCGTTGGCACCGCCAGGCACAAGGTCAGTGTCATTTCATTTAACCTGGAAGGCGCCCATCCCTTCGATGTCGGAACCATTCTCGACCAGCAGGGCATCGCGGTGCGTACAGGTCATCACTGTACCCAGCCGCTGATGGATTTTTATGGCATACCGGGTACGGTACGGGCCTCGTTCGCCATGTATAACAACCGCGCGGATGTGGATGCGCTGGTGGCTGGCGTGAAACGCGCCGCAAAAATGCTGCTATAGGATTATCCAGGGTACAGCATGTCGGGCATTAACGAAATTCAGGATGGCATTATTGAAGATTTTGAAATCTTCGACCAGTGGATGGACAAGTATGAATACATAATCGATCTCGGCAAGAAATTACCCCTCATCGAAGACCAGTACAAACATGAGGCAAACCTGGTGCCCGGATGCCAGAGCCGGGTGTGGCTGCATGCGGAACTCGACAACGACCGGGTTTATTTCAGCGCCGATAGTGATGCCATTATTACCAAGGGCATCATCGCCCTGTTGATCCGCGTACTTTCCGGCCAGCCGCCCGCCCAGGTTAGCAGTGCTGATCTTTACTTTATCGCTCGCATCGGGCTCAGGGAACACTTGTCGCCGACGCGTTCAAATGGCCTGGTAAACATGGTGGCGAAACTGCAATCCACGGCCAGGTCTCTTTCTGCTGTGCACTAGATTAGGACACTACACTAGTACCCCAACAAGCCAGGTATGATGGGAATGAGGGGAGGGTAGCGAGGCGAGTGGGTAAATGGACTGGTTTACCGCCGCCGCAGTAGATTCTTTCAAAATTCGACAGACTTCTGGTCCTGCTCCTGGAGCCGAGCCAGTGCCCCGGGTAATTCGCTGATCCGGGTTATCTCCTCATCGGGCCGCAGCGCTCCTTCCCATTTCTGTGCGAAGGTGTTGACCCAGACCGTTTTCATTCCCGCGTTTGCCGCACCTTCGACATCGCGAACCGGGTCATCTCCCACATGGATGATCTCCCGGGGCTCGCAGTTGGCGTGGGATACCACGGATTCCCAGATAACCGGGTGCGGCTTGCAGAATCCGACTTCCGCTGAAGTCAGGTAAAAGTCAAAAAAACTGTCGATGCCGATTTGCTCGAGGTCGGCGTTGCCGTTGGTTACAGCCCCGGTACGGAAAATGCGGTTCACATGGGACAGTACCTCCGGGACCTGGTCAAACAGGTCGAGCCTGTTTCGTTCCTTCCAGAAAATATTGAAGCCTTCTTCTACCTTGTCGGGAGAAGCCCCATGGGATTCGGTGAGGTGGGTCATCCAGTTCATACGCAGTAGCGACAGGTCATGGTGCAGTTCCGGGAACTGTTTGAAATACTGGTATCGGTGATCCGAGAGCTGTTGCGGGGTGAAGTGAACAGCGATTTCCGGCAGCTGCTCTTTCATCCATTCAAGAAAGGATTCCTCGGCCCTGGCAATTACCGGGTTTATTGCCCAGAGGGTATCATCGAGATCGAAGGTGATGCATTTTACCGGCATAATAATTCTTTAAAAGAGTCGCAGTTAATAGAACCGTGCTTACAAAGCCGCCGTCGCTATTTCCTGTCAAGGATGAGAACATTTCCGAACAGTGTCAGAGCCAGCCCGACCATGGCGATTGTAGTCCACTGGTAGCCCTCCAGCCATGTGGAAATGGCCAGCGCCACCACGGGGAACATCACGGTGGCATAGGAAGCCCTGCTGGCACCCATTTTTCCGATCAGGGAAAGGAAACAGTAGAATCCCAGGACCGAGGCGAATATCGCCAGGTAGAGGAGAGAACCAAGGTATTCCGGGCTGCTGTCAATACTGAACGGGATGCCGAAAACTGTGATGATTGTCAGCATGATAAGGCTGCCATAGAGCATGCCCCAGGTGTTGGACTGCAGCACCGGCAATCCTTTTTTCTGGACCAGGCCAGACAGGGTCATGCCAAAGGAGGCGCTCAGTGTCCCGGCCAGGGCCAGCAGCAGCCCGGATAATCCCTGGTCGGACAAATCCAGGCTCTCGATCTCGGGCGAAAAAATCAGGGCGATACCGGTAATACCGGTCAGCGCACCAGCGACCATCCTCAGGGTGACAACCTCGCCAACGATCCAGCGGCCATTGATCATGTTGAATATCTGTACCGTACTGAACACCACGGCAACCACGCCAGTGGTCAACCGGGTCGAGGCGTAATAGATGAGCCAGAAATTCAGCATAAACAGGAACAAACCCATGAGCATGAAGTAACAGTGATCCCTGAGCGTATACCGCAGTCGCCTGCCGGTCAGCAGGCAAATAGCGAACATGATCAGCGTGGCGATGGAAAACCGATAGAAGATCGATACTTCCGGTGCCACCGTCGCGAGTTGCAGGAAAACCGCGTACCAGGAAGCTCCCCAGAGGAGGATAGTGGCTAGATACAGGCCGATATAAGTCATGGATTATGGTTGGTTGGGCAGCGCACTATGGCGCCGATTTACGCGGGGCTGGCAGGCAACTGGAGCAGGGAATAGGTAAACTGGGCGAGCAGGATTATAGCCAGAACGAACAGCAGAATATGCAACACTTTGCGGTAAAAATCGACGCTGATCATCGCGCCGAGACGTTTTCCGCCAAGCAGCCCGGCCACGGCGGCCACGGCAAGGGGTGCGGTCTGGCCCAGCAATGAAAAGGTGACCAGTCCGGCCAGTGCCAGCACTCCCATCTGGGACAGCTTGCCGATCAGGAAACAGGTATTGAAAATCGGCACCATCTTGGAGCGGGGCATTTCCAGGCTCATGAAGTAGATCACCAGGATTGCAACCATGACATTGGTAATACCCCCTGAAACTCCTGCAACCAGGCCGAATCCGACAACCACGGTAATCTTGCCGGGCTCGATCCACCTGGTGGCGCGGTAACCGGTGATCGCTGTCCACAGGTAAAGAACGATCAATACTGCCAGGGCCAGCCGAAACGGCGACGGATCCATGGTAGCCAGCATCCACGCACCGACAATCGAACCGCACAGGACAGCGCCGAACATGGGAGCATATTCCCTCAGGCTTTCCCTCTGGTCCGTGCCGCCCCAGATGGTGAGCACGTTAACACTCACCGTGGGCAGCAGGGTTAGCAGGATAGCCAGGCGTACATCCAGGAAGATGGCAATCAGGGGGGTTGCCACCATGGGAAAGCCGAGCCCGATGGCGCCGTGTACGACACCGGCGAAAACCATCACCGCAAGCAGGTACAGGTACTGGGCCTGGCCGAGGTCAGCCAGCAGGTTCATTCATAGCCCCGGGAAATTGCACGCATCTGGTTGTTCTTTGTATTGTCTTCACAGGGCCGGTAGTGCTCTGTAGAATACTGGAAGTTGAACGGGATAACCATCTGCAGGAGAACGAGTAATGCCAATTTCCAAACTACTGTCAGCCCTGCAGGCACGCTTTGGTGCCATTGAAGGGTTGCAGGACAATAACAGTAAAACCCTGCTGCAGATTGCTGCGAGGGGATCGTGCCGGTCGTTCAGCACGGAGCCGGTGCCCCTGGAGCTGGTAAATACACTGTGTGCGGTAGCGCTGTCATCGCCAAGCAAAAGTGATTTGCAGCAACGGGATATTGTCATTGTGGATGACCCGGAGCAACGGGGCAAAATCAATGCGCTGTTTCCGCGGGACAGCCTCATAAACGGAGCCCCATTGTTGCTGGTATTCTGTGGCAACAACCGCCGGCTGCGACAAATCAGCGAATGGCGCAAGCGGGAATTTGCCAACGATCACCTGGATGCCTTTTTCAACGCCAGCGTGGATGCTGCCATCGCCCTGGATGCTTTCATTATTGCCGCCGAATCCATCGGCCTGGGCTGTTGCCCGATCAGCGCAATCCGAAACCAGGCATATGCAGTAAGTGAGCTTATCGCTTTACCGGACTACGTGTTTCCCATAGCCGGCCTGGCACTGGGATGGCCTGCGCAAACGCCCCCGGTGAGTATGCGGCTACCGCTGTCATGCACTGTGCATCGGAACCGGTTCTCGGATGACAACGTGCAGGAGCAGATTACGGATTACGATAAGCGCCGGGCCCGGGAACAGCCGTTCGAAGCACAGCGTCAACCGCACAGGTTCAGCGATGTGCCGAATTATGGCTGGTCCGAAGACAAGGCGCGGCAGTACGCCCAGGAGCAGAGAGCAGATTTCGGCGAGTATATAAAATCCCGGAAATTCAATCTCAAATAAGCACTCGGGTCCCGAGAAAGTATGAAAATATATTCAGCGAATATGGAACCGGGAATACGGACTGGATTACACTCTACCACTTCTCAACAGCAGGTGAAGTTGCCATGAGGCTCTATTTTATCAGGCATGCAGAGTCAGCCAATAACCTGGTCTACGGCACCGAACGGGAAGTCGACGGCCATGAGCCAGACCCGGAAATAACCGATACCGGGCACCAGCAGTGTCGTTTGCTGGGACAGCATATGTCGACCGGGAACACCGAGCCGAGGCGGCATCCGGATGATCCGAAGGAACGAAATCACTACGCCCTGAGCCACATTTACTGCAGCCTTATGACTCGTTCGTTGCTCACAGCACAATACATTTCGGCGTCCTGCGATATTCCGGTGCAGGCGCTCCCGGATATATTCGAGTTCAAGGGATTGTACGGGCATGATGACAATGGCAACGAAATTGGCGTTGCAGGGCCGGCCAGGCCATATTTTGAAAAACGCTTTCCGGAGATAAAACTACCTGATTCTCTTGATGGCCAGGGATGGTGGAACAGGCCGGTTGAATCAGACGCCCTGTTTTACCAGCGAGTCAGTCAGTCGCTGGACAGGATCATTTCCCGGCATGGCGACAGTGATGATAGTATCGCCCTGGTTGTGCATGGGGATTATATCGACCAGTGCCTCAACGAGATTTTGGGTGTCGAACGCAAACGGCAAAACTATGCAACCGCCTGGGTAGCCAACTGGGTATTCCATAATACGTCGGTTTCACGCCTGGATATCGTGGATGGATCAAGTAACGTGGTTTATCTCAACAGAATCGACCACCTGCCATCAGAACTGGTAACCTGGTAGCGTATGGGCGCACTGATCCTGGTTAAAAAAAACAATAATGAGCACAGGATCCTCCTGTACTCGAAGGCGCGATTACTCCAGCTCTGAAACCAGGGAACTGAGGTATTCGATCCGGGTGCTGGCTTCTTCCTTCAACCGCTGGATTTCTTCCTTGATTACCTCGAGCTGGTGAGCGCGGTCCCGCTTGGCTCGTACAATCTGGTCGAGCTCCGCCATGGCCTTGTGGGCTACCGGGGAAATTTCATAGTAAATTTCGTTTTCCCGGCCCTTGCCGTCCCCGGGACTGAGCTTTTCTGTCCGAGGGAAACGGAATCGCTTGCTGTCAGGGAGGATTGACCCTTTCTGCTTTTTATAAACTATTCGCAGCAGGTCCATGTGGTTGTCCACGGTTTGCAGCGAATAGCGGTCAATCGTTTCAGGATGGGGGATTCCCATTTCGTGCAGGGTGGGATAGTCGGCCATGTTCTACCTCGTTGAATTCAATTCTGGTTATGTAGCCGGCAATGATACACCAAATCAACCCGGGTTTTGGGGGTGTAGCCAGCTTAAGTAGCCTTGACAGAAATCTTTACGGTATATGGTCATGTCCCGAAGGGGCAGATTCTTTAACCAGCTGCAGTTTTTTGTTGCGGTCCATTGCCTTGATTGCGGCTTCTCTCTTCGATGCGCTGCTGCGATCATGTGCGCTTTCAAGGTACACCACTTTAACCGGCCGCCGCCCGGAAAAAAACTTTGCGCCTTTTACCCCTTCAAGGTGCTCCTGGAACCTTCTTTCAACATTGGTCGTGATACCCGTGTACAGGGAGCCGTCGCTGGCCAGGATTATATAGACCTTCCATTCGGGGTCACTGCATGCAGGAGATGTCAAATGGCCGTTTCCCGGGCGTGGCCAAGATAAATTTTTCTCAGGGCCACCCCTGCTGGACCAGGTTCGCCGGTACCGATGGGCTGGTCGTCAATCTCGGTTACCGGCAGCACAAACGTGGATGCCCCGGTGATGAAGGCTTCTTCTGCGCCCATGGCCTCTTCAAGGGTGAAAAGCCTTTCATCCAGCTGCAGCTGGTTGACTTCGCACAGTTCTACAATAGCTTTCCGGGTGACTCCGGAAAGAATGTCGTTTGACAGGGGCCGGGTAATGATAGTGTTGTTTTTGAAGATGAAGAAACTTGTGGCGCCGCATTCGGTGATATTGCCGTCGGCTCCGATCATCAGCGCTTCATAGGCCCCGGCATCATGAGCGGCCTGCTTGGCCAGCACCTGTCCGAGCAGGTTGACCGACTTAATATCACGCCGCGCCCAGCGGATGTCCGGCACGCTCTTCAGCGCTACACCGGTTTTGCTGGATTCGCTGGTGGACGAGTCTGTTTCCTGGGTGAACATGAAAACCGTGGGAATCATTCCGGGCTCGTAGGTGAAATCCCGTTCAGCAACACCGCGGCTGACCTGCAGATAGACTAGCCCCTCGTGCAAATTGTTCATTTCGACCAGTTTACGATACACATCGAGAATTTGCTGAGCGGTCATAGGCTGGGCAATGTCGAGTTCGGTCAGCGACCTCAACAGCCGGGACATGTGGCTACTGAAATCAATCAATTTCCCATCGAGTACGCCGGCGACCTCGTATATCGCATCGCCGAACAACACGGCGCGGTCAAAGATCGAAACTTTCGCCTGTTCCGCCGGCATATACTCGCCATTGAGGTAAACAATTCTACTCATTTTTAGCTCTGTTATGTTATTGCCCTGTCCGGGAATTGGGATGATGTGCCAGTGCTGCTGGTTGGAAAAGATCTGGTACAACCCGTCGAGCTGTATTTTAACAAGGTCGCGATGATATGGATAACGTAAATCACAATCGAAGAACAGGCGCGATATTCAGTGCCCCCTACTTGACGAACAGCTCCCTGGGTACGCTGGACAGTGTTTCCGCCCCATCTTCGGTTACCACGAAACTTTCAGTAATTTCCATTCCCCAGTCATCCTGCCACACCGCGGGTATGAAATGGAATGTCATTCCCGGTTCAAGCACGGTCTCGTCACCGGGACGCAGCGACATGGTTCGCTCCCCCCAGTCGGGCGGGTAAGAAATCCCAATCGGATAACCGCAGCGGCTCTCTTTTACTATCCCGGTCTGGCGCTCCAGGATTGTGCAGAACGCTTCGGCGATTTCCTGGCACTGGTTTCCCGGTTTTGCCTTTTCGAGGCCGGCATCGATTCCTTCAATAACGGCTTTTTCCACGTCGAGAAATTTCTGCGGTGGTTTGCCGAGGAATATGGTGCGGGAGGTCGGGCACTGGTATCGCCTGTAGCAGCCGGCAATTTCGAAAAATGTTGCTTCGCCGGATTTAAATGGTTCGTCATTCCAGGTGAGGTGCGGTGCCGACGCATCGGCACCGGATGGCAGCAACGGAACGATGGCGGGGTAGTCACCGCCATGGCCTTCCACCCCGAGGCAGCCCGAGCGCAATATTTCTGCCACCATTTCATTTTTCTTCATTCCCGGTTCAATCAGCTCACGAATGTTCTCATGCATTCGGGTCACGATCTGCCCGGCAATTTTCATGTATTCGATTTCAGTGTCGCTCTTGATTGCACGCTGCCAGTTCACCAGCCCGGTACAGTCGGCCAGGGTGACAGAGGTCAGGCCCTTTACCAGTTCGGCATGGGCCTGTGCCGAGTACCAGTAGTTATCCATTTCCACACCGATTGTGCCAGACGCGATTTCCCGGTCATCAAGAACCGCTACCAGTTCCTGCATCGGGTGCAGGGGCAGATTCTGGACCAGTTTTTCATCATAGCCATGAACGTCTTCATCCGGCATCCACACCGTACGAACTGCGCCGTTGGCATCCTGGGCACGGACGAAACACAGCGGGTTGCCCTGCATGGGCAGGACCACGCATTGGTGGACATAAAACGACCATCCATCGTAGCCGGTCAGCCAACCCATATTTGAAGGGTCGCTGACTATGATGGCGTCAAGATTGCGGGCCAGCATCTCGGCACGGGTTCTGGCTATGCGGGCGTCGTATTCGCTTTGCGCGAAGGGAAGGCTTTTGGCAGGCATGAAGTGAATACCAGTTTGACAATCGCTGAATCTTAACCCACGGAAGAGTTATGGTGACAGTTTACTTCTATTGGGAAGGAGTGAAATGGAAATGGAGCTGGATAAGTAATTTGTAAAAGTCTAGATTTGACATTTCAGTTTTAAAATCACAGCTTGTTTTGATCTGACAATACTGAGAATAGCGGACGATCAGGGTTCAGGAATAATCTTCCGTTTATTGCCCAATACGGACGTT
>PVMK01188718.1_pt1 | contig 21826 bp, 29 predicted proteins | sample 1853481 | NCBI WGS metagenome assembly PVMK01 (sample SAMN08533507, study PRJNA380276) | Marine sediment metagenome, whole genome shotgun sequencing project.
TAATTGGCAAAAAACAATATCAATAAAAACAAGCCTCCATTGGGGGCAAGGAACCCAATGGGGGCTTTAGCAGGGCATTTTGACAAGAACCTCTTTCATTGGAGATGTCTCCTTTATTGAGGTTTGTGGCAAAGTTTATGAAAATGTTTATGGCTTAAACTTTATGTTAGAAAAATAAAATAAAAAGTCAAGCAGAAAGCACCACAACGTGGCGGTTAAGAGAAATGGCAATAAAGTCAACATTTGCCACCTGGCTAATAGGTGATGCTGCAAACCAGAACTTGGTTAGGATGGCAGACAGGTTCTATTTAGAAAAATTTTTCCCACCAGCTTGAGGGTGCTTTGCCTGATGAAAAAAGCTCTTTGACCAGCTTTTTTATGACCTCATCTTTGGGTGAAAGCAGAAACTCAACACCGAACAAAGCTCTTTTCTCTTCTGATTCCTTGTCCCGGTCGTACCAGGCGGGCCTTGCCGGAACCTCTATGACTGCTCCCGGGTCATCCGGCAGTTCAAAACCGATTTTCAGGATATGGGACGGATTGTCCTGGCAGGTAAAAAACAGGTGATAATTGTCAATCCTTACACTGGCAAGGGATAAAGCAAGGCCCATTGGTGAGAAATTTCTTGCCTCCCCCTGCACCGGTCCTGCCAATACTGTATCGGTCTTCTCGTCCAGCAGCAGGACGGAAACAGACACCTTAATAGTAACTCTTTCAGCGCGCCGTATTTCCTTTGTCATCGCAGCCGTTTTACCCTTCCCTTCCATATACATCATCAAACCGGACTATATCGTCTTCTCCCAGATAACTGCCGTTTTGCACCTCGATAAGCTCAAGGGGGATGACGCCATCATTTTCCAGCCTGTGCTTTTGACCGGCGGAGATATAGGTTGATTCATTTTCATGCACAAAAAATGTTTTGTCACCGCAGGTCACCTTTGCGGTCCCTTTAACCACAATCCAGTGTTCAGAGCGGTGATGGTGCATCTGCAAAGAAAGCTTTGCACCGGAATTGACCGTTATACGCTTGATCTTATAACGCGGCGCCTCTTCCAGTACAGTATAGCTGCCCCAGGGCCTATAAACAGTCTTGTGCAACCGGTACTCTTCTTTTTTATCCGCCTTGATGCGGGCTACTATCTTCTTAACCTCCTGGGCCCGGGAAAGCGGTGCCACCAATATGGCATCTGCGGTCTCAACCACCAGCGTATCTTTGAGCCCCACTCCTGCCACCAACCTGTTTTCAGCACGTATAAGACTATTTTGAACATCCTCTAATATGACATCTCCCTGCACTACATTACCTTCATGATCTTTCTCGGATACATCCCAGAGAGCCTGCCATGACCCTATGTCGCTCCATTCCATATCAACAGGCACTATCGCTATCCGGCCGGATTTCTCCATCAGGGCATAGTCTATTGATTCACAGGCGCAGGCCTCCATACTCATCTGCTCAAGCCGAAAAAAAGGCTCATCAACCTGGCCCTTATCAACAGAGACTTCCATGGATGTGCAGGTTTGCGGTGCATGCTTCCTTACCTCAGCCAAAAATGTCTTGAGGGTGAAGGCAAATATGCCGCTGTTCCAGAAATAATTCCCCTCGTCAAGATATCGCTCGGCGGTTTCCCTGTCGGGCTTTTCTACAAAGGATATGACCTTGTTTCCTTTCCCCTTTTGAATATAGCCGTATCCTGTCTCCGGGCTGTGCGGGGTTATACCAAATGTTACCAGGTATCCTTCTTCAGCCAGTTTTTTAGCCTGCTCTACGCCCTGCAGAAAGGCCTCTGGTTCGCTGATCAGATGATCTGCAGGCAACACCAGCATGACGGTGTCCTCGTCATGCTCTTTAAGGGCATAGACCGCTGCGGCACAAATGGCAGGTGCTGTATCACGCCCCACCGGCTCTAAAATGATGGTTATTTTATCCTGCAGGCCAAGTTCGACAATCTGGTTCTGAGTCAGAAAACGGTGCTCTTCACCTACCACCACGACCAATGGCAGCAGCATATTAGGCAGGGCTTCAACTCTCTTTATTGTTGCCTGCAGCAGGGAAATATCCTCAGTCAGGTTGAGAAGCTGCTTGGGATAAAGTTCTCTGGACAAAGGCCAAAGCCTGGTTCCGGTTCCGCCTGCAAGTATTACGGGTTGAATCTGCGACATCGACATCCTCTTTATTTTTTATTTAAATCCTGGTTGCATATAGCATGTTTCATCAACTTTTTCTAGGAGCCTGTTGGAGAATTCCTAATCCAGACCAACCAAATCAATTTCACCCCAGGCACCCATATGTTTCCCACATATAATTACTACCCCAAAAAGCCCTGGGATGGCTCCGGCGACCCCGAGAGCATGATTTATCTTTTCTTTGCCTTCGGAAGAGACCTCATTGCCGAGGCGGGTAGCAACAGCATCTGCCAGAGAAGCAGAAGCCGCCAGCACTGTAACAGAGTCTGCCTTTCCCAGGCTGAGTGAATGGCCGACAGTACCGGAAGAGGTGCAGATGCCTGCCGGCATACTGCCGGCCGGAATCCTGATGCCCACTTTTTGATTAAGCGGTGACTGGCCGGCAAAAATAGCTGTGACGCAATCATCATTTCTCTTCAGGAAAATATCCCCGCCGTTTTCAACGATTATTTCCTCTACGCCGGTGCCAATAAGATCCCGGCCTACATGTTCAGCTATAGCTCCGGCAACAGCGGCCATGGGGCCGACATTTGCGGCAGTGGCAGCCTGCAGCATATCCTTGATTATCGGCGGCGCCAAAATGTCGAACTCCAGAGGAATAAGGGCTGTGAGAAAATCCGGGTGGGAGTCGATATAATTTTCCAGCTGGTTGCGATAACGGTGGACAAAATTATAGCCGTCCTCCTCAATATTACCTGCTGCCATGATATGCAGATCCGTTTCCTTGACTGTTATAAAATTGGACATTAGTCCGGCAGAAGCCGCAATCGCCTGGCGGTAGCCTCTTTTTTTATAGGCAGAAGGTGAGATTTTTTTTCTTTTTTTACCGTTCATGGTACATAACGTAAGAATTTATCAACACATAACTAAATCACCATAAACCATTCTTTCTTTGATGAAAAGCAACCAAAAACAAGAACAGTTAATTATTTTCACACGCTACCCTGAACCGGGCAAAGCAAAAACCCGCCTGGCATACGCTTTGGGAGATCAGGGAGCGGCTGATATGCAGAAAAAACTTACTGAACATACTTTAGCCAAAATCAGGCAGCTCCAGCATATACGAAATGTGGGGGTCCTTGTTTATTTTGCGGGTGGAAACCTGCAGCATATGGAAGAATGGCTTGGGGCCGACTTCTTATACCAGCCACAGGAAAATGGGGATCTGGGCAAACGTTTAGCCGGGGCCTGCTCTGATGCTTTCAAGCAGGGTTACCGGCGAGTAGTTATTATCGGCAGCGATTGTCCCGGCCTTACACCAACTCATATCGAGCAAGCATTTGAAGCGCTTTATGGCAAAGACCTTGTTCTTGGGCCTGCAACAGACGGAGGCTATTATCTGATCGGCATGAACCGGGAAAACAGGTCCCTTTTTAGTCAAATTCCATGGGGCACTGAAACCGTCATGGCAAGCACCTTAAAGGCCGGCAAAAAACTCGGACTTACCATTAAAACTCTTGAAACCTTAAGCGATGTCGACAGACCGGAAGACCTCAAACATATCAATCATAATTCCGACTCGTAACGAGGCTGACTCCATTGGAAGACTTCTTCCGGAACTGCTTGCAGTTCCCGGTGTTGAACTGCTTGTAGTTGACGGAGGCAGCACCGACAATACGGTTGATATTGCAAAATCATTGGGTGCACAGGTGCTGAGCAGTCCTCCCGGCAGGGCTGAACAAATGAATGCAGGAGCAGAGGCAGCCCATGGCAGCATCCTGCTTTTTCTCCATTGCGACACAAAATTGGCACCAGGCTTTGTCGAGCAGGTAGAGGCTGCCCTGAACCAACCGGAAATTTCAGCCGGCGCCTTTCAATTATCCATTGACGGCAAAGGTTTTGGTTTGCGTGTCATTGAATGGCTGGTCGACTTCCGATCCAAAATTTTACAAATGCCCTATGGTGACCAGGGAATTTTTGTCACCACTGACATATTTTTTTCCGTGGGAACATTTCCTCGGCAACCCATAATGGAAGACTTTGAACTCATGAGGAGACTGAGGGGAAGGGGAAAGATAAAAATTCTTCCTCTGCACGCAACTACCTCGGCCCGCAGGTGGAAAAAACTGGGAATAATGAGGACAACTGTCATTAATCAGGCAATTATCCTCGGATATCTCCTTGGGGTAAACCCTGAAAAACTGGCAGGATGGTATAGGGGGAGATAGGTTGAAAAGAAAGGGTCCAAGGGGTCGAGGTGCCAAGGGTTCAAGGGTAAGTACTTATTTGGTGCAGGCAGACGTAGATAGGCTGAAAATTTAAACACTTTTTAACTGAAAGCTGATAGCCGATTGCTCAAATTTATCAAAGAAAAATTTTGCGGTCTGCTTCTTGGGACTGGCTATCCGGAATGTCCTTCTCAGGTTCCGGCACTATAATGTTTTCCCTCCATCCTCGACTGTCTGAAGATTTTTTAAAGGGTAATAACTTTATGGCCGGCTCCTTAGGTTTAAAATATGACCTGAGGTCATAATCTTGAATAAATGCCAGAATTACCCTGGAGGTGTTGGATAGAAGCGGATAACTAATTGATTTTTTTAAATAGTTATTAGAACCTGACAGAAAGCTTCCAACGACAACAAAGAGCAGGCTTATAAAGAAAATTCCCTTGATGACACCCAAAAGGGCCCCTATTGTTCTGTCAAACCAGGTCGTAAGACTGACATCCATTACCTTCTTCAGCCCTAAGCCCATAAGCTTGATCAGGTAGAAAAATGCAACAAACAACAAAATATAGGTTATGAGAAAAGCTGTGTGGGAATTTTCAATATAGGGGAGAATTAAACGATAGAACTCATTATCAAAATATCCTGCGAGGATAAAGCCGCCAATCATGGCTGTCAGGGAGGAAATTTGACGAATAAAGCCGATCAAAATACCTCGAACCAGAAATGCCAGGAAAATCAGGAGAACCAAAACATCAAATGCGGTAATAGCAGACAGCCAATCCATAAGGTTATTCCCAAATCAGCAAAAAAGACTTTTAAAAAATACGATTACTCATTACAAATATATTACAACCATCTATTTTAAAAGAGCTTTTTTCATTATAAATAGCAAGGGATTTCTCAGGCATTCTATGCCTGCTACTCCTTTTCAAACAACTGAATGGATTATTTCATGTAGCCTGGAACTTATGGACTTTCCATTAGAAAACTGCATAGTTGCAGATCTACACTTTTCTGCGCCTCAGGTACAAAAACTGCTGCAATACCCGCACTTGCTGACATATGTCCTGCTCGATCTCCAGTTGCTTGAAAAGGAAATTAACAAACTGGGAAAAGAAAGGGCAATAGCCTCTAACCTCTCCGGGGAGGAACTGGACCTGTTGAGAAAATTTGCCTCAGCCAAGCGGAAAAGAGAGTGGACTGGAGGACGATTTGCCGCAAAGTATGCGACTAAACGACTGCTTGAACAGATTGAATCTCAAAAAAACATTATGGACTGGTCCAGTCATATTATTAGTACTGCTGAAAATGGCAGACCCTTTCTCTCTGTTACTAAAGAAAATACAACACAGTCCTTGCCTGATATTTCCATTTCGCACAGTGCATCGATGGCAGCAGCCATGGCTGTTTATAAAGGATATTGCGGCGTTGACATTCAGAAGGTTACCCCACAGGTTATTAAGGTGAGCGAACGTTTCTGCACCCACGACGAAAAACAGATATTGCAGGATTTTTTTCCTGTGGAGCCTGAAAAACAGGCTGCTCCCCTGACAAAACTCTGGGCTGCCAAGGAGGCCTTGCGCAAGGCTTCTTATATGAGTTCACTTCCCGGCTTCTTGGAACTGGAACTCATTGAAATTACTAATCCATTACAAAAAAAATCAGGCCTCTGGGGTTTTATTTTCAATTGGAAAAATCCTGCCGGTTCTGCGTATGAAAAATGCAGAGTTGCAGTTACCCATAAAGAAGATTATGCCTTGGCACTTACAGCCCGGGGTGATAATGTGGGCTGAATCAACCCTTTTGTATCCATAACAACAAGGCAAATTCTATGGAAATCAGACAACACTTATCCCAGGTAGATCTTTTTAAGGGCCTGACCGTTGAACAACTTGAGGCAATTGCCCGAATCATTTCAGACAAAGAATTCAAGAAAGGCCAGTTGATCTTCTCGGAAGGCGATGAGGGGGTGGGCTTCTATCTTGTAATCAGTGGCAGGGTAAAAGTTTATAAACTGTCTCCGGAAGGCAAGGAGCAGATTATGCATATTTTCGGCCCGGGACAACCCTTTGCCGAGGTCCCGATTTTTGAAGGTGCCCGCTATCCTGCCAATGCCGAAGCAATGGAGCGCTGCAAACTCTTTTTTTTCCCCAAAAAAGCCTTTATTTCTCTCATCCAGGAAAATCCCTCTCTGTCCATAAATATGCTGGCTTCACTTTCTCAGCGTTTGAAGCAGTTTTCAAATTTGATCGAAAGCCTTTCCCTCAAGGAGGTCCCAGGCAGGCTCGCTTCCTATCTCCTGTATCTTAGTGACAGGAACGGCAGTATTGATGAATTTCAACTCGACATTGCCAAGTCGCAACTGGCAAGTCTTTTAGGCACAATCCCGGAGACGCTTTCACGGATATTCGCTAAAATGGACAGCAAAAAACTTGTCGAGATAAACGGCCCCCGGATTACTATCCTCAACCGGATTGGACTTGAGGATCTTGCCGAAGGCGAAACCAAACTCTAAAACATGCCTGAACTTCCTGAAGTAGAGGTTATAAAACGTGGCCTTGTGCTTCATTTGCCCGGACGCAAAGTACTTGAAATTGTTGCGGGCAACAAAAAACTGCGTCAGCCAATGCCCCGCAAAAATCTGAAGGAATTTATTCAAGGGGCACGGATCCAGTCAGTTGACAGGCGCGCCAAATTTCTGCTGATCACAATGCATAATGGAGCAGTCCTGATAATCCACCTTGGCATGACCGGCAGGCTGGGAATCTTTCCTGCAGATTCCCCCAGGGCAAAACATGACCACCTCCGGCTGCAGCTTGATAATGGCATGCAGCTCCGATTTAACGATATCAGACGATTCGGGTCTGTCCAGGTCATACCTCCGGGCAAAGGTCTTGACAACACAATGCTGTCACACATCGGCCCGGAACCATTTGGGCAGGAATTCAGCCCTTTCTATCTTCATCAACTCGCTGCAGAAAAAAAGAGGCCTATAAAAAACTTCTTGATGGATAGCAGGGTCGTTGCCGGAATAGGCAACATCTATGCCTGTGAAATTTTGTTTCATGCCGGCCTGAATCCTGGAAGAAAGATCAGTACACTCTCAATAAATGAATGGGAGAATATTGTTGCAGGCACCCATCATGTCCTCACGAAAGCCATTGACAGCGGCGGCACCACGATCAGCGACTTTGTCAACGCAAGCGGCAAAAGCGGCTACTTTCAACTTAAGCTGCAGACTTACGGCAGGCAGGGCAAGCCTTGTAATGCCTGCGCAACCCCCATCGCCAGGAAAACCATGGCAGGCCGCTCCACATTTTTCTGCCCTGAATGTCAAAAATGAAGCGCTTGCAATATTCTTTTGCCTCTATTTTCCGTCAGGTTAATATGCCCCCTGGACATGTTAACTCATTATGTAATTGTAACAGATCAACATTGTGGCAAAAAATCCGGACTCAGAATGAGGGATTGCTTAGTCTGGATATTTTGGAAGTATCTTCACCTTGGGCAGGCATTTAAAACAGGCTTTCGACAGAATACCGAAATTGAAGGTTGCCATGATCAATTAAAAGCAGTCAGGGAATAATTGAAAGTAACGATGGCGGCAAGTAACTATGGATTTTGATATGGAATGCTAATCACAAACTGACAACTAGATGTCTATTTCCATCCAGACTATAGAGAATACCCCTCAACTATTTCTTTTCGAATGAACATTGCAGGTACAATTTTTTTAAAAATTGCATTGAATATCATACACAAATAGAAATCAAACTAAGAGACAATTTCCCTCGTTTGATTTTTTTCTTATACATAACAATCAATTATCAAAGTTTTTTCAGGCTTGGCATTCTCCTTGCATTCTACTCTCTAGAGAGCATAGCAATGTCGATTTTATTACAGCACAACTATATAATTTTTGGATAGCAATATGATTTATTTTTTTCTTGCCCTGCTGCATAGCCCAAATAGGCTCCCTAAAAGACGCCCATCCCACCCTCCTATTCTTGCAGCAGGGCTTTTTAATGTTCAATTAAAACAGCTTTTCTCTAGCCTTCCAACCAAAAAAAACGGCCGCATCTCTAAATAGTCAAGATGCCTGCTGATATGGGTGGTGAAGGCGGACCACAGTTCAATGAGGTCCCGATAGGAGAATATGCCGGCCTGGGCGGCAGGGCTTTAACCTCAGCAATAGTTTCAAAAGAAGTCCCGGCCACCTGTCATGCCCTGGGCAGTGAAAACAAGCTGGTAATCGCTCCCGGCATGCTGAGCGGTACAATTGCTGCCATTGACTCCACCGGCATGTGCCTGTTTATTGCCTTTGCCATCCTCGATCAGCCTGAGACATTCCAGGCCCTGGTTGATATCATAGGTGCCTATACCGGCACAGATTTCACTGCCGATGGCATCACCGAACTTGGCAAAAAAGTCCTGACAATGGAACCGGATTTTAATGCCAGGGCGGGCTTTACCAAGGCGCATGACCGTCTGCCTGACTATTTCAAAACAGAAGCATTGCCACCGCACAACGTCACGTTCGGGGTCACGGATGAGGAACTTGACAAGGTATTTGATTGGTAATTGCATAGCATTATAACTAAAGTAAAAGGGGGAGGCGGAACCGATGCCTCCCCCTTTTTTTCTGTTTGGCAAAGCAGTAATTCATAGTTTTGAGGGAGTATGCACCAGTGGACAAAGCTGAGATAACAGAGCAATTGCAAAAAGCAGCAACCCTGTCTTTGGAAATTGCCGAAGAACAGATAGTCAGCCTCTTTCTTCTTCTGCAGAATGGTTTTTTTGTTAAAGCCAGCGTCGGGTGCAGCATAAAAGACTTTTTCCTCGAACAGCTTGGCTTGAGTCCTGATTATGTGCAGGCCAGGATCCAGGGCATCTTTCTGGACGGCAAACCGGCTGATGATATTGAGACGGCTATTATCAGAGATGGGGCCAGGCTCACATTATCCGGTGCCATGCCCGGCCTGGTCGGCATTGCTTTAAGGAGGCGCGGGCCTCTTGCCGTCTTCCGACAAAGCATTACCCACCGGGAAACAGGTGATTATTCTTATACAGGGAAAGGCATTATCCAGTTGAAACTGTTGAATCTGCTGATGAAAGAAATGGGGCCGGAACTTCTCAGGAAAGGCATCTACATAAACTCATCAGAACTGGCAGTCTATCTTGGCAATCTGCCAACCGGGTTCTGGCAGGGGTGCAAAATCATTGCATTGAATGGGCAAGAGATCGCAGCCAACTTGCTTAAAGAAGGAACCTGGCGGCCTGAAAGCAGCCTGGTGAAGTTTTCCGTCGTGCCCGGCTAACCGCCGCCGACCGGAGGGAAAAGCGCCAGAACGTCTCCTTCCTTCAGCATTTCTTTTGGATCGGTATGCACCCCGTTTACAATTGTCAAAAGAGGTATTTCTTCCGGCAGGTTGAGCTACTTGACAACTTTTTCAATGGTACTATTTTCAGACACGCTCATCTCCTGAATTTCAGGACCGAAATCCCGGAGAGTGGCAAAAAGCTTGATGGTGATCTTCATAGTTTTTGATGCTTTTTATGGGTTGTTTTCCGTTTTAGTCTACATATATAGTATACAGTATACATTGTTTATTTCAGGTTCAACATTCTTCTGCAGGTAATACACGTTCATGGAAAACCTCGTCATCATTTTTGCCTTGCTGCTGCTTGGTATGACATTAAACAAGTTAAAGATTTTTCCTGACAATGCGTCACAAATTCTGAATCTTTTTATCATTTATATTTCTTTGCCGGCCTTGATCCTGTTGCAGGTCCCCCGCCTCACCTTTTCTAAAAGCCTGCTGGTTCCGGTGATCCTGCCGTGGGCAATGCTCGTTATTTCTGCGTTACTCGTACTGGCAGCTTCCCGCATATTCAGATGGCCCAGGCCGACCACCGGAGCGCTGATGCTCATGGTGCCGCTTGGCAACACTTCATTCTTCGGCATACCAATGGTTGAGGCCTTCTGGGGTATGGACTCAGTCTCCTATGCCGTCCTGTACGACCAGTTCGGCTCTTTTCTGGCTCTCACCACCTACGGCTCGATTATTCTGGCAGCATACAGCGGCAGTGAAAAGCCGACTCCTGCAGCTATATTGAAAAGGATCTGCCTGTTTCCGCCTTTTATCGCCCTGGTGCTTGGCCTGCTCACCATGTCTGTTCCCTATCCGGCTGTTATGGAAAAGGTCCTGCAAGGCATTGCAGCCTCCCTGGTGCCGGTGGTCATGGTGGCGATTGGCCTGCAGATAACTTTAAAACTGCCACCCGGCAGCTGGACGCCGTTCAGTGTGGGGTTGCTGATAAAGCTGGTCATCGCGCCCCTGGCCGCAACTACAATTTTACTCGTGCTTAACCTGGACAGCCTGGCTGCTAAGGTATCCGTGTTCGAAGCAGGGATGCCGCCCATGGTAACCGCAGGCGCCCTGGCCCTGCTCGCCGGCCTCGCCCCGGAGCTTACGGCAGCATTGGTTGGGCTGGGCCTGATGGTTTCGTTTCTGACCTTGCCGGTACTGTTTCAACTTTTACAGGCATTATGATTATCTAAAATTATCAAAAAAGATGCTCATGATCGAAAAAAGAGAACTTCCGGAAACTCTGATTATCCGCCCACCAAGCGAATACCGAAGCCTGCTCGTGCGGTTAACCAGGGGGTGTAAATGGAACCGTTGCCGGTATGCTGGGTACCATCCAGGCTACAGAAGCATTGAAATATGTGCTTGGCTTGGGTGAGCCCCTGACCGATGCACTGTTAACCTTTGATGCCAAAACCATGGATTTCCACAAGGTCAGGCTCAAGAAACAGAAAAACTGCCCGATCTGCGGAGAAAACCCGACAATTACTGAGCTGCGCGACGAAGAGCAGACCGTCTGTAAACAGTGGTAAAAAATCCTTACTAAGGGGTGAATAGCGATTAGCCCGCATTTCTCTCGGACATTTCAGCATTAAATAGTGAATGGTGATAGTCTGGGGCATAGAAGATGGTATGCAGGATATTAACAGGAACAGAGTGTTTATGAATGGTGTAGATGAAAAAATATGCTGAATTGTTCGCACAAGGCAAGCCGATACATCCGTATAGCCTGCAGTGTAAGACGGTAAGCATACTAAAGTATAGCTCAACCCCCTTACACTTTGTCTATCCGGCGTCTCGACTTGTGAGAAACCCGGGTTAGAGGTCTGCAGGCCGGTTAATATTTTTAAAACAGGCAAGATCACCGGTTATTGATAGTATTTCCTCTTCGCTTACCCATCTGACTTGCAAGTCTTCCAGCACCCTGATTATCTGGCAATCCTTTTGCTGTAGGTACGAATCAATTACTGCCAGTGACTTTTTGTGATAAATCCCGAAAAGTGGTTCCTGCCCTTTTTCCAGCCACGGAATTATCACATCGTATTCCTGCTCATTAATGTTGCATAGATATTGGATAAGTTCTGGAGACAAATTGGGCATGTCACAGGCGACAACAAAGGCACGCGGCGTGCTGATCTGCAGCAGAGCCGCATGAATACCGGCCAGCGGACCACTGTCCCGGTACCTGTCATGCGTCATTGGTAAAGATAAGAATTGATACTCTGCCGGCGTATTGGTAACCAGCAAACATCCAGGGAACAAATTTGACATCAGGTCTGCAACATGCTGGATCAGGGGCTTGCAATCCACCATTGCCAGGGCCTTATTGCTGCCGAAACGGCTGCTTTGCCCCCCTGCCAGAATAACACCCGTTATGTCCGAGAATGGCTCCATTTCCTTTACTGATTTATGATTTTCTCCAGGATAAATTCTACCAGTGAACCTATGTCATCATATTTGAACCAGGGCAGGTCCTGCCGAATCTCGACATCGCTTACCATGGCAATAAGGCTTTTGCCCGGTTCCTGCATAGGCTCATCATAAACCGTGCTTCTGAAAACTTCAATTTTGGGGAGTGTGGACCACTTATAGCCTTCTGCTATTACCAGGTCAACTTCTTGAAAATAACGGCTGACGAGATCTTCAACAGGAGTATCTCCGGCAGTGTCCTGAATGAGACCTATGCCGACAGGAGACGCCAAGAGAACTACCTGGGCGCCGGCCTGCTTATGACGCCATGTGTCCTTGCCTGGTGTATCCATCCGGATATCACCGTGATGGTGCTTGATGGTACCTACCCGTACCCCTTTTTCCACAAGGGCAGGAATAAGTTTTTCGATAAGGGTGGTCTTGCCGCAATTCGGTTTGCCGATTAATGCCAGAACAGGCGGCATAAACAGTCCTTTAGATGGTCAGATCGTCGCGGGTGGATTTCCGCGGACCACCATGTCCGGCCGGTCGCCAGTCACGTATCGGGGCAACCTCCAGCATCTTTTCCTTGCAGTCCAACCGCTCCAGACGATCATGGATCTTTTGCCAGATACAGCTGACATCCGGGTTGATCTCACATTTACCATTCTGGGAGCCACCGCAGGGACCGTTCAGGAGACTCTTGGCACAACGGGCTATCGGGCATAATCCGCCGGTCAGATGCAGGATACAGTTACCGCAGCCGGCACACTGTTCAGTCCAGACACCCTGCTCTTCAGAGCCGCCGAAAAATGTTGTGTTAACACCTGGATAAACCATGGTGGTCGGACGTAGATTTGCAATAAAGTTCACTCCGACACCACAGGCCATGGAGACAATGGCATCATACTCACCATCCCAGTTATCCAGATCGTCTATATATTCTTTATCGCACTGGCGTACAAGGGTACCTTGCTGAACTTCAACGGTGCGGCCATCTTTCTTGGCACCCAGGCGGATGAGGGATGCAAGCAGCTCAACTTCCCTTTCGCCACCGGCAGAACAGACAGTAACACATCCTCGACATCCCAGGACCAGGATCTTGTCATGGTCCTTGGTCATTTCAACTATCTCGGCAATGGGCTTGCGCTCGGCAATTATCATTCTGATTCTCCTTTGAGCGGGCTTGGTCCTAATTTTTGAATCTTTTTATCCATTTCCTGAGCCACACTGATAAATTCAGGGTGAAAACCCCTTTCCAGGTGGAACATTTCAATGCGTTCAGTTTCTACATCAAGCTCACTTAATGCCTTTTTCACAGCGAGCACCCTTTTAGCAGCCCTCTGGCTTCCTTTGACATTATGACAGCCGTCGACTGGACAGCCGACAACATACACTGCATCAACGCCATCCTCAAAGGCCTGCAGGAGAGTACTGACCTGAATTTTTCCTGTGCACACCACCCGGAACAATGAAACACTTTCAGGCAACCCGTCCTGTTTGAGGCCTTCAGCTCCTTCGGCACAGGTCTGCTGTGAGGTGTAATGACAACAAAATGCTCTAATATTTGGTATAAAGGTCATTGTACACTCCGCTTTTATTTACTGCCGCAGGCAGCTATGAGTACTTCATCCTGGGATTGATTGAGCATGATAGCCTGGGCCGGACATTCCGCAACGCAGATGCCGCAAGCCTTGCAATCCCTGATATCAATCGTGGCAAAACCCTCATCATCTATCTTGGGTATCTCCCATGGACAGACCCTGACACAGGTGAGGCAAGACACGCATTTATCTCGTTCAACCGAGGCAGCCTTCCCCTTATCAAGGATATCCTGGTCGGTTATATAACCCTGCTCATAGGCCATCCCCCATAATGACTCTACAATCTCTGCAAAACGGACATCCTGCGGGCATACAAAAATGCAGCTTTTACACTGGGAACAGAACCAGAGCAGGTCTGATTTCAACAGCCGGTCCTTTAATCCCATACGCACCATATGGATGATCTTGCGGGGATCAAAGTCGGGAATGGCTTGGCTGACAGGACAGATGCCGCTGCAGGCACCGCAGGAAAAGCAGCGGTTAAGATGTTTTCCTCCCTGCGTTTTCGTAACTTCAGAATTAAAGGCAGGGGATGATTTCCTTGGTCGTCACAGACATAAGAAACCTCTTTTTTATTGAATAATATATAATGGTTAGAGTCTTAACTCCGTATTAAAACTCACCACAATTATAAAACGCGACCTGTCGAAATTACATAAAAGACCGCTCTTTGTCAATACAGCAGGCAAACAACATATCATAAAAAAACCAGTAGTTCTACCTATAAATTTCAAAAAATGCATTTTTTTTAACTGAAAATGCTGCCGCCTGATTTATCCAAAGATTCAGGAAAAAATCTGTTCGGGTAATAGTTTGCCTTGACTAACGGGAGATGATCTCCGTATCAGGCATACAAGAGGGGGTCAGGGTTCAATATTGAGCAGCTGTTCCAAAATTGCCTGGCCAACCGGCATAAAAGAATTTTCTTCCTTTTCCTTATTTGCCTTTCTTCTCAACCTGCCAAACACCCGAACCGATGCTGTTTCTTCAATGGTCCGCATATTGTCCTGTACCAGCATCTCGTCTTCCTGCTCTTCGGCGTCAGAAAAAACAATGCCCAGAACGGGAATTTCCCTGTTGCGCAGGGCTTCAAGGGTGAGAAGGGTATGGTTTAAGGTGCCAAGGCCGCTTCTCGCCACTACCAAAGTTCTGGGCTGCAGCCTGGCCAGAAGGTCGACCAGCAGCAGATCCCTGCGCATGGGAACCATTATGCCGCCTACCCCTTCAACAATAAGCAACTCGCATTTTGCTGCCAAAGATACATAATTTTCAATAATGACTTCCGGCTCAACCTCCCTGTTTTCGATTTCAGCTGCCAGATGCGGTGAAGCAGGAAATCTGAAACGAAATGGGACCTGCTGTTCAACACTCTCCGGCGTTGGCACAATGCCTGCTGCACTTAAACAGAGAGCAAGGTCTTCAGGCAGCCATGCATCAGCACCGGTGGCAACCCATTTCTGATAACCCGCCTGTATTCCCTTTTTTTTCAAAAACTCCAGGAGCCTGGCGCAGACATATGTCTTGCCGACTGATGTGTCGGTTCCTGTGACAAAAAGTGTGTTTGATGGCAGTGAACTCATTATAATTTTGCTGTTTTTGTTAGTAATTATTTGTTTGATATAATAATCTTGAGATGCATCGAAAAGAAAACTACATTTTTTTAAAAAAATCAGAAAAAGTAACCCTCTTTGAAAAATGTCAGACAAGAAACTGATTCTATCCCAAAAAGATATTGCCAGGCGGGTGCGTGAACTTGGAGCTATCATTACTGAGGACTATGCAGAATCAAACCTTTTAGTGATTGGTGTTTTAAACGGTGCCTTCATCTTCATGGCCGACCTGGTGCGGGAAATTAAGCTGGACCTGCAGGTTGACTTTATCAGGATTGCGAGCTACGGCATGTCAACTAAATCCAGCGGTGAGGTCCGCTTTTCAAAAGACGTTGAACTTGACATCAGGGACAGGGATATCCTTATTGTCGAGGATATTGTCGATACCGGGCTAACCTTGGCCAGCCTCCATAATTATCTGAATGACCGCGGGGCAAAGTCGGTTCGCACCTGTGCGCTAGTTGATAAAAAAGAGCGGCGAGAGATTGAAGTTGTTATTGAATATGTTGGTTTTGAGGTCAAAGAGGGCTTTTTGATCGGCTACGGCCTAGACTGCCGCGAACAGTATCGGCAGTTAAGGGAAATTTTTCATTTCATTGAAGAATAAGTTTTAAAGTGACTAAAGTGTCGAGTGAACTAAAGTTAAAACTTATTACGAGGTTAAAAACTTTAGGCACTTTAGCTCACTTTAGGCATTTATGCCCCCTCGCGGGGTACTTGTAACTATAGTTATTATTACATCTGTAACATCTCTTTTCATATTCAGGAGGTAGAAAATGGCAGACAAACCGAAATTTGCAGTGATTCTCTCTGGATGCGGCAACAAGGATGGGGCTGAGATCCATGAATCGGTGCTGACCCTCTGGGCCCTTCATAAGCATGGCGCTGATTACCAGTGTTTTGCCCCGGATGTAGAACAGCATCATGTCCTCAATTTTATCACCGATGAGGAGATGGCTGAAAAACGAAATGTCCTGGTTGAGTCGGCCCGGATCGCCAGAGGCAACATAAAGAACCTTAAAACGTTTAAGGCTGACGACTTTGATGGTCTTATCATACCCGGAGGTCTCGGTGTTGCAAAAAACCTTTCCACCTTTGCCTTTGAGGGACCTGACTGCACGGTGAATGAGGATGTGGTCAGGGCCGTGCAGGAGACAGCGGCGCAGCATAAACCGATTGGCGCACTGTGTATCGCGCCTGCCATCATTGCCAAAATCCTGGGTGATGTCGTGGTAACCATTGGCCAGGACCCGTGGACAGAGACAGCAGTTGTTAAGATGGGAGCCAGCCATGAAAAAACAACACACGGCGAAATAGTTATAGATAAAAAGAACAAATTGGTCACAACTCCATGCTATATGCTCGATGCCAGGGTTGATCAGATCGGCGAAGGGGCAGAAAAACTTGTTATGGCTTTATTAGAGATGGCCTAAAATCAGCATTTTCAGGTTCATATAACAATGTAAATTATTGATTATACGACTTGAAATTCAACTAAATAATCCGGATGTTTTAGTCATATATTATTTTGTAAGCTAAGCTTTATAATACTTATGGCATGCAGAATAAATTTGGAGGAGAAGGTGAATAAAACAACAAAAATAGTGAAACAGATATGTGTTGTGGTGGCTTTTACATTAGCAGCTATCTCTCTTAATCCATTAAAGATGATTGCCGCTTCCGAACCAGAATATAAGTCAAAATATATAGGACAAGAAAAAAGAGACATAAAGAGTTTATCTAAAGAAGATATTAAGGAATTAAGAACAGGAGCGGGTTGGGGTCTGGCGAAAGCTGCAGAACTAAACGGACTTCCTGGGCCAAAGCATATTTTAGAAATGAAAAAAGAGATAAAACTGACAGCTGAGCAAGAAAAAATGGTTATTGCTTTGTACAATGATATGAATAAAGAGGCAGTCAGATTAGGTAACAAATTGATTGAGTATGAGGAGGAGTTGAACAATCGATTTTCTGAAAGAAGCATTGACGAGAAAAAATTAGATGAATTACTAGAAAAAATATCAGACACATACAAATCGTTGCGTTTTACACATTTGTCTGCACATCTGAAGACCCCAAGTATCCTGACAGAGAATCAGATTAAGAAATATAATAAATTGCGAGGCTACTCATCTGATGATCCTTGTGTAAATATTCCCAAGGGTCATGACCCAGTAATGTGGCGTAAACACAATAATTGCGATTAATTATCTGCAAAATTTAAGATAACATCTCAGATAGTTAAAAGGCTGAGGCGTAAAATCGCCACAAACAATGGTAAGAAGTGTTGACATCCCTTCTTCATTCTTTGGTTATTTAACCAATACTATCCAGCCGAATCACCAACAATCAAATAGATAGCCATTATAACAGGCTCGGATTCACATTCAGCACTGGAGAGTAACCATCCGAAATAACAGCGAAAATAGAAAATGGCTTGTTTGGGATGAATATTGGCCTGTATTTTGCTGTTTAAATAAACAAAGGAAGGGTCTAACACTACAAAAAAAAATTAAAATAGAGAGGCCCGCTTCCCACAATAGGCAGAGTCGTTTATTTGACTCTGCCTATTTTTATTAAAGTATTCAACTTGCTGCTGCAAAACTAAATGGATTGATCTCAGAGTTACTATTGCCATCAGGACATGGCAACTTCTATTTAGCCTCAAAAAAGTTTCTATTGTGGCAACAATCTGGACTTTTGCCCATCCCAACTTCTCCCTCCGCCTAAAATGTGCAATTGTTATAAATTCTGTAATTTGTGTGTCCTATTGATTTGAGTAACAATCATTCTTAATTTAATGATATAAAAAATTATATATAATTCAAACCATTGACAATGGGAGGAATATATCATGGAACGCTATTACATTGATTGTAGAGATTATCCTAGTGATTTAAAATGTTCTGTGGCTCTCTCTGCCGACACTAAAGAGGAACTTTTGGAGGTTGTAGTTCAGCATGGTGAGAAAGTTCATAGCTATAAGGACACCCCTGAATTTAGAGAAAACATTGTAAAAGAATTTAAGAAGGGAACTCCTCGAGCCTAGTTTCATGTCTCGCTATCTATATGAAATATATAGCGAGAGTTGCGTAAAAATCACATCAACTTTAAAAGAATATTCCATTAGGCAGAGTCATGGACGACTCTGCCTTCAAAGTTAGGGTAATATTCAGGATACTAGGTTTTTGGATTTCAAATAAGGAGCTAATAGTGCCTGAGAGAATATTCAAAATTGCTGAGATAGTCCCCAGTAAGGGTAGTACATATAGGGAGATCATCTTAAATGCAAAAAATCATGAAATACACCTCTGGAGGGTAAGCCCCGGAGAGTGGATCTATCCACATACTCATCCCCACAGCGATGATATTTGGTATATTGTCCAGGGAGTGGGGGAATATTACACAACTTCAAAAGAGAAAAAAACAGTCAAGCCAGGGGATATAGCGGTGGCCTCACCAAGGGATGTGCACGGGATTTTCAATTCTGGTTCTGAAGATATTGTTATCCTTTCTGTGCTCTCACCGCTCCCGATCGAGATGGACGAGGCCTCTGGTTTCGAGTATCCTGCATAACAATTCCTTTTGTTAATATATCCAGTGGACATCCATGATAAGTAAAGTCAATATGTTGGCTATCTTAATTAAAAACAGTATCGTACTTGACTGGCCGGATTTTTTATTGACAGCTTGCCAGAGGCAAATCATTATAGATTATCCGTGTGTTAAATTTCGGGACGGTTTGAGAAGTCTGTCCTGTTACAAAGCGCCGGCTGAAAAAGCGATTACCTATCACCTCATCCAACGTCCCCCGGCTGACCTGACAGCCGCTAAGCCGGGTTCCGCGTCGACGGTTGCTGAGTTGGATTAAAAGCATGGCAGTTATCGCCCCCACGAACAAAGGAGGTATTACCATGAAAAAAGACGACCGCAAACCCACAACAAACGATGCCGGGATCCCCGTATCCAGCGACGAATACTCGCTCACTGTGGGGCCCGATGGACCCATCCTGCTGCAGGACCACTACCTCATCGAGCAGATGGCCAACTTCAACCGGGAGCGGATTCCGGAACGCCAGCCCCATGCGAAGGGTGCCGGGGCCTTTGGACACTTCGAGGTAACCAAAGATGTCAGTGCCTACACAAAGGCTGCGGTGTTCCAGCCGGGCACGAAGACGGACACGTTGATCCGCTTCTCCACGGTTGCCGGCGAGCGCGGCAGCCCTGACACTTGGCGTGACCCACGTGGCTTTGCGCTGAAGTTCTACACCAGCGAGGGCAACTACGACATGGTTGGGAACAACACTCCGGTCTTCTTCCTTCGTGACCCTATGAAGTTCCAGCACTTTATCCGCTCCCAGAAGCGCCGTGCGGACAGCGGTCTGCGCGACCACGACATGCAGTGGGACTTCTGGACCCTGTCGTCTGAGTCAGCCCACCAAGTCACATGGCTGATGGGTGACCGCGGAATCCCGAAGACCTGGCGGCACATGAACGGCTACTCGAGCCATACCTACATGTGGGTCAACGCGCAGGGCGAGCGCTTTTGGGTGAAGTACCACTTCAAGACCGACCAGGGCATCGACTTCCTCACGCAGGAGGAGGCCGACCGGCTGGCCGGCACTGACGCAGACTACCACCGGCGAGACCTGTTCGAGGCGATCAAGCGGGGTGATTACCCCAGCTGGACGCTGAAGGTGCAGATCATGCCCTTCGAGGAGGCCAAGACCTACCGGTTCAACCCCTTCGATCTGACCAAGGTGTGGCCGCACGGTGACTACCCGGTGCATGAGGTCGGTCGGCTGACACTGGACCGCAACCCGACCGACTTTCATACCGAGATCGAGCAGGCGGCGTTCGAACCGAACAACCTCGTGCCGGGGATCGGTCCCAGCCCGGACAAGATGTTGCTTGCCCGCCTCTTCTCCTACGCCGACGCCCATCGTGCCCGCTTGGGGGTCAACTATAAGCAGATCCCGGTCAACCGGCCAAAGTGCCCCGTGCACAGCTACAGCAAGGACGGGGCGATGCGGGTTCAGAACGTGTCCGACCCAGTGTACGCGCCGAACTCAAAGGGCGGCCCGCAGGCTGACGGTGAGCGCTATCCCCAGATGGAAGTCTGGGGGGCCAGCGGCGAATTCATCCACGCCGCCTATACGCTGCGTGAGGACGATGACGACTTTGGCCAGGCTGGCACCTTGGTGCGCGAGGTCATGGACGACGAACAACGTGACCGACTGGTGTCTAACGTCGCCGGGCACCTCAAGAACGGCGTGTCCGAGCCAGTGCTGGAGCGTGCGTTCGAATACTGGCGCAACATTGACAAGGAAATCGGCGATCGTATCGTCAAGGGCGTGAACGGCGGCTGATCGTTCCGTAGCCAACCCGTCCTGGCCCGACATTCGAGGCGCTTGGGGGTCAGGGCGGCCTTTTCTCGAGTGGAAAATGCGTCTTGTCGGCGAGTACTGCGCCACCGAGTCCGAGTAAAAACCTCTGCGCGATGTCCTGATTTAGGGAGGTTGCTGAAAAAGGCGATTACTTATCACCTTTAGAGCAGCTCCCAAACACTGAAGATAATATTCAAGATACTTCAATTCTGTGGGTATCACGACCGTGTGAAAAAAGATGGGTGCTTATTGAGAATTCTCGATCTTATTCAGGGCCCATACGGCCATTCCCCGGACAGTTTCATCTTCATCATTCAGGAGTTTCCTGACTGAATCAGCTGCCCTTTCATCCTGTAATTCACCCAGGGTTGCCACCATCATTGCCCTGACATATGGTGATGGATCATCCAGGGCGGGTAACAGCCTCAACAGGGTAAGGGCAATATCGAGCCTGCCAATCTTGCCCAGCGTCTCAGCCGCATAAGCCCGCACATAAAGATTATCGTCCTGGAGACAGTTGCATACCGAGACAAGAGATTGTTTTTTTGTATTTCCCCAAGGGCCTGGACAGCCTCCACCCTGACAAATGGATCAGGATCATTTAATTTTTGCAGTAAAATTTCAAAATTTTCCATATCGGAAAACTCGGATAAAACAGTAAAAAGGTCGGAAGACGGGGTCGGATGAAGGCTTTCTTCACCACCGTGACTTAGCGCAAATGAATTTCCTCCTAAGATAAGACCTGTGACCAGTGCAGCTGTAAGCAATATACTTTTCATATCATACCCTCCATTTTCTTATTTTGAGTCGCCCGATAAAATTGAAAAACACATTGTTCTCTGAGTCAAGTATAATTTTAATTTCGGCCCAGAAAACCACATCCTCCGGAGTCTCTTTTCAGTCGCTTACCTACGAGCCTGTCTGAGAATTCCGAATCTACTGCAAAATCGAGAGAATCGGTCCAAATTCCCAGGAATTATTGTTAAATAGCGCTGCTATTCGCCTCAAATTCCAGAAAATTTGTTCTCGATTTCTCACTTTTTCGTTACGATTATAATTCTCCGACAGGCTCCTAGGCGTCGTCAAAGTCTG
>PVMK01179418.1_pt1 | contig 21823 bp, 22 predicted proteins | sample 1853481 | NCBI WGS metagenome assembly PVMK01 (sample SAMN08533507, study PRJNA380276) | Marine sediment metagenome, whole genome shotgun sequencing project.
CCTGGCTGGTGCCAGGTTGTTTTCTTCTAGCATGGTAAAATTCGCCCGTGTTCAGCAGAACGATTAAGATGACCTTGGGTTTTTTTGCGTTCCTGGTAGTTCTCCTGCTCCTTTTCGGGACTTTACCTGGCATGGTAACGCGTCTTCATGCAAGATCACGATTATACGAACCCGGGAATGCTCCTTTTGTAAGCGTGGCTATTGTATTCGGGGCTGGTTTGTACAGGAACGGCTCTCCCACCCCGGTGCTGCGTGATCGGGTCGCCACCGCAGTGGAGCTGTACCTTGATGGTCGCGTGGAGAAGCTCCTGATGAGCGGTGATAACAGCGCTTTTGGTCACAATGAACCCGCGGCAATGCAGGATTATGCAGTTAGTTTGGGAGTTCCCGATCAGGACATCATCCTGGATTATGCGGGTCGGCGCACTTATGACACCTGCTACCGGGCGCGCGATATCTTCCATATAGACTCGGCAATCCTTGTCACCCAGGCTTTTCATTTACCGCGCGCGCTGTATACCTGCAATATGCTCGGTGTCCCCGCGGTCGGCGTGCCTGCCGACCTGCGCCGGTACCGGCGGGTTCGCAGGCATTCTGGAACTTGCGCGAATCGGCTGCCACAGCCGTCGCGCTCTGGCAGATTCACGTATCCCAACCAGAACCAATCCTTGGCAGCCCCGAACCAATATTTCCAAAGGAAGCACAATGAACCGCGATTCGGCCTTTGCTATCGTTCAAGAGTACGTCTCCAATGAGAATTTGATCCGTCACATGCTGGCAGTAGAAGCCGCCATGCGCTTCTACGCAGAAAAACTGGAACAAGACCAGGAGTTGTGGGGCATGACCGGATTGCTGCATGACTTTGATTGGGAGATCCACCCCACCCTGGACGAGCATCCCATGGCCGGTGTACCTATCCTGAGGGATAAAGGGGTTCCAGAAGAGATCATTCAGGCGATTCTCAGCCATGCGGAACACACCGGGGTTCCCCGGACGACCTTGATGCAGAAGGGTCTGTTTGCCTGCGACGAAATCACCGGATTAATCACCGCGGTAGCCCTGGTTCGCCCCACCGATCTCTGGATGATTTGAAGGTTAAATCAGTCAAGAAGAAGTGGAAGGATCAGCGCTTTGCGGCTGGCGCCAACCGGGAGGAGATCGCCGGGGCTGCGGAAGATTTTGGGGTGGAGCTATGGGAGCACACTGCAAATGTGATCCTGGCGATGCGCGGCATCGGACCCGAGCTGGGCTTCAATCAATTGACTCCTTGATTCCTCAAAACTCTTAATATCATCACATTTACTTTGTCATTTCGAACCCGCAGGGTGAGAAATCCCTGAAGCGCGGGCATTATATCGATCAGGTTCAGGGGATTTCTCGGCGCAAAGAACGCTCCTCGAAATGACATAGCTAATATTTCGAATTTATCACAATATCTACCAGTTGACACCAAATCACTTTTCGACTAAACTTCGACTATACGAATTACCTATCCGCAATGAACGGAGGCCCTTATGTCCCCTGATGACGCACCCCCCGCCCATATTTCTCCTCAAACGACTTTAATCCCAGCCATCAATGCCTGGCGATTTTACTTAGAAGACCAGGGCAGATCACCAAATACGATCAAAGCCTTCATTGGTGATCTGAACTTGCTGGCTTCTTATTTACCGCCTGATCGCACCATCGGCAGCATCACCACCACGGACCTGAATAATTTCCTCAACTGGATGCAAAAAGGCCGCGGTGTTCCCTGCAGCCCCAAGACCCTCTCCCGGAGGATCACCTCCCTGAAGGCCTTCTTCCGCTGGCTGCACGAGTATGGAGTGCTGCTGGTCGATCCCGCCGAACAAGTGGTCCAGAAATCTGTAATCAGCCCATTGCCCCAGGTGTTAACCCCCGATGAGGTGCGCGACGCCCTGCAGGTCGCCGAAGATTTCTGGCGAAAGGCCCCAAACGATTCTCGCTACCTGGCATTGTTTGATTTCCTGATCAACACCGGATTAAAGAAGAGTGAAACCCTGGCACTGCGTCTGAACCACATCGACCTGGATACACCCAGTGGTGCCCTTGTGTTCGTGCGCTACGCAAATCCCCAATACCGGTTTAAAGAGCGTAAGATAGTTCTCCCGGATAGCTGGGTTGACCATTATCCCGCCTACGCGTCCCAGTACAACTTGACCGACCAGCTATTTCCATGGTCTCCCCGCCGGCTGGAATACCTCCTGGAGGATATCAGCGTCCAGGCTGGATTAGAAAAGCACATCTCCTTTGAGATGTGCCGTTGGACCAGCGCCTTGAGTGATTGGCAATCCGGGATGGAGCCGGATAAAATCCGCCAGAAACTGGGTATATCGAAGATCCAGTGGCGAGAAGTGCGCATGAAGCTGCGCAGGTTATCCGACCCCGGATCAGAATAGCTGGTCTACTGCCATTTGACGACAATATCCCCGATAACATTAGCCGCCTGATCTCCGCGATCAGCCGCATTGGATAGATGGCGGTAGATCTCGCGCAGCTTCAATATCCTCATCACATCATCCAGATCCTCGGGATCGCTGAACAAATCTGCCAGGGCTTCCCGGTAAACTTGCTCCACCCGGTTTTCAAGAGCCTTTGCCCGCACAGCATGGTCATTCGCCACGTTGGGGTGATCGACAATCTCAGACACCCCGCGCATGATTTCGACTGCCGCATCTGTTAACAGCGAAACCATGCGTTCAAGATATTGGTTGGGTTCAACTTTCAGGGTGACCATGCGATCGATGGTTTCCTCTGCGTAATCCAGGATATCGTCAATCGTCAGCGATAGTGCGAAGATATCCTCCCGGTCAAATGGGGTCACAAAGGTGCGATTCAGCTCATCGATCAATATTCGTCGCACCTCATCTTCTTCCGATTCAATCTTGGATACCTGTTCGGCAATAGTTTTATCCGGCTGCTGCATGTACAGCTTTAGTTCTTCCAAGCCCTTGACTGTGAACTCGGCCTGCTGGATCAACAGCTCCAGGAAACGGTTGCTCTTCTTTCTGCGGGAAAAAAATCTCATTTATTGGCCTCCCTTGCCTCGTTAATTATGGTTTTCCAAATAATTGCGGCTTAAACTCAGATCAGGCAGCAGTAATTATACCTTTTCGTCCCCCACCAAGGGCAGGAAATATGCTCACCTGATCACAATCATCAAGCAGTTTGTTTAAATTCCCATCCAAATAGCGGATATCGCTCCCATTTACCAGGATATGGATGTGAGCGTGCAGCTCCCCCGTGTGATCTGCCAATTCTGCTTCCAGTCCAGGATATTCGCCAAGAATTTTCAGGATGAGCTCCCTGACAGAGACCGGTTGGGGGAGATTTAAGTCAATGGATTTTTGTCCTACGCCCTGGCGCAGGCTGGCATACAACTTACCTGTACTTTATGTTGCCCTGCCATCACTTCGCTTCAGGATAAGTGTTACTACCTCTTTTGTCTTCCCGGTGATCTCAAAGGAATGCGCTGGTCGATTCCCCGCAACCCAAACAATTTCATCGCCGCTGCACACTAATGGCCAGTTCGTTCTTGCACGGCGAGGAATTTTTTGGTTGATCATATAATCAGAAAGTTTTTGAGAATGCCCCTCCATCCCAAAGGGGCGGAAGCGGTCACCATCCCTGCGGGTGCGAACTAACAATGGCCATTCGATTCGTTCCAAATCCAGCCATACTTGGTTGATTTCAGTTTGCGAATCATGTGAAGAATATGAAACATTGTCGATGGCTGTCTTCTTCGCTGTAATCACCCATCTGGCCTGGAGATTCAATTCGCTATTAAGTTCCAGAGGACTTTGATCTTGCTCCACCTGGGGCCAATCACCTGCTGGAAGCTCAGCCTCCCATTCAGCAATCCACAATATTCCAGGCTCAGATACAAGCTTCAATCCCGAAATAAGATCGACCTCCGCAAATGGTTTTACGGCCTGAATTTGCTCTACTCCATTCTCCACTGCTTCAAAGCTGATATCCCTTAAATCAGGACGCAGTAGAGCGATTGCCTTACGAATGATGCGGCGCTGCATACCAAGAGAATATTCCATTGTCTGCCTGGTGTTGATTGCTACGTAATCATCCCCGGCTGCCTGAAAACACTGCGACCAGGCAGCCTCAACCAGCTGGGAAATTAATTCCCCGTCACCCCGCAAAACCTGCGCAGTTTGCCAGATCAGCCTGCTGGCTGCCGGGTTGTATGTCTCCAGGTATGGGATCAGCTCCAGGCGCAGGCGGTTACGAAAATAGGCTGGATCCTGGTTCGTTGGATCCTCAACAGGACTCAAGCCCCTTTCCTGGCAGTAAATAAGGATTTCCTCCCGCCAAACTCCCAGCAGGGGCCGTACTAAAGGTATTTCAGCATGCCAGGCGTTTGGCAGCCAGCGGTAGGACATGCCTCCCAGGCCCGTGAGACCTGAGCCGCGCAGTAAATGCATCAAAACGGTTTCGACCTGGTCATTAGCGGTGTGCCCAACCACGACTGCCTGTGCACCAATTTCTTGCGCCGATTTGAACAGAAATTGGTAGCGAGCGTTCCGAGCAGCTTCCTCAACCGATTCCTGTGCTTGTACTACCCGAGCAGGTACATCTTCCTCGCCTAAAATAAATCGTAAACCTCTCGATTGAGCGTAATTGCTGACAACTTCAGCGTCTGCAGCTGAATCCGGGCGTAATTTATGATCGAAATGAGAAACTACAACTGAATATCCCTCAAGGAGCATGAATTCTGATATGCACAGGCTATCAGCCCCACCTGAAACCGCGACCAGAACCGGTCTTTCGAGGTCGACTTGGCATTCATCTTGCAGAATTCCTCTCAAATCGCTAAGCATAGTCCCCAAATTATAGCCCAAACAATTTCGTCACCTTGAATCTTATACTGCGGCACTGAGGGCACCTTACATAAGTGGTACTTGTCGAGGCATTGGGTTTATGCTAGACTGAAAATCAACTATCAATGGAGTATCGCTATGCCGGTAAAAATTCTCATTGTAGATGACGATGTCGACACCCTGCGCCTGGTCGGCATGATGCTGGAAACAGAAGGATTTGATATCGTTGCTGCAAAAACTGGAAAACGAGCGATTGAGCTCGCCCGCAGCGAAATCCCTGATCTGATCATTCTGGATATTATGATGCCAGAATTAGACGGCTACGCGGTCACCAGACAGCTGCGCACAGATCCGGCAACCCGCGGCATCCCTATCTTGATTTTCACTGCCAAAGCTGGACACGATGATAAAATGCTGGGCTTGGAACTCGGCGCAGACGCATATCTCATCAAGCCCATATCCACCCGAGAGCTGGTTTCTCAGGTAAATCAACTGCTCTCACCCCAAGAAGATATCGTGCAAGTGGATCCAGCACCAGTTCCTGAGGGTGTTTTTGCTGTAATGGCTGCCAAGGGCGGCATGGGTGTGTCAACAATAGCGCTGAATTTGGGCGTTTCCATCAGCAAACAAGCCGGGCAGAAGGTGATTGTGGCTGATTTTCGACCCGGGCAGGGAAGTCTCGCCCTGGAGCTGGGCTACGATCGTGAGATGAGCTACAACTCGCTGTTAGATCTGCCAACGGCGAGAATTAATGCCGAGCTGCTCGAAGAGAAACTTATCGAACACGACTCAGGTATTACACTCCTACTCAGTTCTTCTCAGCTGCGAGACGCAAAGTTTGCTTCGAGGACGGAAAACTTCAAGCTCATCGCCAGTCTGCTGCCCCAATTTGCATCCTACACCATTTTCGACCTGGCTCCTGGCCTGACAGCCATCAATCAAGAAGTTCTTCCACACTGCAGCGAGGTGGTGCTGATCGTCGAACCTTCAATCCAATCTGTCAACCAATCACAAGATTTGCTGGATGAGTTATCCCATTTGAACATCACCCTCGAACAAGTCAGGCTGGTGGTTTTCAACCGCATTCACTCAAGCCTGCAGTTATCATTTGGACAGGTGGAAGAAAAACTTGGTTTACCCATTTCCAGCGCTTTTTCTCCCAACCGTGAATTGGTGAACCAGGCTTCGCTCGAAAAAACACCCTTTATCGCTATGAAACCAGAAGGATTAACAGCCCAGCAGATTAACCAGTTAACCACAAGTCTGCTTTCCAAAGAAAAATGAACACCAATTACAAAGCGCAAGCCGTTGACCTCCAAGATTTGGTTGAGGCTGCTGCGCGCCTGATATCCCTGGGACAGAGTAGTGTTGCCCTCACGGGTGCTGGTGTCTCAACCCCCTCTGGCATCCCGGATTTTCGAACCCCGGGCAGCGGTATATGGTCGCGCTTCAATCCCATGGAAGTAGCCTCGCTGAGCGCATTCCGCTACCAGCCGGAAAAATTCTTCGCCTGGCTGCACCCCTTGGCAAAGAAGATGTTCGAGGCTTTACCTTATCCTGCTCATCACGCCCTGGCGCTCCTGGAAAAAGCCGGCTACCTGCATACTGTCATCACCCAGAATATTGATGGATTGCACCAACGAGCTGGCTCCGAGCAGGTACTGGAAATGCACAGCAGCATGGAATCGCTAACCTGTATCGGCTGTTACCAGAATTTTCCCGCTGGAGACTTCATCTCCAGCTTCATCGAACAGGAGACACCCCCGCGTTGTCCGGATTGCGACCAAATATTGAAACCAGATGTTATTCTTTTCGAGGAACAGCTTCCAAAGGTAACCTGGCTGAAAGCCCAAAAAGCCATCCAGAAATGCAGCGTGATTCTTGTGGCTGGATCATCACTTGAAGTAACGCCAGTTGCCGCTCTACCCCAAAAAGCCCTTGAGAATAACGCCCACTTGATCATCATCAACCAGGGACCAACCTATCTCGACTCCCGGGCCGAAGTGCTCATCCAGGGAGACGTCGCTGAAATACTCCCCTGCATTTCACGAGCGGTGCTCGATGACTGATTCAGGCCAAGCCCCCTTGCTGGAGCGCTACCGCAGATTAGCAGAAATCTCCCGCAACCTCGCCTCAACGGTTGATTTGAATATTCTTCTGGATCGTATTACCGAGGCCGCGGCACATGTTTGCGGCTCTGAGGCTGCCTCGATTCTGCTCTACGATGAAAATGAGGGTCAGCTGTATTTCGAATCAGCTACCAACCTGGAAGAACCGCTGATGCGTGGTTTGATCGTCCCAGTTGAAGGCTCGATTGCAGGTTGGATAGTATCCAACAAGCAGCCCATTATCATCCATGACACTCAAAATGATCCCCGCCACTTCGCCCAGGTTGGCAAAGCAACCAATGTTACCACCACCTCACTGCTGGGAGTACCCCTGGTTGCGAAAGATAAAGTGATTGGCGCATTGGAGGCAATAAATAAGCGCAGCGGTCAGTTTTCCCAGGATGACCAGGAAATTCTGATGGACCTGGGTTCTCAAGCTGCAGTGGCAATCGAAAATGCTCGCTTGTTCCTGCAATCAGATTTAATCGCCGAGATGGTTCACGAGCTGCGCACCCCGTTGGCATCACTAAGAACTGCCTCCCATCTATTGCTGCGCAAGGACGTAAGCCAGGATCAATTGGGTAAAGTGGTCGGAATTATTGACACCGAAACCACTCGCCTGATTGATATGACCACCTCCTTCCTCGATCTCGCCCGTTTAGAGTCCGGCAGGATACCATTCCAATCGGAACTATTTGATCCCACCCACTTACTGCAAGAATCCGTAGATTTGATGCGGGAAAAAGCCAGTGAAAAAAACCTGCGCTTGAATCTTTATATTCCTAAGGAACTGCCAACCATCAAAGGGGACCAGGATAAGATCAAACAAGCCCTGCTCAATTTGATCAGTAATGCGATCAATTACAACAAGCCATCCGGGACGATCACTGTTTCTGGTCAAAGCAGTGCAGATGAATTGATCATCGCGGTAAATGACACCGGTCAAGGTATCAGGCCGGCTGAGATCGATCATCTTTTCGATAAGTTTTATCGCTCACAGACAACTGAGAAATCAGCCCAGGGTACAGGGTTGGGCCTGGCAATCTGCAAAAAGATCGTCGAAGCACATGGTGGTCATATTGAGGTGCAGAGCGAATTGGGTATTGGGACAACTTTCTCAATCCACTTACCGGGAGTAAACCCCTAACGCGCGCCTCGTCTTCCAAACTGACGTTCCAACAAATCTACAGACAAATGGATCATGGTCGGCCTACCATGAGGACAGGTGCGCGGTGCCTGGCAATTCTCAAGATCATGGAGCAGCGCAGTTTGCTCCTCAACCGACAAAGCCTTGCCCGCCTTCACTGCAGCCCGTTTGCAAATTCGGGCGATGATTAATGCTTCCTGTTCCGCTTGCAGGGGTCTCTCATCTTCTTCGAAATCCTCAACCAATACGCGCAGCGCCGCCGCAGGTTCAATGCCGGTCAGAATCTGGGGGATGCCTCGCACAAGGAAGGTGTTCAAGCCGAATGCTTCCACTTGAAAACCAAGCTCTACCAGGATTGGCAGCTGATCAGTGATCAAGCGCGCTTCTGCAGCCGAAAACTCAACTGTGACAGGTTGTAATAAAGTTTGTGAAGCAATTGAAGAGCCCCTTTCTTCCATCAGTCGTTCGAAAAGAACTCGCTCATGAGCTGCATGCTGGTCGATCAAATATAGACCATCTGGACCTTCCGCGACCAGGTAGGCTGCCGCAATCTGCCCAACCAGGCGTAACAGCGGCACTCCTGAGCGTTCTCTCTTTGTAAGTTCTGGTTCTAAATCTAATTGCCCTTGATGGGTACCTTGCTCGACTGGAGACCAGGGCGGGTTTGTTCTGGTAAAACCGTAATCCTGTTCGGGAATACCCGCAGAATTCATACCAATGCCAGGGACAGGTGTATGCGCCAGCAGGGCGCGCCTGGTAGCACGCCGTACCCCGCTGAATATTCGATCGCGCTCCTGGAAGCGCACCTCTGCTTTCGTCGGATGGACATTGACATCCACCATCTCGGGCGGCAATTCCAGGAACAAAGCTGCCTGCGGATAGCGTCCTACCATCAAGTATGTATGGTATGCCTGGACGACAGCTGTGACCAGTGCAGAATCCTGGACCCAACGTCCATTGATGAAAAATGTGATTTCTCGGCGGTTCGAACGGGTGTGGGAAATGGCGCTCGTGAAACCTGTTACCGATAACTGCTCATATTCCGCTAAAACTTCCAGCATTTGCTGGGCTAGTTCCACGCTGTATAACGAAGCCAGCACCTCCCTGCGATCCCCGCTGCCGCTGGTTTGAACTGTTATGCGATCATCCTGGCGCAGCTGGAAGCGCACACCAGGATAGGCCAGTGCATAACGGGTGACAAATTCTTCGATATGCCTGCGTTCGGTGACATCCTTTTTCAGAAATTTGAGCCTTGCAGGGACGTTAAAGAATAAATCTTCCACCCTGACCACAGTGCCGGCAGGTGTGCCAGCAGGTTCGACAGCCAACATTTTTCCACCATCAACTTTAAGCAGTGCACCAAGGTCAGAATCTAAATAACGCGAAGTTATTGTGAGATGGGAAACCGATCCAATTGAGGCCAGGGCTTCCCCCCGAAATCCCAGTGTACTGATATGCAATAGATCATCAGCAGTCGATAACTTACTGGTGGCATGCCGGGAGACGGTTAATGACAGTTCTTCTGATTGGATACCTGAGCCATCATCTGCTACTTCGATGAGGCGTTTTCCAGCCTCCCTGACGCTGATAGAAATCTTTGTTGCACCGGCGTCAAGGGAATTCTCGACCAGCTCCTTGACCACAGAAGCTGGTCGTTCAACCACCTCCCCAGCAGCAATTTGGGAGGCAACTTCGGGCGCTAAAACTTGGATGGACATGAAAAAATTATATCAGTTGCAGGCAGCTTAAAATTGCTGCACTATCCACATCACCGAGCTGGATCACCAGGTTCTGAGCCTGGTATCCCTTATACTTAGTTTGTGACCTGGAATGTATTGTTCTTCGACCTGGATGACACGCTTTATCCCAATACGAACGGCCTTTGGGAAGCCATCCGGTTGCGCATGACTGACTACCTGCGCGATCCGCTTGGTTTTGCACCAGACGAAATACAGGAAATCCGCCAATCCTATTACGAAAACTACGGAACTACTTTGCGCGGACTCCAAACTCATCACGAGGTGGATGAAGACGATTACCTGGCTTACGTGCATGATTTACCTTTAGAGGAATTCATCTCCCCAGACCCTGGGTTGCGCAGTATGCTGGAAAGTTTACCGCAAAAGAAGTGGATTTTTACCAACGCGGATGCCGACCATGCCAAGCGCGTGCTCAAGGTCTTGGGCATCGAAGATTGCTTTTCAGGCATAATTGATGTACGCGCCCTGGATTTTCTGTGTAAACCGGATCGAAAGGCTTACGTACGTGCCCTGGATTTGGCCGGCGAAGCCAATCCCGAAAATTGCGTGCTGCTTGATGATTCGATCCGCAATCTGACCCCGGCTCACCAATTAGGGATACACAACCGTGCTGGTTGGCAGCACGGAACAATATCAGGCCGCTGATTATTCGATTGAAAGTTTGAAAGATCTTCCTCAGGTATTCAAGCAATTATGGTCATTCAAAAAAGTATAAGAAAATCCAACCTTGGTTTTTCGCGAAGCCAAATCGCATGGATCTAGATAGAGCATTCCTGGTTATTTGCCTGACCGTCGGCGTCGTCGTTCTGGTCAATATCATGATCTATCTTTCCCTGCGCAGGGGTAACGAAGTGACCACGGTTGATTTAATGCGCAAAGCCGCCATGCGTGCTCGCAATCCCTGGAAGGATGAAGATGATGCCCTCCAGGAATTGTCCGATATAGTGGCAGGCTTGCGTTCAGACAGCGAGCAATCCGATTCACAGCAAGAGCAGAGTATTGACGATGATTGATAAACGGACTACATACAGTGATGCCATCCAATTGATACCATCAGGTGGTATGTTGGGTTTTGGTGGGGTGACCAATTACAGGAGACCGGTAGCCTTTTGTAAAGAATTGATCAGACATTACCAGGATGTTGGTGAACCAAAAGACCTGACTTTGCTGGCTTTTACCGCGGGTTTGGAAAGTGATCTGCTGGTCGGTGCCGGCATGGTGGATGCAGTGCGCTCATGTTATTTTGGGCTGGAAATTTTTGGACTGGCACCCATGTTCACCCATTATGCCAACCGGGGAGAGATAAATGTGATCGAAGAGACTGAAGCCAGCCTCGCACTTGGATTGCGTGCTACTTTGGGAGGCATTGGATTCTTACCAGCAAGGGCCTGGTTGGGGACAGACTTACTCCGCCTGCGGCCAGATGTGAAAACGATCATCGACCCCTACAATAATGAGCGATTAGTCGCCTTCCCTGCCATCAAACCGGATGTCGCTGTCATCCATGCCATCCAAGCCGATCGAGAAGGCAACGCGCTTATTGGCAACAACAAAGGGGTGGATGAAGAGCTGACCCTGGCTGCGGATAAAGTGATAATTACAGCTGAAGAAATCGTTGAACAATTGGACCAAGCCGACATCGTGACTCAATTCGTCGATGCAGTTATTCACGCTCCGCAAGGTGCACTACCAACTTCCTGCCACCCCCTGTATCAACTCGATGGGGATGCGCTGCTAAAATACGTAGAACAAGTAAACGATCCATCCTCTTTCGAAATATACCTGACGGAACAATTAAAATTCTGATCAATCACTTGCCTTGATCTTATTTTGTTCTAATCATCGTATGGTATTTTTGATATGAATTCGACGAATAGATCACTGGAGACAGAATGAGTAAAAAAATCCTGATAATTGGTGGGGCAGCCTTAATAGTGCTGCTGTTGGTGGTGGGATCGTTCTCGGCAGGTTTGCTTGTCGGGGGCGAGATAAGCGATGGTGAAACACCGCAAGCGTCAGCCTCCTCTGCAGTATCCACTGCTTCTACTATTCTCCAGGAGTCGGTCGAAGACCTCCTGCAGACATCTCCCCCACAAGCAACCAGCACCCCCCCCGAGCTTGAAGACCTTTTTGCACCATTCTGGCAGAGCTGGGACCTGGTGCATGATTTATATATCGACCAGCCAGTTAATGAAGAATTGATGATGCAGGGCGCCATCAAGGGCATGATGGATTCACTCGGTGACCAGCATTCATCCTACATGGACCCGGACCAGTACCGGCAGGCAAATGTGGACATAGAAGGTTCGTACGAGGGGATCGGTGCCTGGGTCGATGCTACCAGAGATTATCTGACCATTATGAGCCCGATGCCCGGTTCGCCAGCCGAAGAAGCTGGCCTGCTGCCTGGCGACCAGGTCATCGCCGTCGATGGCGAAGACATGACAGGCATTGACGGGAGCCTGGTCATTCGCAAGGTGGTCGGACCCGCAGGTACTTCAGTAACCCTGACCATCTTCAGAGAGGGAGAAAGTGAGCCATTTGATGTCACCCTCAAGCGGGAGAAGATAATAGTTCCCCCCCTAGAGTACGAGATGCTGGATGGGGACATCGCATACATCAAGCTGTTTACCTTCAGCAAAAAATCTCCCGAAGATTTAGCAGCTGCCCTCGAAGAACTCCTGTCACAGGACCCGGTTGGCTTGATCCTTGATCTGCGCAATAACCCTGGTGGAGATCGAGATTCAGCTGTAGAGATCACATCTCAATTCGTTGATGAAGGCGTGATCATGTACCAGGAGTATGGCGATGGCAGCCGCGATACCTTCGAAGCGGTGAAAGGTGGATTGGCCCCGGACATTCCGCTCGTGGTGCTGGTAAATGAGGGTTCCGCTTCTGGTTCAGAGATTGTTGCTGGCGCGGTCCAAGATCATCAGCGTGGTATTCTGGTAGGTATGGTTTCCTTAGGAAAGGGTTCCGTGCAAAGATGGATCCCCCTGGCTGATGAACAGGGCCTGGTAAGGGTTACTATAGCTCGCTGGTTGACACCAAACGAGCTCACTATTCACGAGTTGGGTGTGGTTCCAGATTTTGAAATCGATTACACACAAGAGGATTTCGAGAATGAAATCGATCCTCAACTTGAGAAAGCCATCGATCTATTAATCAATCCATAGCGGATCTGAAGGAGTTATGATGCTGTTTTATGATCTGAATTATTGGGTCTATATGCTGCCAGCATTTGCTGTGGTGATGTTCGCCCAATATTATGTCAAATCAACTTACCGCAGATGGAGCAAGGTTGTAACTCGAAGCCGCATGACAGGCGCCCAGGCCGCTCAGCGCCTGATAAATACTGGACGTCTGTATGATGTGAACGTTGAAGCCGTATCTGGCAAGATGACTGACCACTACGATCCGCGCCAAAAGGTGCTCAGACTCTCCCAAGGTGTTTACCAGACTGCTTCCGTTGCATCTGTAGCCATCGCCGCCCATGAGCTTGGTCATGCCATCCAGGATAATGAGGGATACTACCCACTTAAGATTCGATCAGCCCTGATCCCGGTTGTGAATATCGGTTCAACCATGGGGTGGATCTTCATCATCATCGGGCTGTTTATGCAGTGGTCAGAGTTGGCCTGGTTGGGTGTGATTGTCTTCTCCGCAGGTGCCCTGTTTTCTCTAGCAACCTTACCTATTGAATTAAATGCTTCTGCGCGGGCAAAGGAGCTGCTGGTTCAGTCCAGAATTATCGTTGGTAAAGAAGAACAAAAAGGCGTGAACAAAGTATTAAATGCCGCGGCTTTCACATATGTCGCAGCCCTGCTGACATCGATCATGCAGCTTCTGTATTTCACAAGTTTGGTCGGCGGCATGGGCGGCCGCAGGCGGTAAATCCATGTCACCCCGCACAATCCTCTACTTGCTGGTGATCGGTGTTGTGGCTGGCTTATCGGCCCTCATCGGTACTGTGGCTGGGGGCTTATTCATTTCCTCGTTCCTGCAAACCCCTGAACGCACCGTAACTGATACCATTGAGCCAGAACCCACCCAACCAGCCCCAGTAAGTTTGGACATTTCCACGACAACATATGCGACAAGCATTATCGAAGCAGTTGAAACAGTTGCCCCAACTGTTGTAACTGTGATCGGTGAGATTTCAGGGCGACCCGTGAGTGGAAGTGGTGTGGTCATATCAGCCGAGGGTTATATTCTCACCAACAACCATGTCGTCGAAGGTACTTCAAGTGTCATGGTCATCCTGGCGGATGGCGCAGAACTTCCGGCAGAAATCGTTGGAACCGAAAGGTATGCTGATCTGGCAATCCTCCTCGTAAATGGAGACATGCCAGCAATCGCTAAATTGGGGAATTCCGACTCCTTGAAACCAGGCGAAACTGTGATCGCAATTGGTTCTCCGCTGGGAGATTTCGTGAACACGGTTACCGTGGGCGTGATCAGCGCCACTGGTCGCGCGCTGGATACCGGCAACGGGTTCCTCATGGAGGACCTGATTCAAACGGACGCCGCTATCAACCAGGGAAACTCGGGGGGACCGCTGGTCAATTTGAGAGGTGATGTGATTGGAATCAATACCCTGGTGGTGCGAGGCTCGGGTCGCAGCAACACCATCGCTGAAGGACTGGGATTCGCCATCCCAATCAACACCGCCCGCATCGTGGCTGAGCAAATCCTGGACAAAGGATACTTCGCCCGCCCACATTTGGGTATCCGATGGCAGGCTATCACACCCCGCATTGCCCGGGTATACAACCTTCCGGTTCAATGGGGTGCGTACATTTCTAACGTGGTTCCAGGGAGTCCAGCTGCAGTAAATGGATTGAGTAAGGGCGATATCATCACCCATATTGCTGAGATCCCCTTGGACGAGGATCATACCTATATCAATACGCTGTTTTCCCACGAACCTGGTGACCAGGTTTCAATAAAAGTAGTTAGAAATCGCCAGGAGATAACAGTTACCCTCATTCTTGGAGAAAGTCGGTAGGGTTTTCTACCCACACTGCCCTCAATTTTGGGCAGGATTTTTTATATATATTTCAATTGGAAATACTTGTGATTGATAACACAAAATGAGTTTGACCAAAATATCTCCATCGAGTATAATCATTCCTTGTCTGTTGACAAGAAGCCCCTCTTCCCGGATGTTTCAGATATTTCCCTTTAACCTCCAGCAAGGTGGGTTCAAAAACTTCTACAGGAAAGTGTGATGCCAAAACGAACATATCAACCCAAGATACGTCGTCGCTTACGGGTGCATGGATTTCGATCCCGAATGGCGACTTCAGATGGACGCAAAGTGCTCAAGCGAAGACGGTTAAAAGGACGCTACCGTCTGGCAGTTAAGAAAAACAATCACGTCAAGAAAACAAATTGGAACGGCTAGAGGGCGCAGCTATCCACAGGCATTCCCTTGAAACGCAGGTTTCGATTGACCAGAACCCAAGATTTCGAGCGGGTGAGGCGTTTCGGTAAATCCTATGCCCACCCGTTTATTGTGCTTGTCGCGCTTCCAAATGAGATGGGCAATTCGAGATTTGCAGTCTCCGCAGGACGATCGATTGGAAACGCGGTCAAGCGCAACCGGGCAAAAAGAATTATCAGAGAAGCGATCCGCCCGCTCATCCCGAACATCCCTGATGGTTGGGATCTTGTAATCCTGGCACGTAAGCCAATCAGGGATGCCAAATTTGATGAAATCGGAACTGCACTGACCGGCCTGCTTACACAAGCCCAATTAATGGAAAAACCCCATGACAAGTGAACTTCATTTCGACCACGATCATGATTATCCTAACGAACCCAGGGTGCGTGATTTACCCTTAGGTTTGATTTACCTGCCCCGCCTGATTCTTCTGGGTCTGATCCGTCTGTATCAGAAAACACTATCCCGCGGCTTACCTGCCAATTCGTGCCGTTTCTACCCATCATGTTCGCACTATGGCTACCAGGCGATTTATAAACACGGCGTCATTAAGGGTGGCTGGCTGGCAACCTGGCGCATCTTGCGCTGCAATCCATTTAATCCCGGGGGTTTTGATCCCATTCCGTGATCCATTGAGAAATAATTGAGAGTTCCCTACTGAGAATGAAACGAAAACAATATATATTCATCCTAGCAATCATCGGCATCGCTCTCACGCTGAGTGCCTGCGCAGGTGCTGCGAATACTGCCACCAGCTGGCCAGGTCTGACAGTTGATGACCAATTTGCTTATGTTGCCTACAATACACGAGTGTATGCAGTTGATTTAACCAACGGCACAGAAAAATGGCGCTATCCAGCCGAAGCAGACAACAGTATCACTTTTTATGCTGATCCTGAATTGACTGGTGATGGACAGGTAATCGCTGGCAGTTATGATGCCACCCTTTACAGTCTCGAGGCTGAAACCGGGAGACAGGTTTGGGTCTTTCCAGATGCAGAAAACCGCTACATTGCCGGCGCATTGGTCGATGATGGCTCGATTTTCGCCCCTGCGGCAGATGAAAATCTGTATTCGCTGGACCTGGATGGTCGCCTGCAGTGGACTTTCACATCGGAGGGAGAATCCTGGGCAAAACCTATCACTGATGAGGAATGCAGCTGCCTGTTTCTCTCGTCGATGGACCATACGGTATACGCCATTGATCCGCAAAATGGGACTGAAAAATGGCGCTCTGAAAAGCTGGGCGGCGCTGTTGTAGGCACACCAGCCTACAATAACGATGGGGTCCTATATGTGGGCACATTTGGTGGAAGATTGTTTGCTATGAATGCAGAAAATGGTGACGTGATTTGGGAATATTCCACCCAAGATGGTGGCTGGATTTGGTCCGGACCAACATTATCAGATGGAGTTCTATACTTTGGCGATTTAAATGGTTATTTCTACGCAGTTGATGCAGAAAATGGTACCCAGAATTGGCAGCTCACACCTGCACAATTAGACGGCGAGATTGTTGGTTCTCCCCTGGTGATTGACCAGGATATATATATCACCACTGAAGAAGGCATCCTCTATAAACTGGATACTGATGGCAAAATCCAGTGGTCACAGCCAGTTGGTGAAAATGCAAAGGTATACACCTCTCCTAGAGCAGCGAATGATTTGATCCTGGTTGCACCAGTACAGATCGATGAATTATTGATCGCATTTAATCAGGATGGTGTTCGGCAATGGACATTCATTCCAGCTGAATAAATTTATTACGATTAGAAACCTGACAGGTTAAGTTACATGAACATTTGGAACACATTGATTCTCGACCCAATGATAAATTCACTGGTGTGGATTTACAGTGGTTTGGGTGAGAACTTCGGATTGGCGATCATTGTTTTTACCATCCTGGTGAAAGTAATCACCTATCCCCTGACAGCCTCACAGATTAAAAGCACTCGCAATATGCAGGATCTGCAGAAATCCAAGAAATGGCAGGATATGCAGAAGAAAAACAAAGGTAACAAAGAGAAGCTCGCCCAAGAGCAAATGAATATGTATAAGGAAATGGGTGTCAGCCCATTTGGTTCCTGTCTCCCAACCCTGATTCAATTTCCGGTCATCATCGGTCTTTACCAGGCCATCATCCGTGCATTGGCGGTCACTCCCATTCAATTATTGGATCTGACCCGGCATATCTACCCCTTCTACAACGCCGCAGCATTAATACCGCTCAATAACTCCTTCCTATGGTTGGATTTAAGCCAACCGGAAAAAGATTACGGCCTTACGATCGCGGGATTTACCATACCCATCCTGGCAATCCTGGTGGTGGCAACGACATTCCTGCAGTCCAGGTTGATGACGCCGCCTTCCACTGGTGGTGAGCAGGGAGCCAATATGGGCCGGGCAATGAACCTTTATATGCCGCTCTTCATGGGTTATCTGGCGTATACCTTCCCCTCTGGATTGGCGTTATACTTTGTCACCAGCAACCTGGCTGGTGTTTTGCAGTACGGCATCATGGGCCGCTTAGACTGGCGAAACCTGATTCCAGCCCGGTTTACCTCAGATTCAAAGAAGGATTGAAAATTTGAGATATGAACGATAAACGTACCAACCTAGAAATTATTGCTCCAACAGTCGATGAAGCCATCCAAAAAGGTTTGTCTGATCTGGGATTACAGCGAGATGCTGTCGAGATCGAAGTTCTCGATAAAGGCGGGAAGACCTTGTTCGGCCTGGGCAATCGCCAGGCCCGCATCCGTTTGACCGTAATTTCAGATCTTGACCAACCGGATGTCGAGGCTGCTCAAATTGATTCTGAACCTGCACCAGAAACCGATCCTTCACCTCCAGTAGTGGAGGCAGAAGAGGAATTTCCCGACGATGAAGAGGAACCGCCTTTTATCGGGGATGACTACATCCTGGATATCGCCAGGGATGTGGTCAGCGAGCTGCTCGAGAAGATGAAAGTGAAAGCTTCGGTCACTTCCGAGTACCTACCCGACTCTGACTCCCGCAGCCGGGTACCCATCCGGGTTAATATCCAGGGTGATGATCTCAGCTACTTGATCGGTCGCCAGGCAGAAACATTGAATTCACTGCAGTACATCTCAAGCCTGATCATCAATAAAGAGATTGGCAGATCAATCCCGCTCATCGTAGATGTTGAAGGATACCGGATTCGGCGCGAGAACCAACTTCGACAGATTGCACGTCGTATGGCTGACCAGGCAGTCAGCACAGGACACCGTCAAGTCCTGGAACCGATGACAGCTGCTGAGCGCAGGATTGTTCATATTGAACTGCGGGAAAATCCCGATGTGAGCACAGAGAGCATCGGTGAAGATCCTCGCCGCAAAGTTACTATTAATCCAGAATAATTTATTCCTTTCAACCAATTACAAATAAGCAGTGCATGCGCTAGCCAGCAGCATGCACTGCTTAATTCTTATTCAGGTATAATTTGTGCATGTATCGCCCGATGAGTATTGAACCCATAGATTACTTAATGCTCGGTCATATCACCATCGATAAAACACCCGAGGGACCGCGCCTCGGGGGAACAACCACGTTTTCCAGCTTGATGGCCCGGGCTCTTGGTTTGCGAGTCGGTATTGTTACTTCCTGGGGTACGGAGGTCGCTCTCGGTCCTCTGGCTGATATCCCGATCATCAATTTACCTGCAGAGCACAGCACAACTTTCGAGAATATCACCACCTCAGAAGGCCGCATCCAAACCCTCTTCCATGTAGCAAACACGATTAATTTGAACCTGATACCTGAAGAGTGGCTTAATGCATCTATCGTTCATTTAGGACCTATCGCTCAGGAAGTTGAACCAACGATTGTCCGCCACCTTTCAAACTCACTGATAGCAGCCACCCCCCAGGGGTGGCTGCGCACATGGGATAAAGATGGCTCTGTCGTTCCCACGGAATGGCCTGAAGCTTCCTTTGTGCTCAACAATGTCGGAGCTGCAGTTATCAGCGTCGAAGACCTTGGATTCGACGAATCCCGCATTGAGGAAATGGCAACTGCCTGCCGGGTACTGGCTGTCACCGAACATTCCGATGGTGTACGTTTGTTCTGGAACGGTGATGTACGCCGCTTCAGACCACCCATTGTCACAGAAATTGACACTAATGGTGCGGGGGATATATTTGCTACTGCCTTCTTTTTCCGTATGTATACCACCCGCGATCCCTGGGAAGCAGCCCGCTTCGCTACACAATTAGCCGCCATATCCGTTACGCGCAGCGGCCTCCAAGGTATTCCAACACCCGAAGAAATCCAAGCGTGTATGGCTGAGGTCTTGTAGTATGGGCCGTACCTACACCATGGTCAATCAAAAAGGTGGTGTGGGAAAAACCACCACCGTGATCAATTTAGGCGCTTACCTGGCTTATTTCGGGCAGCGAGTGCTCCTGGTAGACCTCGATCCACAGGCCAACGCCACAGCCTGTCTGGGAGTGGATAAGGAGACCGTCAGGGGTGGAACGTACGAATCTTTAATTGACAATTCACCCGTGGCCAGCCACATTCTCCATAATCCACGTTTAAAAATTTCCCTGCTTCCCGCATCCCCTGCATTAGCAGGCGCAGAAGTAGAGCTGGTAGGCGAATTAGCCCGCGAAAACTATCTTAATAATGCCTTGTCACCGATCCGCGACAGGTATGACTATATTTTGATTGACTGCCCTCCTTCATTGGGATTGCTGACTTTAAACGGGATCATCGCGGCCAGAGAAGGAGTGCTTATCCCTGTTCAATGTGAGTACCTGCCACTGGAAGGATTAAGCCAGTTGAGCAAGACCTTAGATCGAATCAGGAATGCAGTCTTCCCAGAATTGCGGATCCGGGGAGTGGTCTTAACCATGTATGATGGTCGCACTAATTTGTCAAATGATGTTGTAGAAGAAGTTCGCCGCCATTTCACAGACCTGGTTTTCAGTACAATCATCCCCCGTACAGTACGCCTGGCCGAGGCACCTTCCTACGGTCAGCCCATCTCTGTTTATGCACCCAGCTCCAATGGCGCTACTTCTTATACCGCACTAGCCCGGGAGATACTATCGGGCGACGGAATCGAAATACCAATCCTTGAAAACTAGTATTTAATCTCCAACAGCAGGACCTTATGGCAAAAAAATCTGGACTAGGAAAAGGCCTGGACGCTCTGCTTCCAGCTGCGGAAGAACAATTCAAAGATAGCGGGATCAGGCAAATTCCTACTGACCATATCTTTCCCAACCCTCGCCAACCGAGAGCCAATTTTAATGCCGAGGAACTTGATGAGTTAGCTACCTCTATCAGCGAACACGGTATCATTCAACCCCTGATCATCACAGCTGCTGATACACCCGGCAGCTACATACTGATTGCCGGAGAGAGACGCCTGATGGCAGCCAAATTGATTGATATGGAGGCAGTGCCTGCAATCATCCGGGAGGCATCTGACCAGGAGCTGGTCGAATTAGCCCTCATCGAGAATGTGCAGCGGGCTGACTTGGGTCCTTTGGAAACTGCGGAGGCTTACCGCCAGCTTACAGAGGATTTCAGCCTGTCACATGAAGAAATAGCCGCCCGGGTTGGAAAAAGCCGTACGACGGTAACCAATACACTGCGCCTGTTGAACCTTCCGGATGAGGTCAAACAAGCCCTGGTCGCTGGAAAGATAAGCGAGGGGCATGCCAGAGCGCTTCTCTCGCTGCCTTCAACGAAAGCCCAGGTTGCGGTTCTTGATTCAATCCAGAAATTAAACCTCAACGTCCGCCAAACCGAAGAACTCATCCGAAAAATCAGTGGTGAAAAACCAAAGGCGACAGCTCCAGCAGAACCAGATCCTGAAATAAAAGCCCTCGAGGAACAGCTCCGCCAGCGTCTCGGCACGAGGGTTTCCCTAAATCAGAAGAGTAAAGGGGGCACATTAACCATCCATTATTATTCGGAAGAAGAATTGGATGGCTTGCTCACAATTATCCTGGGGGATTGATTTATTCAAGTCCAATCCCCCTTTTTTTTACTTTACAAACAAATCCACGAATAAGTTGCCGGGAATTGATATGCAACATAATACCAAAAGGCATGTCCTGTACAATGCTCGAATCTACACAATGGATGTACGAGAGCCGGTTGTCTCAGCCCTGGTAATCGATGGTGGGAAAATCATTCGAATCGGCGACCAGGATACCCTTACATCCCATTTTGCAGACTCTAGTACTCTCCATGATCTTGAGGGTAGAACAATTATTCCAGGATTGGTTGATGCACATATACACCTCCAGCATTACGCCCTCAGCTTGCAAGGGGTCGAATGTGAAACACCCACCCGGGAAAAATGTTTGAGCAATATCGCTGAAAAAGTGAATAGCGCATCGCCCAGAGATTGGATCCAGGGTCATGGATGGAATCAGAATGATTGGCCAGAGGGCTTCGGTGATGCAGATCTTTTGGATCGCATCTCACCTGAAAACCCAGTTTACCTGACAGCCAAATCCCTGCATGCAGCC